>JAABUZ0100006474.1_pt1 | contig 14625 bp, 14 predicted proteins | sample 5562091 | NCBI WGS metagenome assembly JAABUZ01 (sample SAMN12813069, study PRJNA571459) | rock metagenome | isolation source: Antarctica rocks | place: Antarctica: Victoria Land, Linnaeus Terrace sud | collected 2015-12-21 | reverse complement strand
TAGGGCGATGACCCACCGGGCACCGTTGCGCATGGTCGCAGCCTCGTTCAAGAGTCGGCGGGCTTGCGCCGCGGCCAGCGGTTCGATCTCCGGTTGGCGTCCTTGGGCGCCGCGGTGATCCATCGACGAGGCCGATCGCTTACGTCAGCCGTGTCGTCGGGCGTTGCCGGTGTCTACAGCCGCGCTGTCCTCGCCCCAGACCCTGACCTTCGCGATGCTGTGGGCTTCTGCGACACATGAGCGGGAGTATTGGGGATCGCAGCCCTGTCCAATCAGTATCGCGATCAGCGCATCACGGTTTGAAGGGCTTGCCGAGCGCGGACGACCGCCCGTTGCATGTCGCCTCTTCAGAATGGCGGCCAAGGCAGCGACCCACTCGGACCTTCGGTCGTCGTCCTCTGGACGAAAAAGTCCCACCTTTTTGATCGTGTGGGTGGCCATCTTGCGCACGATGTCGCGGATCTCCGGAACGGCTTGCTTAGCAGCGATGCGGGCCGCGGGCTGGCCGGACCCGCGGATTAACAGCCGATCGGCGACCAATAATCGGAGACCAGAGACTTCGGAATCGCTCACCTTGAAGTGCAAGCGAAGGTTGGCAATTTTCCGGGCTACCAGATCCAGCCAACCGTCCGGATCGTCGACGGTCTCATCGTCGGCGTCGTCAAATGCTCCTCGGACGGCCTTAATGGACGGCGGCTCTCGCGACATTGTGCGCTCCCGCCAGCCCGGTTCTAGCGGAAACATCCCCCTGTTAGCAAACGTCCTTCGCACATAGTCGGTGCAATCCGGCTAAACGTACCGCTCGTCAGCGCTCCTGGTCCGGCGGATGGAGCATCGTGGGCTGTGGCAGTTAGCGCGTCGACCCGTTGGCCATTCCATCGAACCGTGGCCTTGCTCCCCGCCGATATCTGGGCGATGCGCACGAATTTCACTAGCCCGACCTCAGCCGGACTCAGCTCACCAGCGAAGGCGGCGCCAATGCGTCTCGAAGACCACCTGCTACCTATCGCTAAAGCTAGAGAGTCTGTTTCGTGCTTGATTCTGAAGTTCGTGGTAGGGTTCAATCTGTCGAAGGGAGGCCCTGTGGCCGACGAAACCAGCCCTGAGCGTCTGCTGGGTGAGGATCCTGATGGTGTAGCTCTCATGATCGTTGACATGGTGACGAAGGCTCACCAAGACCTGGCTGCTGCATCTGCGTTAGGCGGCCGACACAGTCGGCACCGAATGTACGGACAGATCTGGGCCGAGCTTCAAGGTCAGGCCTGCGAGCTTTTCGACGGGACCGTCACGTCCATCACTGCCCATCCTGACCACGCTCCCTACAATCTTCCGGTGCTCCACGGCGCTGCGATAGTCATATGGCGTCTGCCGATGTCGACGTCGTTGAGGTCGCCCCGTTACCTGACGACGACCAGCCGCGAAAACGTCTTCCGTTTGCCCGTACCCCAGCCGCAACTGTTCGATGAGGTAGAGGCAGAGCTCGACGAGAACACCAAGGAGGTCGACAGTGTGGTCGCCGAGGCCGGGCGGATGCATCTCCCCGTTGTCCTGATCGCTGTCGAATCCACGCCGGATCGGCTCTCACGAATCTCCTGGGGCGTCGCGCACCCCGGCGATGACAAGAGGATCACTCTGACTGGCCTGAGTTTCTTGTTCGACGCGACGAAGACCGCAACTGCAATTGGTAAGGTTTCAAAGACTGGGGGTTTCGCCTCGGGTCCAGTACCGCTTCGGATTGTGGAGCAGCGGGACATGGCAGACGGCGATGGCTGACCAGATCGACCTGTTCGGCGACAAGCCGTCACGTTTGCAGCTCATCGCACGCAACTTTGAACCTGCCAGGCTCACCCAGGCCCGAGTCTTGGCAGGCTTCGCAAAGGGCGAGCTCGCCACCAAAGTCGCTGTCTCCGCAGCCGCAATTGGTCAGTATGAGGCTGCCGTCACGGTTCCGCGGGCTGACGTTCTGCAGCGATTGGCCGACGCAGTAAATGTTGAACCTGAGTTTTTCGCCAGCGGACGGCCCCTGGCTCGGGTTGATTCGTCGCAGGCTCACTTCCGAAGCTTGCGGTCGACCAGAGCTTTCGATCGTGCCCGAGCGCTGGCGACCGCCGAGCAGATCTGGGAATTGGTCTTCGCCCTCGAGAAGCGCATCCGATTCCCGGACGTGGTCCTACCTTTCCTTGACACTTCAGGCGGACCACGTGCCGCGGCAGCAGCGCTTCGGCGCTACTGGCGGCTCCCGACCGGACCGGTCCAACATTTTACTGCGATCGCGGAATCTCACGGGCTCGTCGTTATTCTGCGTCCGGTCGACTACATCGAGCGCGTCGACGCGTTCTCGATGCGCGTGGGAGAACGACCTGTCATCATCACGACTCCCCAAAGGACGGAGAACGTCTTTCGGCACCGTTTCACGCTTGCCCACGAGATCGGCCATCTCGTCCTCCACAGCGAAGCCTTTCCTGGTGACCATGGACAGGAGACAGAGGCCGACGAGTTTGCGGCCGAATTCTTGACGCCGGCAAACCAGATTGTCGACCTGCTCCCGGTAGCCATCCACCTGCCAGCGCTTGACCGGCTGAGCCGGCTCTGGGGAGTTTCGGTCGAGTCCCTGATTAAGCGGATGGCTGAGTTGCGAGGTGCAACAGATGTGTCCGTTCGGCGAGCGTTTCAGCGGCTGGCGGCAGGTTCTGAGTTCCGTACCTCGGAGCCCATCGGTGCTTATCGGGGTGAGATCCCTGATCTGCTGATGCAGGCGCAGAGTGTTGCAGAGGAGGCGGGCTTCACACTTCTGCAGCTCGCAGCTGAACTTCGCATGCGACCATCTAGGGTGCGGGATCTACTGGGCTTCGATGAGAAGCGTCCCGTCTTGAGAGTGGTGCGCGACAACGGTTCGCCCAGCTCGATGCGTGTCGATGAGGCGGGAAGCTGATGGCGCACTGCGATCTATGCGACCTACCGAGGGCCATGTGCGCGCACGGTCTGGAGAACCGCCAGATGGCCCCACAGAACCGCCAACTCGTTTCTTGCAAGGATTGCGGCGTGAGGAAGTCTGCCAGCAAGATGACCTTGCTTCCGGGCCGCCAAGGAAGCTTGTGTAAGCCATGCGAACAGAAGAGGTTGCGTTCCATGTGTACCAAGTGCGGCGCTAGCTACACCATGGGAAAGAGGAGCAATCTGCAGCCCTCCCGGTGCCCGCAGTGCCAGAGCACCGGTCCCAAGGACATCTATTCCATCCCATGGCATCGGTCGAGGTGAGGTTGGTGGCTGATAGCGAACCGCTGCCTCAGACAGCAGAGATACCGTGGATCAGTCCGCCCCCGGTGTTCATCCTGACCGGTGACGAGCTCATAGCGGGAACAGCGTCTGCGGTCAAGGATTTCTGGGCTTGGGGCATGTCGAACCTGCGGACAAACACGCTGCGCTCGATGCTGGCCGAGTACTTGGTGGCCTGCGCGGTGGGTGCTCAGGCTTCACCGCGCATCGAGTGGGACGCGTTCGATGTTCAGATCCCGGAGGGTCGCATCGAGGTCAAGGCGAGCGCCTACCTCCAGTCGTGGGACCAACCCAGAAACTCTCGGATCACTTTCAGCGGTCTTCGGGCCAGGACCTGGGATCCCCGTACTCAGCTGAGCGAACGGGCCGACTACAACGCGGACGTCTATGTCTTTGCCCTTCAAGCAGCCGACAGACACGATCGGTACGAAGCGCTAGACACGACCCAGTGGCAATTCTGGGTTCTGCCGCGCGCAGTAGTGGCCTCAACCGGATACTTGAGCCTCGGCCTGACCGCCGTCCGCAGGCTGGCTGGTCAGGAACCCGTCCTGTACCGGGATCTCCGGTCCGCGATCCTGACGGCCTTCGCCTCGAGGCCGCCTACTGTCGACTAGCCCTGACTCGTCGGCCGACGCGGGCCAAGTCGGCATCTACCCCCCTCGCGAATGTCCCTCGGCCAGAGCATCTCCGACATGCTTTGCGCTGCTTTACGTTTGACCTCATCGACGACGTGCGAGTACCTACTCAGCAGTGCTCCGCTCGTCCAGCCCAGCCGGTTCATGACCATGCGATCAGGCACTCCAGCAACCAGCAGCAGGGTCGCTGCAGTATGCCGGGCGTCGTGAAGCCAGCAATCTGCCAGACCCGTGGCCAGCAAGAGCTCTTTCCAGCGAGTCAGATCTCGCCTTGGGTCCAGCGGCTTGCCAATCTCCGACGCGAATATCCACCTAGGTTGCGCCTGATCCCAGAGCTCGCCGGCGCGCAGCCGTTCAGCAGCCTGCGCCGCTCGATGCTCCCGCAGCCACGGGACCACCGGGGCCGGCAGCGCAATGGTCCGCTTTCCAGCTTCTGACTTCGGCTCAGATAGGACCAGACCGCCTCCAAAACGCTGCGGGCAGTCGCAGCCACGTTTGCTGCAGACAAGCGGGTTTTTACAGCCGTGCTCCCAGACGACTCGGCGGAGCTGCCGCCTGATGTGGAGGGTTCCGCTGTCGAGCTCAAGATCCCGCCACTGCAAGCCCAGGGTCTCGCCTTGGCGTAGCCCAAGCGCCAGCGCGATGACCCAGCGAGCACCGTTCCGCAGTCCAGCGGCGTGATCTAGCAGTTCACGAGCCTTTTCTTTCGTCAGCGGCTCGATCTCCGGCGGTCGGTCCTTCGGTGCCGCCGCCAGCTTTACCGGATTTCGAACCATCCGACCCCGGTCGACTGCCGTCTGAAGCGCGGCCGACAGTGTGCGCTTGGTATGCAGAACAGAGCCAGGCGCGTAGCCGGCGGCGAGCATGTCGCGATACAGCCTTTCGACGTCCTCGGGCGTCATCTTGTCCAGCCTGATCGCCCCGATCGATTTGGCAATGTAGCGCAAGTCATACGTATAGCCACTGAGTGTGGAGGCCGCAACCTTGACGGTTTGGCCCCGCACCCAGGAGATCAGCCAGTCGTTCACAGAGATGGACCCGCCGCCGGCCAGAGCTCCGGAATCGCGTTCCTGCTCGAGCCTGCTCACTTCAGTCCGCACCTCACGTTGGGTGTTCCCACGGACGTGCCTGCGGACGCGCTTGCCTTGGGCGTTGGTGCCCATCGAGACGTACGCGTGCCACTGGCCGCGGGCCGGGTCGAACTGGATGGCGGCGCGACCCGATGCAGCCTTAGCGCTCATGCGCTTCTCCGAGCATCCATCAGGCCGGCGACATAAGCATCGCAGGCCACACGCGGCACGCGACGGGCGGAACCGATGAGGACCGAGTCCAGTTCGCGCGACTTGATCAGCGCGAAGATCAACGTCCTGCTCACCATCAGGTAGGCCGCAGCAGCCTCGGCGGTCAGAAGCGCAGGCTTTCCAAAAGGATCTGTGGGCTCCTTCTGCGGACCCGCAGAGAGGACGAGCAGGTCTCGACGAAGTACAGCCAGGTCATCGGACATGCGTTGCGTACGAGCCGCCAAATCGAGGGGCGATCCGGCTGCCGGATTTCCGCCGTTCGAGCTTTGGTCGGTTGTGGAGGCTACGGCTCTTATCGTACGGATCTTGGTCATGACGACCTATCCGGTGGGATCAAATTTGGTGAGGCCTCAACCGGTCCGCGGGCGTTCACCAGAGTTCGTAAGAGCTTCCAGTGGCACCCAAACTGGCACCAACGCAAAACTGGGAGAACCTCCAGAGGACGTTCTCCCAGCTCAAGCGTGGTGGCCAGGGCCGGGATCGAACCGGCGACCTTCCACTTTTCAGGCGGACGCTCGTACCGACTGAGCTACCTGGCCTCAAACGAGAGACCGGACCCACCCCCTCCCACTGCGAGGGGCCTGGACCCGGCCGACGTTTGGCGACCCTGACGGGACTTGAACCCGCGACCTCCGCCGTGACAGGGCGGCGCGCTAACCAACTGCGCTACAGGGCCTTGATGTGCTCACTTGCTGCTGACCTTCTTGCGCCACCGGGACCGCCTCCAAGGCGATCACGACCCGCGTACCCCCAACGGGATTCGAACCCGTGCTGCCGCCGTGAAAGGGCGGAGTCCTAGGCCGCTAGACGATGGGGGCCAGTTGATGGAACCGACAGCCAGAACGAGCAGCTGACCGGCTCCAACTGCTGTCCGTTGGGAGCTACGGAAGCATACGACATCGGCGGACAGAGGTCCAAAACGCGCACTTGGGGCCTACCAAGCGCGGATGGCGTCTTCGAGCGGGGGGGTTCCCTGCGCCGGAAAGCTTTGCTATAGTCCGTTCTCGAAGGTCATGAGTGCCAGCAGATAGCCCCGGCTTGCTGGCCGGCAACCCTCCTACCGCGGTGGGGTGCCCCGGGTGAAGACCTGGCTTGGTGCGAAGTGCACCCGGCAAGCGCGGACCCCTGGTCTGTAACGGGGTCCCACGGACCCTGAGGATCTTTGATGACCGCTGTTCTCGATCGCCCCGACTGGCTCTCCGCCACCTCCGCTGCGCTGCCGCCCCTCTGGGCGCTCGAAGCACCGGTCGCTCCGCGTCCCGGGGTCTGCCATCCGCACGCGCCAGGGCTCGACATCGTCGGTGCTCGCTCATTGGTTCCGCTGGCCGGCGGTGGTGAGGTGGAGTACGCGAATCTTGATCACGGCGCGTCGGCTCCGGCGTTGCGGGTGGTCAGGGACACCGTCGACGTGCTGCTGCACCGATACGCCAGCGTACATCGCGGCGCGGGATGGCACTCGAAGGTCTGCACCGCGCTCTACGACGGCGCTCGTGGTCCGGTTCGTGACTTCGTCGGCGGCAGGGCGAACGATGCGGTGATCTTCACCAAGCACACGACCGACTCCTTCAACCTGCTGGCGCACTGCCTCGCCGCCCGCACCACAGTGGTGGTGTTCGAGACCGAGCACCACGCGGCCCTGCTCCCCTGGGAGCGCGACGGCGTCAACGTCGTTCGGCTGGCCGCTCCGTCGTCACCCGCCGCCGCTGTCCAGGCCGTCGACCACGCGCTCCGGGTCCGCCCGGCCGGCCCTGCGCTACTGGTGATCACCGGAGCTTCGAACGTCACCGGGGAGATCTGGCCGGTGACGCAGCTCGCCGCGGTTGCTCGTGCCAGGGGCGCGCGAGTCGCCCTCGACGCAGCGCAGCTGGCGCCGCACCGGCCGTTCTCGATCGACGAGCTGGGTGTCGATTATGTGGCGATCTCCGGGCACAAGCTCTACGCCCCTTACGGCACCGGTGCGCTGATCGGGCGCAGCGATTGGCTCGCGCAAGCTCCGCCCTACCTGATCGGTGGCGGCGCGACCGCGACGGTCTCGGACGAGGGAACCACCTTCAAGCCTCTTCCCGACCGTCACGAGGCTGGATCGCCGAACGTACCCGGCGCGGTCGCTCTGGCAACGGCCTGCCATGCGTTGGCCCAGGCAGACCGCGGCGGCCTCGCGGCGGCCGAAGCTGCACTGACCGAGCAACTGCGAGACGGCCTGCAGGATGTCCCGGGGGTGACCGTGCACACGCTGTTCGGGGGCCAGGTCGAAACCATCGGCGTGGTGACGTTCACGGTCGCCGGCCAATCGTCGGCTCTGGTCGCTGCGGCCCTGTCGGCCGAACACGGCATCGGGGTCCGGGACGGGGCGTTCTGCGCGCAGCCGCTGGTTCGGCGGCTGCTCGGAGCGGCTGGATGCAGTGCCGAAGACGGAACAGGGCACGCCATCCGCGCCTCTGTCGGATTGGCGACCACCACCGAGCACGTCGACCGGCTCGTCGCCGCCGTGGAGTCCATCGCCACCAACGGTCCTCGCCGCCGCTACATCGCCGTGGGCGGTCGCCCGACGCCGGCCGTCGACGACCGTGTGCTGCCCCGCATCGCCCCCTGGCAGTAGCCCGGCCCATCCGCCGCACCAACAAGCCCAGCACCACAACAGCCCGGCCCATCCAACAAGCCCAGCACCACAACAAGAGCCCGGGAGTGGTCCAAATCGGACCAACCCCGGGCTCTGTGTGTCGAACCGGAACTGTCAGGCTTGGTGCTTGCCACGGTCGGAACCGGCGCCGACCGTCTGACCATCGGTCAGCAGGTCGGAGTCGGCCACGAGATCAGCCACAGCGATCGGATGGCTGACCGTCTCCGACGAGTGTGCCGGAACGTGATCACCACTCGTGTCGTTGCCGACCGACGAGTCGTTGGTCGTCGAGGGCCCGCTGTGCATCTCGTCCTTGGTCATCTCGCCCTTGGTCATCTCGGGGGCCGGTGATGCCCCGGGGCTCGCCACTCCGCCCTCGGGTAGCGTCTCCGCGGCCATCGAAGCCGACTCGACCTGACGCTCCTGGATCGCCGACATGGTGCGCAACGGCGCCGCCTTGATGAGATTGATCAACACAAACGCCAGCACCATCGCGATCGCAGCCAAGAGATAGACCGTGTGGGTGGCACTGACGAACCCCTGCTTGAACGGCAGGGCGATCGCCGGGTTCAGCTTGGCCAGGAACGACGAGTCCGTCACCAGCTGCTGGCCGAGACCACCGAGGTATTTCTGCGCGCCGGATGGATCGCCGTGCCCGGAGGCCGCCAACGCCTGCTGGAATGCCGGGTTGGTGGAATTGGCCTGGATCGCACTGCCGATCTTGGATGGCAGCCCGTTGAACAACAGCGACAGGAAGATCGCAACGCCCAGCGTGCCGCCGAGCTGCCGGAAGAACGTGGCCGACGAGGTGGCGACCCCGATATCGCGGGCCGGTACGGCGTTCTGGACGGCGATGAGCAGCGTCTGCATGCAGAGTCCGAGACCGAGACCGACGAGCAAGAAGTAACTGTCGAGCATGACGTAGTTGCTGCTGGTCTTGACGGTCAGCAGGAGCAGGAACGCCACCACCAGGATGCCGGTCCCGATCACCGGGAAGATCTTGTACTTCCCGGTCTTTGACGTCAGCTGGCCGGAAACGATGGACCCGGCCATCAACCCGACCATCAGCGGCAGCAGCAGCAACCCAGATTGGGTCGGGGTCGCGCCTTTGACCAGCTGCAGGTAGAAGGGCAGCATGCTGATGGCGCCGAACATGCCGAGACCGATGAGTGCGTTGACACCAAGGCTCAGGCTGAAGGTCGAGTTGCGGAACAAGCGCATCGGAATGAGCGCCTCGTCCTTCATTCGGACCTCGATGAGGATGAAGGCGACGATACCGACCACGGCCAGCGCGAGAAGGCCAAGAATACGGGCGGAACCCCAGCCCCAGCTGTTGGCCTGTTCGGCGACGATCAGTAGCGGAACGATCCCGACGATCAGGGCAAGCGCTCCCCACCAGTCAATGCGATGGTCGCGTCGGATGTGCGGAATGTGCAGGAACTTCCACACCACGACGAGCGCGACGATGCCGATCGGCACGTTGACCAGGAAGACCCAGCGCCAGCCGGTGAAACCCAGGATGGTGCTGGACCCAGCGAAGAAACCGCCGACCAGCGGCCCGATGACCGAGGACGTGCCGAAGACGGCCAGGAAATAGCCCTGGTACTTGGCGCGCTCGCGGGGCGGCACGATGTCAGCGAGAACGGCGAACGCCAGCGAGAACAGACCACCGGCTCCGATTCCCTGGAACGCCCGGAATGCCGCCAACATCGGCATCGACGTCGCGAACGCACTTGCGAAGGATCCGATGATGAACAGCGAGATGGCCAGGATGAACAGTGGCCGCCGACCGTAGATGTCGGACAGCTTGCCGTAGAGCGGCGTGGTCACGGTGGAGGTGATCAGGTAGGCCGTCGTCACCCAGGCCTGGATGTTCAGTCCGTGCAGGTCGTCGCCGATGACTCGGATCGCGGTTGAAACGATCGTCTGATCCAGGGCGGCCAGCAGTAGCCCGAGCAGTAGTCCAACCAGGATGGTCATGATCTGCTTGTGACTCAACCCCCCGGCCGTGGGAGGGGCCGCGGTTTTCGCGGCAGATGTTTCGGTGGTGGTGGCCATCAGTTGAACCTCTCGATGCTGGTATGCGGTTGTGATGTGTCGTGGGCCGGTTCCAACCGAACCTGCCCGTGTCTGCGTGTCATGGTTTCCTGTACTTCGTCACGGCGGGCCTCTAGGTCGATCGCGTAACGCTGCAAAAGACGAAGGAAATCGGATCTTTCGGCCGACGACCAGTCGGCGATCACCGGCTCGACGGCGTGGCCTCGGTCACGCAAGTACTCCCGGACCCGCTCCACTCCGAAGGCTGTTGGAACCAATAGCGAAGCGCGCCCGTCGTCCGGATCGGCGCGGCGCTCGATCAATCCGGACTTGACCAGAAAGGCAACCTGCCGAGAGACGGTGGATTGATCGGCGCACATCGTGTCCGCCAGATCCTTCGCCCGCTTCGGCCCGTCCTTCACCAGCTGGATCAGCAAGAAGATCGGAACCAGCTCCGGGTCGGCCGCGTTGGCCAGGCGGCTCCGGATGTTGCCGTAGAACCGGATCACCGTGATCAAGGCGTCCGCGATGTCGGCTGTCTGCTCGCTGGTCTTGTCGCCGCTTGTCCGGGCGCCTGGAATTCCCACCGCTCCGCGGCCCGGATCGGCTGTCGGGACAGTCTGCGCGACGGCAGTCAGATCACTGGACACTCGACCACACCCCTGACTTGAAGCGTTTGCTTGCTGAATGCATGTACTTGCACCCTGCAATCATGCATCATCGAGCGCCGATGCGCAACCGAGTTCCGACTGCGTCCCCGTCGTTGTGCACGGTGCGATTCTTGCAAGTGGCAGCGACAGCCCAGGAACTCGGCGCCGACAGTGCGCTGCTCTCCCGGTCATCCGACAGGTGACGAGTCAGGCCTTCGGAACCGGTAGGCTCACCGTTCGGTCGCCTCCATAGGGGTTGCCAGGGGCCTCTAGCTCAATTGGCAGAGCAGCGGACTTTTAATCCGCGGGTTGTGGGTTCGAGTCCCACGGGGCCCACTCGCGCGGCTGGCACGGCGACTGCGTCCGGGCATCCCGGCGATCACTCTCTCGCCCAGGTCCGTTGCACAGGAGATCCGGGTCCAGCCATCTCGGCCCCGGGCGGCCCCCGATGCTGCTCATGAGCCTCGACAAGGTGGCCGTCGAATAGAACATCCGGCCGCCGATGGGCACCCGGCAGGGAACGGACGCTCCGCCCGTTCCCGGCGAGATTTGGAACACCGTGCGAGCGGTCAGGACCTGACCGCGTACCGCAACCGGACGTCTGGTCCGAACCGCTGCACGGCTCGCAGCTCTGCGCCGTGTGCAGCGGCCAGCGTGGGAACTGCCCCGTCATCGAAGACCGAGCGTCCGGCCCCCAGCACCAACGGCGCGATGTAGACCATGATTTCGTCCACCAACCCGGCGTCCAGCATCGACGTCGCCAGGATCGGACCACCCTCGAGCAGGACGTGACGACGGCCCCGACGGTACAGCTCCGCGAGAACCGCCCGCAGGTCGACGCGCATACCGTTTCCGAACTGGGCGGCGTCGGCGATCAAAGTTTCCGCGTCCCCATTGCGGACCTTCGCATTCGACGGGGTTCGCCCCCGCGAGTCGACGACGACGCGAAGCGGTTGCTCTGCCGCCGGACGGCCAGCTGCATCGCGCACCGTGAGTAGCGGATCGTCGGCCAGCACCGTACCGATTCCCACCATCATGGTGTCGACTCGCGAACGCCACCGGTGCACGTCGACTCGCGACTGCTCCGAGGTGATCCACCGGCTGCTGCCATCTGCCGCGGCGACCCGTCCGTCGATCGTCATACCCGCCTTGACCGTCACGAACGGTCGTTGCCGCCTGGTCGCCGTCAACCAGACTCGATTCACGTCCTCGGCGGCGCTGTCTTCGCTCACGACGACGTCGACCCCGGCAGCCACCAATTTTTCGATGCCGCCGGCGGCAGCGGGCCACGGATCGCGCACGGCCACCACCACTCTCGCGACGCCGGCAGAAATCAGGGCTGTCGAGCAAGGGCCGGTTCGACCGGTGTGGTTGCAGGGTTCCAACGTGACGACCGCGGTAGCTCCGCGGGCGGCTCCACTCGCCGCGGCCAACGCGACGATCTCGGCGTGCGGTCCACCGGCGTGGTCGTGGTGACCCTCTCCGACGACTCGTCCGTCGGGCGAGAGCAGAACGCAGCCGACCACGGGATTCGGAAGCACCGTGCCGGCGCCGAGTTCAGCGAGCTCGACGGCCCTTGCCATCGCTGCGATTTCGGCAGGAGTGGATCGCTGGGTCACCGGTTCAGTGTCTCAAATCCACCTTGCTGAACATACCGAAGCTGTTGAACGGATCTCGAGCGCTGCAACCGGCCGTGGCGCTCCACGCCAGGATGCGATCGAAACAGCACGGGCATCCGCCGGGACAGCGCGCGCCAACATGTTCGAGCCACTCTCGGACTTGCAGCTACTCCAATTGCGAGAGATCTGTTCCAACGTGCTCGACCGGCTCCACAACGAATATGAATTCCCGATGGTGATCGGACTACTGATTCAGGGGCTGGTCGGTTGACCTCCGGACCAGTCGATCCGGTCGAATGTATTGAGCAAGCGACGGCCCTGCTCTGCATCCAAAGAACCGATCCAAGCGATGCGGCCACGAAGATGAGCACGAAAATCGTTGAGCTGCAACCTGTTCTGGCTCGCCGGCCCGTCGCGAACACAATTGCGCAGGATGGCGCGAAGTAGGTCGTACTCAGGTCTCGGGACTCGAGTCGCGTTGTTGACAACCACTCCGGTCACCAACTGGCGACTGTCCCGCCCGCGCACCCTTGTCTTGCCGGAGTTGACCACGAAGCCCTCTTCGGTCACGATCCGGCTGATACCTCCGACGATTCCGCGCTGATCGACAGCAAGACCCGAACCGGAAAAGGTGAGGTCGTCGGCGTAGCGGGTATATGTGGCCCCGATCGCGGCCGCGTAGGCGGTCAGCCGTCGGTCCAGGCGGAAGGCACACAGATTCGCCAGCCGGGGCGACGTGGGAGAACCCTGCGGAAGATGCGGAGTGGCGAGCCGACGGCGCAGCCGGAACGCCGCGGATGAGTCTGCGACAACGGGCATCTCGCGCAATACGCGGAGAGGAGTTGCGTGCGTGCTCAGGCCGGTCAGTAGGTGGGCGACGGGTTCGGGATAGCCGGCCGACCGCCAGATCCCGTAGATGCGGCCACCGGTGATGGAGGCGAAGAACGATTCCAGGTCGACGCTTATCACCCACTGCGCACCGATGTGCCTGGACGCATTGGTCTGCACGGAATGTCCCCGGATGAAGCCATGAGCCGATTCTGAAACCGGAATGGGTTCGAGCAATTCCTGCAGCATCTGTCGTTGAATTGCTCGCAGCCGGATCAGCGGTGCTTCGAGCAATCGGGCGGTGCCGCGGGGGGTCGTCACCCAACGAGAGCGGTAGTGCTGCAGTCGCTGGGACGGGGCTCTTCGAAGCATGCCCTTCGTATCGGCGAACCAGAGCAGTTCAGGCTCGGAAACGCCGAGCAACTCCGCAAGTGCGCCGGCGTGGTCCAGGACCGGAGTCAGGAACGGCCGGCGGGTCGTCGATGTGGGCTCCGTGAGCCACCGAACAGCCACCGGGAAGCGGCCCGTCCTGCGTTTGCGTCTTTCCAACTCGACGAAGGTCTTCGTGCTGGCGACGAAGTGCAGGAGCTCGCGCGGGCGATCCGCGGGCGCTGATCGATACCCGGCGACCACCTCGCCAACCAACCGCCGCGCCCAGGCATGCCGCCCGCCCAGTACGTGATGAGCGCGTTCCCGCATCCCGGGCGCCGTCCAGTCGCCGGCCAGGAAAGCGTCGGCCAAGATCTGAGCGAACCGGTCGTGCGGTTTCACTCCACCCCCCGAGTCCGGCACGTCGGGACAGCGGGCGACCTGTCCCTGCCTGGCGGGCACCCTCCTGCGCGGAGCGCGGGGCGGTGCCTGCGAAGTGCTGCGCTACTACCGGTACCTGCCCCGGGGTAACCCCGGAGCAACCGATCGGTTCTCGTCGGAGAACTCGAGAGCCGGTCGGCGTTCTCGCCCGCCGTTCCCGACGTGGAGGCCAGCGTCTCACATTCCGCCTCGAAGATTCTGGTCGCCTCATCCGTGGCGGTCGGGTCACCCCGCCGGCCGCTGGCGGATGACGCAGCTTGCGGTGGTGTGAGTGCTCCTGCGGCGTTTCCGCGCTCGGGTGGCCGACCTCCATCACTCGCGCAGCAGGCCCGCTTTGGCGATCCGGCGGCGCTCCAACTGCTGTCCGTCGGCCTCGCCGGGGCCGGGCGCGCCTGCGTCGACGGCATCCGCCCACCTCACCCACTCGGCCGTTGGTTCTGTCGGTTCGCGCCGTCAGCCCTGCCCAGTAGACGGACGGAATGGGCGAAGAAATAGAACCTATCGTCGACCTGTTACGATATATCGGAGACGGATCAGAAGGATCCGTTCGATGATCTCTTGAAGGAGACACACCATGCGTACGACACACAACACACCGTTTGAAGCAGGCCGGCCGGACCGGGACGAACCACGCGGCGAGGACAGAGCTGGTGGCCGCAGGCACCACGGCGGTTTCGGCGGCCCCGATCGGGGATTCGGCGGACGACGCGAAGAACGCGGCTTCGGCTCACCGTTCGGCGGTGCCCGCGGACAGGGTCCCCGAGCCCGCAAGGGCGACGTCAGAGCCGCCATCCTGTCGCTGCTGGCCGACACCCCGTCAAACGGGTACGGCCTGATCAAGGCGATCGA
>JAABUZ0100006473.1_pt1 | contig 14629 bp, 19 predicted proteins | sample 5562091 | NCBI WGS metagenome assembly JAABUZ01 (sample SAMN12813069, study PRJNA571459) | rock metagenome | isolation source: Antarctica rocks | place: Antarctica: Victoria Land, Linnaeus Terrace sud | collected 2015-12-21 | reverse complement strand
GGCGCCGGCGCCGGCGCCAGGGGCCGCGGGAGCGCCGCCCTCCTCCGGCGCGCCCGGCGGCTGGCCAGCCTGCGCGAGCCAGCGGGCAGTGAGAGCACAGGCGCCCCGGCCGGCGCCGCGCGTAGCTGAGGCTGTGGCATCGCGTGACGGGCTTGACAGCAGCTCGGCAGCGGTGCTGAGAGGTGGTGGTGCGGTGTGGGGGGGGGCTCCTTGCCGCGTGTTCGGCCGCTCCCGCGGCGGCGGGCGCGGGGTCGGCCGCGGTGGCCGTGGCCACCAGGCTGGCCTGGTGCACCAGCGCGGCCTGTGCGAGCGGCATCTTGTCGTCCTCCATGGCATTAAGCCTGCCCCCGCCTGCGCACGGCCACTGTGATGGCACCAGGTCTGCGCCATGCCTGGAAGAGGGTGGAGACGCCCGCGTGACCAGGGATGCCAGCGGTGCCCTCTCACCTGCGTGTGTCCCGGGCCTAGCAGATCAGCGTGTATGCTTGCTGGCGGCACTTGTGCAACTCGCAAGCAGCACTGAGCGATGTCCGACTGCGCGCCGCTCGTGAGCTCTCTCGCTGGGCGCCTTGGTTCCGGCTGCTATATCCCAATCCAGCAAGCTGGGGTGTTGGGCGAGCCGTTCCCCAGGGGCTCACTAGGAGCATCCGGCACAGTGCAAGTGGCAGGCCAAGGCTTCCCTGGTGAGCCCCTGGGTGGCAGCCAGCAGCGGTCCCCATGCGAGTACGAACGCGCATCGAGCGTCTGACAGAGTAGCGCAGCCTCAGCGCCAACGCGCTGCTGTACACTACACGGCACCTCACCAGGCCCCACCTCGCAGAACCGGTGTGCTGAGCATGCCTGTGCTTCAGTTGCCGTGCGCTGCCTCCCCGCACGCATGCTGGTCCAGGCTGTGTCCCCGAGCTCCCCCGGCCAGCAGCGGGCTATGTGCAGATAGGCACACACCCCCGAGCAGCCCGATGATGCGGCAGGCGGAGCGCAGGCGCACGTGCGCCCAGGCCAGCCTGCGCACAGCTGAGGCGGTGGAGAGTGTGGTGGCCCCGACCAGCACCAAGCGCTTGCGAGTCACCTACATACGTCGAGAGGGCGATGCAGAGGTGCCCTAAGACGCTGCGACCGTCCACTGCGTGGCACGCTGGCCATCAGCGCCCTGACCCGCGTCGCGCGGCCCCCAGCAGGACTGGGGCCTGCACGTGTGGGGCGACGTCACGCAGGAGACGGCCTGGGAGCAGCCCCTGCCGAGCACCTCGTGCGCCCGCCCCTCAGCCTCTGCCTCTGTCTGTTCGTCTCCCGAGTGCGTTCCGGGCAGCGGCAGCGCCGTCGCTGTGCTGCCTGTTCTCGAGGCCTGCAAGCGCAAGCCCACTGTTTGAGGATCCTGCTGTCCGCGCCGGCAGCGTCGGCGACGCGTGCGTGTGGGAGGTCGACATGGTGCCCGACACGCGCAAGACCAAATTCAGCCGGTGGGTCGGGCTGCTGGTACACAGCGGTGCGGCCCAACATGCTCGCATGCAGCCGCAGGCCCCAGACGTTCGAGCCTTAGCGTGAGGTCTGGAGACATGCATGCATGCAATGTAACCTCTAAATCTGCGAGTCGACATCCGGAATGAACATACAGAGTGCCTCATCCCATATGTCGCTACAACCAGCATGCTCCCTGCATACTCCCATGATGTACATATAAGCGGCAGCGCGGGAGCTCGTATACGAAGGCATGCGTGCATGCATGCCAGCCTGTGCAATCAGGCGCCATGTGGCTCAGGCATGCCCGCGCCTCGTGCCGCCGCGCATGGCCCAAGCATGGGGGCTAAGATGTGTGCTGCTGCAGGGGACAGCAAAGACGCGGGCGGGGACATCGTTGAGATCCCAGACGGCACCGACGAGGTCTGGCTGCTGGCCGGGCGCAAAACTGCCTTCTACTCGCGGCCAGACCCCGGCGCGCTCCCGCGCGGCGACCTGCACGCGGCGGCGGCGCACTGGTGCGCACGCCGCCTCGCGCCTCGATGGCAGGAGTCTCTCGTCAGTTCCAATTCAGGTGCCAGGCCAAAGTAAGCGGCGCTGAGAGGCCTTCATGTCGTCTGCCAGACCCGCTCGACAGAAACCCCAATTATCTCGCCCTGTGCGAAGCACACGTGACGCCACAGCCATGTTTGCATGTGCCGTGGACGATCAGGCGAGCGTGTCTTTACAAGAGCCAGTCATCCGATGCGCACGCGGCGGGGGGGCAGGGTGGAACGCAACCTGATCGTCTGGCGCGTCGCGCCCACCGGCGCGGACGGTCGGCCGCGCTCCTTTCGGCTGACGTGGAGCACTGACGGCCGGCTGCATCTGACAGGCATGCCCTGGGCAGCACACAGGCAGACGGAGGCGACCGTCCAGGGCCCCATGCACGCCCGATGAGCGGCGGGCGAGCTGGTAGGTATTAGAGCCGGCAGTGTTGTGATGCGGTGCAGGGCTGCCATGTGGGCAGCACAGACCCCCGCTCGAGCATGATGCGGCGCACTGCAGTGTCTTGGCTTGCAGCACATGGGCGCAGTGCGAGGGCGCCATGGGTGGTGCCCTGCCACGGAATGAGGGGGACGCGCGTGTGCTGCCGCGCAGGCGAGGGTGTGGCCTGCCACAACCCGCACCGGCTGCGCCACCACATGCCGCTGCAGGTGGGCGTGCATGCGGGCAAGCCGGCGGGCGTTCCGGCAGCCGTCTGCAAGCGCTTCCCGCACCTGGCTGGCTGCACGCCGCTCGTCATCCCAGACAACATCCTGCGTCAGGTCGACCTGGTGTGCCTGACCCTTTATCCTCGCCCTATACCCCATGCTGTGGTGCCCTCCCCCGGTCAAGATGCCATCGCGGCGATGATGCTGTGACACGACAAATGTCCTGGTGCTCCTGCTGCAGACCAGCGCGCCGCAAGAGCATGTGGCGTTCGCGGCGCTTCGCACGGCTGCTCAGGTGCCACGCAGGTGCTCGGCAAGTCTGCCATGAACTGCTGAGCGCCCTCTGACTTGCGCTCGGGCACCGCGCAGGCCCACACGCTGTTGCGGGCGCAGCTGGTGCGCCCTCGAGGCGCGCAACAGCGCACACATGCTTTGACGGTGTGCACCAGGGTTGCTGCCAACCGTAACGCCTGAGCACCCTGGCTCAGGCAGTTTCGGTACACGAGGCGGATGGCGCCCCAGTGGATGCTACAGGTGTGCGTGCTCCGCTGTGCGTGCTCCGCTGTGCATGCTCTCCTGGAGCAGTGCGTCATTGTCAAGATGAGCCTCAAGCCACGTGCATGAACCGAGTGTCTTGCCTACAGGCAGCGCTGGGCTGGTCCATTCCGGAACGCATTCTCGTTGCTGGGAGGGCAGTGCATGGCCAGCTCTGCCCCAGCAACCCTGCCTGCCAATATACTGATGCGCACAAGGAGACAGCCAACCACACACGCATGCTGTGCGGAATCGGAAGGATCCCTCTCTAGGCCCTGTCAGCACCGGCGCCGGCATGGGGAGCGCGCGCCGCGCAGGCGTGCAGCTGCAGGGTGTGCTGGACCAGCTCTTCTTCTACTCGGGGCCGCTGGGCGCCGAGCTGGGCGCGGGCGGCGCGGCCGTGCGCGTGTGGGCGCCCACCGCGCAGCAGGCGTGCGCAGCGCACCTCGCTTGGCCAGCCTCCCATCAGCACCTCGCACGTCCTTCGCCCGCGAGACACATGAGGTTGGGCCTCGCGGCACGTCCTGCCCGCGCGTACGGTGAGATTATCTGGAGGCTCCACGCGGGTTTGCTAGGCAGGCGCAGGGGCGGAGCACTGCAGCGCCACTAGCCGCACCGCGTGCGCAGGGCTTTTGTCCTGCTTATGTGCCATCCGCATATCTTGAGGCCCTGCTGCGGCGCCGCGAGCGCCCGGCGACGAGGGCGGCCCGCGCGCCCAGGTGACGCTGCTGCTGTGGGACGCGCCGGCGGGCGGGCAGGCGGAGGAGGTCGCTATGGATGAGCAGCGCGGCGTCTGGACCGCGCAGGTGACCCCCAGTGCCGCGCGCGTGGGCGGGCGCCGAGCGGCTCGGTGGAGCAGAGCTTGAGCAGTGCATTGTGCTCCACATCCGGCTCTGAGGGACAGGCGGGCCGTGCGGCGGGCCTGGCGGCGCGCGCGCTCGGGCGAGAGCCAGGAGAGGAGCGGAACGGTGAGCAGCAGTGCGTGCGTGCCACCGAGGCCTGGGGCGGGGGGCGCCTACGACCCAACCGGGAGAAGCCCTGCCGCGCCTGGCAAGGACCTGGCCTGTTGCTTGTGCATGCATGCTTGTGTGTTGGACCCCCACATAGGTTTCTGTTGCCCTCCCAGGGTCCGCGGGCGTGGGAGTGGCGGTACTACAAGTTCCGCGTGCGCGTGTTCTCGCCTGCCTCCGCCAAGATCGAGGAGTTTGAGGCCACGGACCCCTACTCGCGCAGCCTGGCGGCCGACGGCGCGCGCTCGCAGGCGCGCCCGCTACACCGCGGGTCAGGAGCTCGGGCGCTGGCCAGGGCTCCGTGCAAACATGCAAACGCATGTGGGTGCTGTAGCCGGCTGTGCCTACAGCGCCCGCGCCGCGACCTGCGCCATCCTGCCGCCGCGCGCTGCGCACGCGTGCCAAGGCACCGCCCGTCGCCGAGAGCGTATGCTGCCGTGACTGCAGCCTCACCTCATGCGCGAGAGCATGTCCACATCTATGAGATTCACAACGCGCGCGCCGCCGCGCCGCGCAGGCGCCCTAACTTTTTTGGCACACTGGCAGTAAGAGTGCCGACCCCGGTGTGTCAGAAGGTGCCCCTCACAGCAAGATCGGATGCTGCATGCGACTGCGCCTGCTTGCGCGGCGCGGCGGCGCACGCGTTGTGGATCTCGTGTGTGTGGCCACGCTCCGGCGCGTGACTTGAGGCTGCGGTCGCGGCAGTATACGCTCTCGGCCGTGGGCGGCACTCCGTTGTAGGCAGCAGTGCCGGGACTGTGCTGGTGCGTCTGATGAAGTCGCGTCGGGGCAGAGTCCCCAGACTGTGACCTTCCCCTCTGTGCCAACCAGCTGTGAGAGGGGAGGCGCACGCGCCGGTGGGCAGATCGTGGACCTGGCGGCGCCCGAGCTGGCGCCCGAGGGCTGGGCCGGCCACGCGCGGCCGGCGCGCCTGGCCGCGCCCACCGATGCGTCCATCTACGAGCTGCACGTGCGCGACTTCTCCGCCGCGGACGCGACCGTGCCGGCGGCGCACCGCGGCAAGTACACGGCCTTCGCGCAGCGCTGCACCGCCGGCGCGCGCCCCTGGCCTCTGCCCCGGTAGGGGCACAAAACACAAAACAAACACGCCTGTGTCATCACGCATGCAAAGCGTGCCAAGCGTGCTGCGCCGTAGCGCCGCCGCTGGCATGGCGCACTGCTCGCACACGCCGCCATGGATGACCATGCAGGCTGCTTCTTTGTGTGGGCTGTTCCGGGTAACCACGGCGCCTGCCACAAGCACCGTGGGCCGCGGCACGCTGGCCAGCCGCTCAGCACGCGGGCCGGCCGCTCAGGCGGGCGGCCTGCGGCGGCGCAGGCTGCGCGCACCTGGAGGAGCTGGCGGCGGCGGGGCTGACGCACGTGCACCTGCTGCCCGCGTACGACTTTGGCAGCGTGCCCGAGCGCGTGCGCGACCAGCTGCAGCCCCAGGCGCGCGCCGCGCACGCGCGGGCCCGCCGTGCCCCAACCCTATGCAGCACCTGAGCGCACTCTCGAACAAATGCAGCCCCCAGCGCGCACCGCCCGGGGGCCCGCTGCCTGCGCCGCGCGTCAGCCTGCTGCCTGCACTGCTGCTGGCTCCCTGCGTGCTGCCGCGCGGACCTTGCATGCGGGTCAATGAGTGTGAGCTCAGCGTCTACACCCATGGGATACGACCTCGCGGTTTGAGCCGTGCACTGAGCAGCTTCAGGTCGCACACAGTGTGGCAGCTGGTTTGGGTCTGGTCGCTCGCCCCTCGGTGCGCATGCCGGCATGGATCGGTGTCACCCGTGTCGCCCTGACCTTGAAGCTCCAGGCACGGACGCCGAGGCTGGTGCGCTGGCCCGCGCGGCCAGGGCGACCTGGCGAGCTTCGCGCCGGACGGCGAGGAGCAGCAGGCGGCGGTCCTGGCGGTTGCCGACCGCGACGCGTTCAACTGGCGCGCGCCCGCCCTGCACACCCAGCACCCGCTGGCTCCCAGGCCGCATCCACCCCGGAGCGTGGGTCCTGATGGCGAGATTCAAAAGATATTAATGTTAACAGTCTAGTACCCGTAGCAGCCGGCCCGTGGAGGCTGTTGGTCAGCCGGACCAGCACGCACTCTGCTGCCTAGCCGCAGGCGACGCGCCCGCAAATCGGCGTGGGCACGCAAGGGGCTCCAGGGCGCGGCCCGCCGCGCGCAGGGGCTACGACCCGGTGCACTGGGGCGTGCCGGAGGGCAGCTACGCGAGCGACCCAGACGGGCCCGCGCGCGTGCGCGAGTTCCGCGCCATGGTGCAGGCGCTGCACGGCCGTGGCCTGCGCGTGGTCCTGGACGTGGTATACAACCACACGTTCCACTCCGCGCGTGACGGCGCGCGCCCAACCGTACCCTATCCAAACCCTGGCTTGCGCTTGGCGCCCGCGCGGCCGCTCGGCCCCGGCTGCTGTGGGCGGTGGCGCGCCTTGCAGTGTCCAACACCGGGCGGTCCGTTTTGTGCTGGGCGGCGCGTGGCTCTCGCTGGGAAGCAAGCCCTGCAAGTCGCGAACTGCCCTGTGAGCCGGGGTGGCCGGTCGGCACCCTGGACGGCTGGGGCGCTCTGCATTGGTGCGGCAGCACGATTGTGAGTGCAGGCGAAGCATTGGCACCATCTTATGTACACACAGCATGAAGGCCCGTCCACGGCTGCCGTGGGGCGCCGCGTCTCCGGCACTAGCCGGAACCCCGGGACGCTGCCTCCATCTACGCCGCCGCCGCAGCCCCCTCGGTTGCCGCTTCTCTGGGTGGGCTTACGTGCGCGCGCCAGGGATAGTGTACAGGGTACCCTACCCTATGACCGCGCAGGTGTGCACAGCCCGTACGCGGTGCTGGACAAGCTGGTGCCGGGGTACTACCACCGGCGCACCGAGGCGGGCGAGGTCTGCAACTCAGCCTGCTGCAACAACACCGCCACCGAGCACGCCATGGCCGAGCGCCTGGTCGTGGACGACCTGGTGCACTGGGCGCGCGCGTACCAGGCGCGCCCGCCCGCGCCTGAGACCACCTGCTGCTGTGCCACTGCCTGAACAGCCGATGGCATCGCAGGCGGTCGTTGCTAGTGCGCCCACTGCCTGAACAGCCGGTGTGCGACCCACGGTGGCCCCGGCTGCCGTGTGTGGCGCCGGCTCCCGTGGCGGCGGGGCCGCGCGGAGGCGCCGCTCGCCGCGAGCGCTACCCGCGGGCGATCTGCGGCCGAGCATCTGATCATGCACGGCCTGGCGCACTGCGCACATGCGTGCAAGGCTGACGCGGCGGGCACACCCGCTCCCCATGCATCGATGCCCGGCGGTGGGCTGGCCCCGCAGCACCGCTTGCAGCTGCCTGCGGGCGGAGCGCGTCCGCTCGCCCGGACACCTGCGGCCTCCCGCGCCTCGCTTCACAGCGCCTCTGCGCACGCGTGTAGCGCGCCCCGCCTCCGGCTACCCTGTCCTCCGCCCCCGGCGTGGACCGGCCGCGCCGCGCGCAGGTGGACGGCTTCCGCTTCGACATCATGGGCCACCTCATGGTCAGCACGATGAAGGCGGCGCAGGCCGCGCTGGCCGCGCTCACGCCCGCGCAGGACGGCGTCGACGGCGGCGCCCTCTACCTCTACGGCGAGGCCTGGGACTTTGGCGAGGCGCGCGCGCTGGGTTGGGCTGTGGCGACCTGCCGGCCTGTCAGGGGCTGCCGGCTTTCGCAGGGCGTGTGGCGCGAGCAGGCTGGGGCTCTCATGCAGTGCGCGTCCGCGCTGTGCCGCTCCAGGCCCTGCGCTCCTTGCGGCTCGCCATACCTCAATGGGAGCCACCCTGTGGCCTGACCGAGCCATGCAGCGTCGCATTGCAAGGCATCATGCGCCTGGGGCCCAGCTCCCCGACGACACTCCGAGGTGGTGTGTCATGCGCGCTTCTGCTAGCTGCGCCGCATGCGCATGAGGGCTGAGCAGTCCACTCGCTGTGTGGCTGCCCTTTCATGCCTATTATATGCACAGGTCGAGCATGTAAGCATTTGTGCTGTGGCTGCATGCGGACCGCGCGCTGCCAAGCTTGACCTGAAACACGCCGGGCGGGGCCGCGCGGCAGGTCGCTTGCAACCAGCGTGGCCGGAACGCCAGCCAGCTCAACATCGGCGGCATGCGCCTCGGCTCGTTCAATGACCGCTTCCGCGACGCGCTCATGGGCGGCTCGCCCTTCGCGTCGCCGCGCTACCAGGGCTTTGCGACCGGCCTGGCCACCGCGCCAAACGCGTTCACGCAGGCGCGCTGGCCGCGCAGGGCTCCGCCCAGCCCGGCATGTCCGCGCATGTTCGGGCGCCAACGCGCGCAGGTGGCTGGGCACATGGGGGCAGTCCATAAACCATCGTGCAGGTCTTGTAGGTGCGCCTGCAGGCTAGCAGGGCGGCCGGGGGGCGGCGCGGCGTGTCGATTGGGCGCAGGGTCAGCCGCTCTCGCCGGCAACCCAGCGGCCCGCGCTGGCGCAGAAAGCGCAATACGCACCGTCGCGCGCCGCCCGGCCGTCAGCAGTCGGCTAGTCACGCTGGTGCAGCGGCCGCCTGACCCCTGCCATCGCGCCGTGCCCTACCCTTACCCTATCCCGCAGGCGGACATGGCGCCTGGAGAGCAGCGCACGCTGCTGGCGGAGTACACCGACCTGCTGCGGCTGTCGCTGGCGGGCAACCTGCGCGACTACGAGCTGGTCAACGCGGCCGGCGCGCGGCTGGCTGGCCGCCGGGTGCTGTACAACGGCGTGCCAGCCGCGTACGCGGCGTCGCCGGACGAGTCCGTGCAGTATGCGGCCTGCCACGACAACGAGACGCTCTTCGACCAGGCGCGCGCCCGCCCTGTCAGCCAAGCGTGCGCGGCAGTCTAGCCCGGCGTGCCAGCCCTGCTGGTGCAGGGCGTCGTGAAGCCGCCGGCGTGAAGGAGAGCACATGGTGTTGCAGACAGGTCCGGGAGCCTGGCTGCATGAGGGGCGCGGGCCCACGACCACCCGAAGATCAAGCGGCACTGTGGCTGACCAGCTGCATGGGCACGCCGGTGGGGAGCGTGCATGCGTCTGGCGCAGGCGTCGCAGGTGCAGAGAAGGTGCATAACGCAGCGCAGCGCTGCCAAGGCCCGGCGCGACCAGCCCGACGGTGGGTGCGGCGCGCCGCGCGCAGGTGATGCTCAAGGCCGCCGAGGGCACATCCGTGGCCGACCGCGCGCGCGTGGCCACGCTGGCGCTTGCGTGCGTGTGCCTCGCGCAGGGCGTCGCCTTTTTCCATGCGGGCGATGAGATCCTGCGCTCCAAGAGCCTGGACCGCGACTCGTACAACTCGGGTGCGCCGGCCGCCGCGCGGTCGTCGACAGCGGGCGCTGCCCGCGGCCCACGCTCGCGGCGCGCGACCATGTAAACACACCTCTCGAACAGCGTAAAGCACATTGCGTAGGCATTGGCATTTGAAAATGCCAATGCCAATCTCTAAAAATGTAAAGAACCTCTGCATTGCAAGCCCTCCTGCATGCTCCTGTATGATCCGGAGCCACCTCCTGCGCCCTGCGCGTTGTCTCGCGTGCTCCTTGGGGCGCCCCCCGCGCAGGCGACTGGTTCAACCGCCTGGACTGGAGCCTGCAGAGCAACAACTTCGGCGCGGGCCTGCCGCCGGCGAGCAAGAACGCGGGTAGCTGGGGCCTGCACCGCCCGCTGCTGGCCGACCCGGCGCTGCGCCCATCGCCCGCGCTCATCGCCGCCGCCAAGGCGCGCGGCACCTGTCCCAAGCGCCCGCGGGGGCCTGCCGTGCGCGTTGATGCCATTTGCTGCCCGCTGCATGTACACCGGCGCCTGCATGACGGCGTGCGGGCCAGAGCGATGCGCGCGAGCCCGCGCCTGTGTTTCAGCCCCCCGCGCGTGCCGCAGGCGCGCTTCATGGAGCTGTTGCGGCTGCGCTACTCCAGCCCGCTGCTGCGCCTGCCGCGCGCGGAGCACATCCTGCGCCAGCTCAGCTTCCTCAACACGGGCGCGCAGCAGGCGCGCGCGTCCATCACCCTGTACCTACCCTATACCCGCTCCGTCCTGTGACGTGAATCGCCAGAAGCATGCAGCCGCCCAGCCTGGCTGAGCGGCGCCGTCGTGCGGGCGCGTTGCGCGCCGCAGGCTCGTGGAGAAATTATGCCAAAGAGCGGGCGGCGGCCCATTGCCGGTGTCACGCTGCCACACGCCGCCCGCCTTCCCGGCGCGCGCGCTGCCTGCGGCGTAACTGCGTCGCGCGCGGTGGCACCAAGCGGCCTGGGCCCGAGCGCGGCTGGAGAACCACCCCTACTCCAACCCTACCATGGGTCGGGCGCGGGCCAGGTGCCGGGCATGGTGGTGATGGAGATCGCGAGCGCGGACGCTGTGGGCGGCGGCGGCGGCGGCGGCGGCGATGCCCCGGGCGTGAGCGACCCCGCCTACCGGCGGCTGCTGTGCGTCATCAACGCGCGGCGCCAGGCGACGCTCGCGGACTGGCCCGCCGGCGCCGCCGCGCTCGAGCTGCACCCGCTCCAGGCGCGGGCGCGCGCTGGGCGCCAGCGGCAGGGGGGTGGACAGGACAGCAGGCGACGGCTGAGGGAAAGGCGGCGACAGAGGGAGCAGTGGTATTGTCAGCAGTGGGCTCGTGCTGCTGGCGCCAGGCCCGCAAGCTGGGCGCAAGACGCCGCCTCCGGCCCGGGCGCTTGGCTGGTGCCAGCGCTGCGCTGCCGAGGGCCCTGCGCACCCGCGCCATGTTTGCAGCTAAACACCCTGGGCATGCCGTGCCGGGGTGGGTCGCTGTGCCCCCTGGCTTGCCAGCGCTGCGTCACAAAGGTGTCTCACACCTCGGCGCGCCAGGCGGCGTCGGCGGATGAGATGACGAGGGGCGCGCGCGTGGACACGGCGCGGCGCACAGTCGAGGTGCCGCCTCTGACAGCGGTGGTGTTTGTGGAGCCGCGCTAGCCCTGCGGGCGGTAGGCCTTAGAATTTCGTGGCAGACCGGCCATGGACATTTGTGTTTTAGAAGCTGCGCCAGCCGCAGCCGGTATGCGCGGCATCTCCAGCGCAGCTCCAGTGGCGGCGGCGGTGTCTGCAGAGCCATGATCCTGGCGGCCTGCAGGGGAGCCCCAGATGCGGCTGACCTGAAGCACGGCATGTCGACTCGTTGCGCCGCGGCGGCAAGTCACAGACACGGCATCATGAATGGTGAGTGGAGAGTTGCGTTGACCATCACTGAGGAGGGAGCAGAGAGGAGGGCGCAGAGCATCACTGTAGTGCAGCAGCGCTGCGCGGCAGGCTCGACCTGAGCAGGGTGTGGAGTGCGGTGTGTGCTGAGCACTGCAGGAGCCGGTGCGAGCGGCCGGCCTGCATGCTCACAGCGCGTGGTTTGTGATATCAGAGTGGGGGGTGTGCCAGGCGCACAGGCTAGGGTGTCAGACGCGCATGAAGTGGAGTTTGTTCAGGTGCTCTGTTGTAACGGGTGTGGTCTGTTTGCAGGAGTCAGGGCGCTTTTCGCAGGGAGAGACTTTGCTGCATGGACTACTCGCGTGACATGCTGACATGATGTGAGAGCGTGATGGCATAGTGCTGCGTGCTCTGGCGAGTGAGCTCTGCATTTGATCACTTACGACTTTGAGCACGACCGGGGTCAATGGCCATACAGTGCAAATGTGTAAGGCTGTCGAAGGCACAAGGTGTTGCTGCTCACAGCAAACCAACAGAGGCGCGCTTTGCAGGTTGCCATGGACGTATGTGATGGTCGCCATGCCAGCCACACAGAGCTGCACATATGCAAAATTGATGTCAAGCATGTGACACTGTTGACATCAATGCATGTTCCAATCTTTACAGGGCCTTATGCCCTGCTGTGCATGAATGCAAATTGCAGCGGTCCAGGACTGATCAACCTGAGGGTGGTCGCAGCTCGGTCCCTGTATGCGTTGGTGTTGTCAGCCACAGAGCAACCGCACACAGGCAGCGAATGGCTGCTTCAGAGCAAGCGCATCTCATGCAACGCACTGTCTCTTAGCTCCCACATGTTGGCTTTCTGACAGTGAACTATAAGTCAGCGGTGCCCACACAGTGACGTTGTTTCCCTGGTGTGACGCACCGCATGCCATGGAGTGCAGCTGATGGGACAGATACACCTGGTGATACACAGCAGCTCGCGCGGCAGAGTCATCACTTGGCAGCAGCCAGACGGCTGGGCAGTACCCTGGCTGCAGTGCACGCCCAGGCCCGGCGATGCGCCTTGCAGCGGCGGCCGTGTCAGTGTTGCTGCTCCTGGCTGCATCCACGCCTGGGCACACCAGCCCTGCTGGGGCGCGCACACGCTGTGCAACGTCAGCGCATACCTCGCGCCGGGCGCGCCCTGCACGACCATCTCGGTCGGCATCGGCCACGACCTCAGCTTTGACGACGACCTGGCCGCCCGGCACGGCTGCGCGGGGCTCGGGCTGGACCCCACGGCGCGCGCCCGGCCCACCTCACCTGTGCTGGTCGCCTTGTGGTTGTTGTCATCCTGTTCGCGCACAACACGCCCGAGCAGCTCGTGGTGCCCATGCATGGTGCCCATGACGGTGCCCATGGCGCCCGTGGTCCCATATGCTTGCATGGGCGTCCCACTGGTACCCGTGGAGCCCATGGTGCCCAGGTGCAGGAGGGGGCGTCTGCACTATGCCAATGTATGAAGCGTTTGCCGCTGATGCTGGGCGTTGCGTGCCGCGGAGGCAGATGCCCTATCAGTCCAACATCATGGGGCGCCGCTCGGCGTTCCTGGGCCTGGGCGCGAGCGTGCGCGGCGACGAGCCGCCGCGCGCCGAGGCGCCCTTCCTGGCGAGCGTGCCGCTGCTCGCGCGCGCGCTGCGGCTGGGTCACCTTGCCGTGCTCAAGATGGACTGCGAGGGATGCGAGTGCGCCGCCCTGTTAGAGCACCAGAGCGCGCACCGCGGCTGGCGTGGCTTGGAGCTTGCCGAAATTCGCTCGTTTCACCCCTGTGACAGGGTTGAGCTGCTTGGCGGACTTTAGAGCACGCACGGGATTGCTCGAAACATTGATACCTTTAGTGAAGCATGTGCTTGCAACATGCTTGCATGACAACAACTCGTTATGCACGCATGGAGGCTGGCCGCTTCCTGCAGGTAGCGTTAGGCTGGCGACCGGGGCCCCTGGGCTGGGACTGCCTGTCGGCGGGCCCATGGCCACCCCCCCATGCCATTAGCCGTGCGAGGGGCCTGCTTGGCGCCCGCGTGCACCACCGCGCGCTGCGTGTGCTGCATGTGCACCACGCGCCAGCTGACAGCCCATAGAGGTGTGCTCGAGCGCTAAACCTACCCTACCCTACCCTATGCAGATACGCGCTGGCAGACGACATCGCGGCGGGCGACCCCGGCTTCCTGCAGCGCGTGGACCAGCTGGCGCTGGAGGTGCACGCGTCGGCGGCGTACCTGGCCACGCGCGGCCACGGCGCCGGCCTGGGCCGCCTGTGGGCGGCCGCGTCGGCGGCCGGCATGGCGCTCGCGGCGGTGGAGCTGACGCCGTGCGCGCCCGACGACGAGGCGCCCGGCTGCCACGAGGCGCGCCCGGGCGCCCGGCAATGACCCCCCTTCCCGGCCCTTCATTGTGGACCGAAAGCGCGCCACTGGAGCCTTTTGTTTTACAAAAGCAGACGTCTATCTCTCTGGGTGTGTGCATTGTGACAGGCTGTTTCCGTGGTGCGGAATGAGGGTGCTGGCAGAGCACCGGACACATGTCTCGCAGCAGAGGGCTGTACTTCGGTGCATGCGTGTGCCAAGGTCAAAGAATGCAGCCACACGTACGAGAGGGAGCAGCGCAGGGCTCTGAACAGAATCATGCTGCTAACGCGCTCAGTTGAGCTATGCGCGAGGCGCCACCAGTGTGCCATATGTTAATATGCAGCAAGCGCATTGGTCTGCTGTTCTGACATGCATGCGCCTCAACCCTGGAGACTCATCTGCCATGGCTGACATACCCGGATAGGACAGCCCTGTCCGGCGACACTGGCGTGATGCGCAGGTGCTGGCAGAGGCGGGCTATCCGTGCGAGGCGGGCCGCATGTGCCAGAACCTGCTGTTTGCACGCCCGCCACGACACTGCAGCAGCGCGCATGCTGAGCACGGTGGCAAGGAGGCAAACACTGTCTGGTGAGTGTCTGTGTTTGTAGCTGTCACCTTGTACTTTGTAGCAACTGACCTTTGGGTATGTGTGCTGTTTGGCAACACTGATTCCTTTGCAACAGTATGTGATGTGCGCCAAACACGACAATGTAAAATGGGACGTGCTTGCTGCTGACGTTTCATGGGAGAGGCACAACAGCGCATCGCCTGCATGTTTACACTCGCATCCTGCTCCTCTCGCCTACAATCATCTTCTCATCATCACAAAAACCATGCCAACAAATCATTCGCGCACGCACAAACAGCCACAGGGGATAGC
>JAABUZ0100006472.1_pt1 | contig 14631 bp, 15 predicted proteins | sample 5562091 | NCBI WGS metagenome assembly JAABUZ01 (sample SAMN12813069, study PRJNA571459) | rock metagenome | isolation source: Antarctica rocks | place: Antarctica: Victoria Land, Linnaeus Terrace sud | collected 2015-12-21 | reverse complement strand
AGGGTCCGAGCATCTACATCCAGAACCACTCGCTCTTCGGCCTGCTCACCACGACAGGCAACACAGCGCCCATCGCACAGTTTGGTATCAACCAGGTGGGGCCGGAGCAGTCGCGCAGCTTCGACGGGGGTCTCGATGAGGAGATCGGTCACGGGCGCGCCCGCGTGGGTCTCACCTACTTTCACAATGAATATGGCAACGGGTTGGAGTACCTTTCGCAGTTGGTGCTGATCAACAATGTCGGGCTCGGCTTTGCCAGCAACCCAGCGTTCGCGGGTGGCGCCTACGTCAATACGCTGGCGTATCGTGGCCAGGGTCTCGAGGTCGAAATCGAAGCCAAGCTGAGCGAGCATCTCTTCGCGCGGGGCGGTTACACGCTGCTGGACACGAAGGTGCAGCACTCCTTCGCCTCCAGCGCGCTCAAGCCGACGTACAACACTGCGTTCGGCTTCGGCACCATCCCGATCGGCAGTTCGAGCCCACTGATCGGCTATCGCCCCTTCCGTCGCGCGCGCAACAGCGGCTATTTCGGCTTGCAGTACACACGCTCACGATGGGACGCACAACTCAACGGAACGCTGGTCGGCCTGCGCGACGACTCGGACTTCCTTTCGGGCGCGCTTCTGCTTCCCAACCACAACCTGGACGGCGCCTACCAAAGGCTTGAACTCACAGGCGAGTACCGTGTCACGCACAGGCTGGCCGCCTATACGGAGGTTCAGAACCTTCTGAGCGAACACTATCAGGAGGCATTCGGGTACCCGGCACTGCCTTTCAACTTTCGTTCAGGGGTACGCATCACGTTGGGAGGCGAGTCCTGGAAACTCAAGTAGGCAAGATCGCGGTCACTCCGCTGGCTTCCGTCCCTTCGGGGCGGAAGCGTGGTGAGACCGCGTTTGCGGCCCCGGCCAGAGATACGAACGGTGTGACCCTGACGATGATTCTCGTCGCGCTTACCGTCTTGCTCCTTGCGAGCTTGATGATCTCTGTCTCGATCGGCGCGGTTCACCTGCCGGTGGGCGCCATCGCCGCGGCTGCGCTTGGCCGTCATGGTGCGCTCGACGAAACACAGCGCGCCATCCTGCTCGCGATTCGCCTGCCGCGTCTGCTTGCCTCAGCCATTGTCGGGGCGGCACTGGCTGTGTCCGGCCTGATGTTTCAGGGCCTCTTTCGCAATCCAATGGCTGATCCCTACATCATTGGAGCCTCTGGCGGCGCAGCGGTGGGAGCTTGTATCGGCATCGTCTTTCTTTCGCAGTATGCCGTGTTCGGCTTCAGTGCTACAGCGCTGCTGGCCTTTGCTGGCGCAGTGCTCACGATGGTCGTGGTGTACTCCCTGGCGCGTACGCGGGGGCGAACCAGCGGCGTGACCCTGCTGCTAGCGGGCTTCGCGCTGGGCACCATGCTGAGCAACTCGACCTACCTGTTCGAGCTCTTCGGTTCGGACTCGACCTTCAGGGCAAGAATCGTCGCTGCATGGTTGCATGGCGTGATCGGCATTCCGCAGTGGCGGCAGCTGGCGATCACCGCATCGTTGCTGAGCGCGGGGCTTCTTCTGGCCTTTCCTCTGATGCGCCGGTTGAATACGCTCGCGCTTGGAGATGAATACGCCGACCAGCTCGGCATTCGCGTGGAGGCGACGCGGGTCGGCATTATCCTTGCCGGGTCACTGCTGACAGCGCTCGCCGTCTCGCTCGGGGGCCTGATCAGCTTCGCCGGTCTGATCGTTCCGCATGTGGCGCGGTTGCTGCTAGGGCCGGACCACGTGCGCCTTCTTCCCGTGACCGCCCTCGCCGGAGCCATCTTTCTGGTCATCACCGACACGCTCGCGCGCAGCCTCTTCGCCCCGACGGAGATACCGGTCGGCATTCTCATGGTCTTCATTGGCGGTCCCTTCTTCCTCTATCTTCTGCGCAAGAACAAGCGTGAGTACACGGTATGAACTCACTCCTCAATCTCCGAGCGGTTCACTTTCAGTATGGAGAAAGGTCTGTTCTCGAAGACCTCTCGCTGTCCGTTCGCGAAGGGAGCTGCACCGCGCTGATCGGTCCCAACGGCGTGGGCAAGACCACATTGCTGCGGCTTGCCTGCGGCGGTCTTGCTCCTACTCGCGGTGACGTGTCGTGGCGAGGAGAGCGCCTCGCGGGCTTGTCCCGGAAGCAACGCTCACGCCTTCTAGCGCTTGTGCCGCAACAGCTCGATGTGCCCTTCGAATTCACCGTGCGCCAGATCGTCGAGCAGGGCCGCAGTCCCTATCTTGGCCTGCTGCGCGGGCCACGCCGCGAAGATCATATCGCCGTTGACCGCGCACTCGATCTGGCGGACGTGTCCGGCCTGAGCCATCGCATCTTCAACGAGCTGAGCGGCGGGGAACGCCAACGTGTAAAGATCGCTCTTGGGCTGGCGCAGGAGCCGGAGTTGCTGCTGCTCGATGAGCCCACACAGAATCTCGATATCGGCCGGCAGGTTGAGTTGATCGATCTGCTGCACTATCTTCGGGACAATGGCCTGACCATCTTCGCGTCCATCCACGATCTGCATCTCGTGCCGCACAACTTCAACGAGGTTCATCTGCTAGGGCCGGATTGCTCGCTAGCGAGTGGCACACCGGAGGAGATTCTGACCTCCTCGCACCTGACCAAAGCCTTCCGTTGCGCGCCAGGGCGGCATCCGCTGCTTGTGCCGGACGCCAAGTGTGCCGGAGGTTTTGCTTGAGCAATGTGAACCCATCCACGGTCGAGTCGCTGACGCATGGAATCGAGCCTGTTAGCGAGTCCTGGCGCGCGCAAGCGCGCCGACGGCTGGACACACTCACCAAGCCGCTCGGGAGCCTGGGCAGGCTTGAAACAATTGCTGCTCAGTTCGTCGCGATCCGTCGCGAGCGGTCCCATGAGCCGATGCACAAGGGCGTTTTTATTTTCGCAGCCGACCACGGTGTAACAGCCGAAGGCGTGAGCGCCTACCCGAGCGAGGTCACGCAGCAGATGGTCTTGAACTTCCTTGCGGGAGGCGCTGCGATCAGCGTGCTCGCGAAGCTGCACAATGTGGAGCTTGCAGTCATCAATGCAGGAGTTGCGGGCGACTTCGGCGATACCGGCGGTGTGCTCGATCGCCAGATTGCGCGGGGCACCCGAAACCTGCGGCGCGAGGCGGCCATGAGCGAGGATCAGGTCCTTCGAGCACTGGCCGTCGGCGCAGAGATGGCCGATGTGGCAGCGATCGCTGGTCAGAATGTCGTTGCCATTGGCGAGATGGGAATTGGCAATACGACCGCTGCGAGCGCCATCACCTGCGTCTTGGCAGGAGTCCCCGCGAGCTTCGCGACGGGCCGTGGGACCGGGATAAGCTGCGAGGCGTACGCGCACAAAATAGTGATTGTACAAGCGTCTGTCGAGAAGCATTTCGGCGGTACGGCCGCAGCATCGCCCTTCGAAATCCTGCGCTGCCTGGGTGGGCTGGAGATTGCCGCAATGGTGGGGATGATCCTTGAAGCCGCCCGTCATCAACTCGTGATCGTCGTGGACGGTTTCATCTCCACAGCTGCGGCTGCGTTAGCTGTAGCGATTTCGCCTGCATCCCTGGGCTACATGATTGCCGGCCACCAGTCCGAGGAGCCCGGACATCGAATCCTTCTGGAGCACCTCCATCTTTATCCCCTACTCACGCTAGATATGCGGCTGGGCGAAGGCACGGGAGCCGTTCTCGCTATGCCGCTCATCGAGGCCGCAATGGCCCTGTATACGAACATGGCGACCTTCGCCGCTGCTGGCGTGAGCGGGGCCTCTGCATGAGTTGGAAACTCCCTTGGTTCGATTCTTGGCCCGATTTTCTGTCTTCGGTTGAATTCCTCACGCGCATCCCCGTGCCCGCGCATCCGTATCGCGAAGATGCACTGCCGCGAGCCGTCAATTTCTTCCCCCTCGTCGGTTTGCTCATCGGCGGCTGTGCCGCGAGCCTGTACCTTCTGCTCGACCCGCACCTTCCAAGGCTGGTGACCGCGGCCGTGGTTCTCGTCTTTTTCGTTTGCCTCACCGGCTGCTTACACGAGGACGGCCTCGCGGACACAGCCGACGGCTTCGGCGGCGGCCGAAATCGCGAACAGATCCTCGCGATTCTGCGTGACAGCCGCATCGGCAGCTACGGCGGCGCCGCGCTCGTGCTCAGCCTGGTTTCGCGCCTGGTCCTGCTCTCTTCACTTTCGCGAGCCAACGTCTTTCCCGTCCTGATCACAGCCCATGTACTCTGCCGTTGGACCACGCTTCCCCTCAGCTACTTCCTTCGCCCAGCTCGTGCGCACGCCATGAGCGTGGCCGACGGGCAAGGGGCGCGGGTGGCCGATCTGACCACCAACGGAACTCTCGTGGGCGGCACACTTTTCAGCTTCGCCTGCGCCGGTTTGTTTCTGCGTTGGCATGCGCTTGCTCCGATTCTTGGCGTGACCATCGTGACGCTTCTCAGCGGTCTCTATTACAAACACCGCATCGACGGCATCACCGGAGACTGCTTCGGCGCAACGAATCAACTGGCGGAGGTCGCAGTGTATCTCTGCGGTGTGTGGATAGCATGATTGGACTCCTCCTCATTCGTCACGCCGAAACTGATATGGCAGGCACCTTCTGCGGACACACCGATCCGCCCGTGAATGAACGCGGCCGCGGGCAGATCGAAGAGCTCGTTGCCGGTCTGGCCAACAGCGGCATCGAGGCAATCTACACAAGCGATCTTCAAAGGGCCCGTTCGACCGCGGAACGGATCGCACAGGCCTTCGATCTCCCATTGATTGCACAACCTGACCTGCGGGAGATCAATTTCGGCGACTGGGAGGGCCTGCCCTGGAGCCAAATCGAATTTCGCGATAGCGCCTATGCATGTCAGTGGATCAGAGAGTACCCCCATCTGCCTGCGCCGCATGGTGAGCGTTTTGACGACTTCGAAGACAGAGTGCTCCAGGCGATCTCTCGTCTGCAGGTGCAGCATGAGCATCGTTGTGTGGCCGTTGTGACGCACGGTGGCGTGATGCGCGTGGTGTTACAAGAGCTTTGCGGTAAAGGCAGCCAGGACGGCTGGTCTCTTACAAATTCCTATTGTTCTTCGTTCCTTTATTCCTCCACTCCTCCGTCTGTGGAGCTTCGTTCATGAGTGGCACCGCAGTCGTGAACGTTCGGGAGCTGGCCGCATGGGCGTTGGATCCCTATGCCTTTCGCCCCTCAACCGCAATGCCATGCGGAGAGGATCGCGTGCGGCAGCGTTCCGCCTACGCGCAGAGCTCAGCCCTCCTGCAAGCGGATAGCCGGACGCACGAAGCCGCGCTTCGTCTTCACGCGACGAGAGCGGACCTCTTGCTCGAAATGAACGACCTCGATTGGTCTCTAGGTCTAGTCGATCTGCGCCATCTGCTTTCGTTTCAGCGCAGGCTCTCATTCAGTCCCAAAGCACCAGGGCAGCCGGTGCCCACAGCTCAGGACTGGCCTGGGCTCATCCATTTCAGCTTCGGTCCGCCGAAGCCAATCTCTTGCGCTTCGCATCTGGAAGCAGGAGTTCTGGTGCTGCAGTCTGAAGACCCAAACTTGCAAGTTCGCTTTACGACGGATACCGCTCAACGCATCACGATCTACGGCGGAAGTCCCTTTCTCGAAGTCGCTGAGTTCCGTGGCCGCTGGTTCCTGCGCGATGGGTATCACCGAGCCTACAAGCTCCTCACGCACGGCGTTTTTATTGTTCCCGCCCTGGTGGTGCGGGCAAAAACGCTTAGGGAACTCGGAGCCGTGCAGCCGTGGTTCTTCTCCGAAGAGACGCTCTTTTCGAATCGTCCCCCGCGGGTCGTTGACTTTCTCGATGACCTGCTCAATCTTCAGTACACACGGCCTCCGCTCCTCAAGACCCTACGTATAACCATCGAGGAGAGCTTCGCCCCAGTCATTTTTAAGGAGAATACGCATGAGCATTGCAACCAAGCGCGGTGACGGCGGTCAAACGGGCCTTGCGGGCGGAATCCGGGTTTCCAAAGCGGACCTTCGCGTCGAGTCGTACGGCACTGTCGACGAACTCAACACGTTTATGGGCTTCGCGCGCAGCATCTGCACCAACCAGGAGATTGCTTCCTGGACGGAAGAGATTCAACGAACACTTTTTCGCCTCGGGTCGGCGCTCGCGACGCCGCCGGAAAGCAAGAAGCAGCCGCCCGTGATCACCGAGGAAGATGTGGAGAAGCTCACTGCGCGCGTGCACCAGATCGAAGCCGTCAAAGGCATCCTTGCGGACTGGTCGGTCGCCGGGGTCCACACCGAGTCTGCCGCGTATGAGATAGCCCGCACGGTGTGCCGCCGCGCCGAGCGCAACGCCGTTCGCTTCATCGAAAGCGGTGGAGTCGTTCAGCCCACGGTCGTTCCGTATCTGAATCGGCTCTCCGATCTGCTCTGGCTCTTTGGCCGCTTGATCGAATTCAATGCCGGCGTAGACGCCCGGTTGCGCGACGAAGGGACGGCGGGTCCGAAGTGGTCCCGGGCGTGGTGACAAGCACGTTCAGCGACGCGGAGCGCGCCGCCGTATACCGCGCCATAGCGGAACGCCGCGACGTACGTCACGGCTTTCTTCCGGAAACACTTGCCGGGGATGTGCTCACGCGTCTGCTCACCGCCGCGCATCAGTCCCCATCCGTAGGACTCATGCAGCCGACCCGCTTTGTGGTCGTCCGCGAACGCTCTGTGCGACAGGCGATCCATGCTGCGTTCGTTCAAGCAAATGCGGCCGCCCTTTTGACCTATGGCGAAGCTAGACGCGAGCAGTATGCCGGTCTCAAACTGGAAGGGCTCCTCGAAGCACCACAGCACCTCTGCCTGTTATGCGATACGGACAGCTCTCGCGGCCACAATCTCGGGCGACAGACCATGCCTGAAACCGCGCTCTACTCAACCGTCTGTGCCGTTCAAAACCTCTGGCTTGCTGCACGGGCAGAAGGCGTTGGCGTCGGCTGGGTCAGCATCCTCGACCCTGTCTCGCTGCGTGCCATCCTCGGAGTCCCGGACAACATCATTCCCGTTGCCTATCTATGTCTCGGCTATGTGGACCGGTTTGCGATGGAGCCCGATCTGGAGCGATTCGGTTGGGAGACACGACTCGCTCTGGAAACAGTCGTCAGCGAAGACCGCTATGAGGATCACCTGATGAAGCCGGTCGAGGTAGGCGGCAGCTCGTGAGGGCGCGCGCGATCATGGTACTCGGAACGAGTTCCCACGTCGGCAAGTCGCTCCTGACCACGGCACTGTGCCGCATTTTCGCGCAGGAGGGCCACCGCGTTGCACCATTCAAATCGCAGAATATGTCGCTGAACTCGGCCGCTACGATCGAAGGCCTGGAGATTGGGCGGGCGCAGGCCCTACAGGCCGAAGCCGCGGGCCAGGCGGCATCCGTGCACATGAACCCCATTCTGTTGAAGCCCTGCGGCGATATGTCGTCCCAAATCGTTGTGCGCGGCAGGATCTGGGGCAAGCTCACTACCTCCGAGTATCACCAGCGGCGTGTCGAAGAACTGCTGCCGATCGTGCAAGAAAGTTATGAAGCGCTTGCAAGCGACAATGACATCATCGTTCTCGAAGGCGCGGGCTCGCCCGCCGAGATCAATCTCAAGCAGCACGATATCGTCAATATGCGCATGGCCGAGCTAGCCGACGCATCCTGCGTGCTCGTGGGCGATATCGATCGCGGCGGTGTCTTCGCTTCGCTTCTGGGCACGGTTGCTCTGCTCGAACCTGCTGAGCAATCGCGCATTAAGGGATTTCTAATCAACAAATTTCGCGGCGACCGGGAACTGCTCCAGCCCGGTGTGAAGATGATCGAAGAACGGTTGCGGAAGCCCTGCCTCGGCGTCGTTCCCTACATATCAGGACTTCTGCTCGAAGAAGAAGACAGCGTCGCCCTGCCCGCGATGTTCGCAGTACCCGGTGGCACGGCAGCGTGGTCGCCTTCGGACGAGCCCACCAGGCCGCTTCGTATAGCCGTCGTGGCACTGCCCTCTTTCTCGAACTTCACCGACTTCGACGCGCTCGGGAGCGAGCCCTCCGTCTCGTTACGCTTTTCAAGCGATGTAGCGCTAGTTGCAAATGCCGATGTAGTCATCCTGCCCGGCAGCAAACAAACCGTCGACGATCTCGAATGGATGAGAAGCACCGGCCTTGCAAGCTCGCTTATCGCATACTCCCGTTGCGGCCTGCTGGCGGGCATCTGTGGAGGCATGCAGATGTTAGGCGAGGAGATCTTCGACCCTTCCGGCGTCGAGCACGCGGGCTCTGTGCGCGGGCTTGCGCTGTTACCCCTCCGCACAGAGATGTACGCCGTCAAAACAACGCGCCTCGCTGCAGGCACGACCGCGACGGCCACACTCTTCGGTCAGCCAATTCCCGCACTACCACTAGCCGGGTACGAGATTCACGTGGGAGCCAGTCATATCTTCAGCGGCGCACACGCGTTTGCGACGGTGCAAGGCCGCAACGAGGGACAAGGACATCATCTTGATGGTTGCATCTCGGCAGACTCGAGAATCTTCGGCACCTACCTGCACGGTGTCTTCGATGAGGATGAGTTTCGGCATACCTTCATCGCTGCGGCTCGTGCTTTCCACAAGCTTCCGCCCGCGAAAGTGCTTGATGCCTGGAAGGGGAAGCGTGAGCAATCCTTCGATCGCCTTGCCGATGCGGTCCGAACCTCTGTCGATCTGCAGCGGCTCTTTGGCTGGGCGGCCCTTTCGTACCGTGGATCCGCGACATCGCGAGATCCGCTGAGATGAAGCGCACCGTCCTCCTCCCCTCAGCCTGCTTGCTCGACGCCCTCGCCGGCGATCCTGAATGGTTCCCACATCCCGTCCGGCTGATCGGCCTCGGGATTTCGAACGGAGAGAGCTTGCTGCGCCGCCAAGACCGATCCGCACGTGTCAATCTGCTGGCGGGAGCCGTACTGGCGATCTGGATCACCGGTGGAACGTATCTCCTGGCGGATTTTGCTGTGAAGCAATCGAAGAGGCGCTCGTTTCACCTGGGAGATGCGGTGGAGCTGTTGCTTGCCTGGACATGTCTCGCAACGCGCAATCTCCGCGATGAGGCGAGCGCGGTCCTCGATGCGCTTCAGGCAGAAGATCTGCCCAGAGCCCGCTTGCGGCTCGCCCGGATTGTTGGGCGTGAAACCGCACATCTTGACGCTGCCGAGATCAGTCGCGCGGTCATCGAAACCGTCGCCGAAAGCGCTTCCGATGGCGTGATCGCGCCCATTTTTTACCTTGCACTCGGCGGGGTGCCTCTCGCCATGGCTTACAAAGCGGTGAACACGCTCGATTCGATGATCGGCCACGCAGACTCCATGTACTTCTACTTCGGAAGGTGTGCAGCTCGCCTAGATGACCTCGCAAACTTCATCCCTGCGCGTCTCACGGCGCTCGCCATCGTTGCTTCCGCTTGGCTCACCGGATGCGGCGATGCCAGGTCGTCTCTACGGACCTGGATGCGTGATGGAGGCAAGCACAAGAGTCCCAATGCAGGTCGGCCGGAAAGCGCCATGTCCGGGGCTCTGTGCGTTCGCCTGGGCGGTTGCAACGTGTATGCAGGAGAGGTGCTCTGCGCGCCGGAGATGGGCGCCGGCTTTCCCACGCCACAAGCCGCGCATGGAAGAAAGTCTGTCGGCATTCTGATCGCCGCAACTGCCCTGGGTTTGGCCGCAAGCGTACTCATGAACCTTGGCAAGGATGCTAGGAAAAGGCGGTGACGCGAATGATTCCACAGCATGGCGGCCAGCTTCACGCAATCGCGGAATCCTTCGGCCTGCCGGTATCGAAGCTGCTCGATTTCAGCGCCAATATCAACCCCGATGGGCCGCCCCTTGCTGTTGTGTCAGCTCTCAAAGAAAGCCTCAGCAACCTGGAGGCCTTGACCCGGTACCCCGACCTGGAGGAGCCTGCACTCAAGGCAGCGCTTGCTCGCTACGCCGGTTGTGGTGAAGCAAGCGTCCTGGTTGCGAACGGCTTCGTTCCTCTGCTGGACGCCTCCCTCAGAGCGCTAAAAATACATTCGTGCCTTGCGCCCGTTCCTGCATTCAGCGAATATCGCCGCGTCCTGGAGATAAATGGCGTCCGCATCACGACAATCGTGCTGAAACCTGAGCAAGACTTTCGCTACGACGTGGATGCTTTGATCGCGGCGCGCTCCGACGCCATTATTCTCGCAAATCCACAAAACCCCACCGGTGTGCTGGCCGAGCACGCGACGATGGTAGATCTGGTCACGAAGGCTGCGGCACGCAACATATACGTTCTGCTTGATGAAGCCTTCATCGACTACGCAAGAGAAACATCTTTATCGGCGACAGTGACACGATTCGAGAACCTCATCGTGTTCCGTTCGGTAACGAAATGCTTTGGAATACCAGGACTGCGCCTCGCTTACGCAATCACGCACGAACGGCTGCGCTCTCAAATCGAGACATACCTGCCTCCATGGCCGATCTCCACGTTAGCCTCGATCGGAACCATTGCCGCAGTTCAGGACGAGGCGTTCATAGCGGAGTTTCCGAGTTCGAACGAGCGTCGCAGAGTTGCTCTGGCGCGCAGCCTGCAAGCCCTCGGCCTGAAGGTCTACCCGGCAGCCGCGAACTTTCTGCTCTTCCGCCTTCCCGAGGGGACCGACACGCACCAGTTTTGGCAGCAGCTCTTGGTAAGGCACGGCATTGTCCTACGTTCGTGTTCGAACTTCGAAGGCCTGCTTCCCGGCTATTTGCGGGCGGGAATTCAAAGAGAAGTCGATAACGAGGCGCTTACAATAGCGATCTCATCCCAGCTTCGATTTAGTGACGGGTGCAATAGCGAACCGCGTGCCTGATTGCCGATCGGATAGGCTATAGGCCCTTGCTCGTTGAAATGACCGCAGGTGTGAGGGGTCGCGACCGCTGAGCCATTCGCATACGGCACCTCTCTGATCGGTATACGCATTTAGTACATGTGAAACCCTGCGTAAAGGCGTCCTATTAGGATTACTTCTGCGCTATTCTGACAGACAGTGAAGCGAAGTCTTGAAGCTATTAGGACGAAATCTGAAGATGCGCCTGTGAGGAAGGGTCTCCAGGTGGGCTACCTTCGCGTGAGTGCGCTCGACCAGAAAGAGGTCCGGCAGCTCGACGGTCTAGAACTGGACAAGCGGTTCACAGATAAAGTTTCTGGCCGAGACCGCAACCGGCCTGGTCTGGAACAGATGATCGAGTTCGTGCGGGAAGGCGATACGGTCTTCTGCCACTCGATGGACCGGCTGGCACGGAACCTCGACGATCTGCGGCTCCTGGTCAAAAAGCTGACCGGCAAGGGCGTGAGGGTCTGCTTCGTGAAAGAGAACCTAACATTCACCGGAGAGGACTCGCCCATGGCGAATCTGCTTCTGAGCGTGATGGGTGCGATAGCAGAGTTCGAAAGGGAACTGATTAAGGAGCGTCAGAGGGAGGGCATCGCCCTTGCAAAGAAGCGGGGAGCCTACAACGGCCGGAAGCGAACGCTGACGGCGGCACAAGCCGCCGCTCTCCTTCAGCGGGTTTCGACCGGCGAGTCGAAGACGAAGCTGGCGAAAGAGCTGGGCGTGTCGAGAAACACGGTCTATATGTACATGGGTCGGGGAGGTAACTGATGCGGGTTCTGGCGATGGTCTGGATACGGTGATCGAAGGCGAAGTGATCGGCGGCGAGCTGCTTGATGGAGTGAGAGGCTTATATATGATTTGGAATCTGCGTTTACGGTGCGGTGCGATAATGGCGTTTGTTTCGTCGTACATGGCTGGCTGGTGGACGTGGAAATTCTGGACCGGCCTGCGTCATGGGTGATGTAGGGAATGGCTCGCCTGGTACAACGGTCGATCTGCTGCCCCTGCGGGAACGATAAAATTCTCGCTCTGGGGCTCTGCGCTACGTGCTACACCCTGAAACGACAGGACGAGGAATATTTTGGCGGCCACCGGGAAGAGGTCGTGTCCCGTGATGGGTACCGATGTGCTGTACGTGGCTGCACGACGCTAAAGCGGGGCAAGCGGTCTGTTGCAGTGCATCACCGAATGCCGGGGAACAACGATCCGAAGCTGATGATTACGCTATGTCTCGCCTGTCATGCAAAGGTGACTAAAACCCGCTTTTTGCACCGCGAATGGCCTCCCCTACTGCGGGTCTTGTGGCGCGAGCAGCACCCGAAGGCGCACGAACAAACGGCACTCAACTTTCGAGAAAAGAAGCCTGCGGCGGAAGCGTTCTCTCTTTTCGAGATGGAAGTAGACAGGCGGTAAGGTGCGAGAAGCGCCTTTACCAGGACTGATCCCGACCACCCCGGGTGAGGAGCTTGGTCGAGATCACCCCTAACATCTCGTCACTTTGCGGAGCCCTGAGCTGAGCTTGCAACGGACTCCCATGCTTCCCAGGTTGCTAGCCGGTCGTCGTAGGCCGCACGTACCGATAGCAAATTGTGGCTACCGAGGAACAAACGAAGCGGCGGATTTTCCGCATCGACAAGCTTGAACATCGCCTCAGGCGTAGCCTTGGGATCACCTCGTTCCATGGTCTTCATGCCTTCAAACACATGCGCTTTCAGGTCTGCGTAGATGTCGAGTCCGGCGGCAAACTTCGAGGACGATGGGCTTCCAAACTCAGTGGCGTAGGCACCCGGTTCTATGATCGTCACCTTAATTCCGAAAGGTTTTACCTCCATGGCCAAACTTTCGTGAATCGCTTCGAACGCCCACTTTGAGGAACAGTAGTAGCCGATGAGCGGCATGGTCACGTGACCAAGGGTGCTGGAGATACCAAGGATGTGACCACGGCCTTGCTCTCGCAGCAATGGGAGTGCTGCCTGAATGACAGAAAGCGTCCCGATGATATTGGTTTCGTAGAGAGCCCGGACATCCTCCGCGCTGGCTTCTTCAATTGTGCCGATGAGGGGATAGCCTACATTGTTGAGAACGACATCAAGCCTTCCGAAATGAGCGTGAGCATGCGTCACGGCCGATTTTGCTTGGGCGGGCCGGGTTACGTCGAGCTCTAACGTTAGAACGTTTGCGCCGTATTTCTCCTTCAAATCGGCGATACTTTCCAATGTCCGAGCTGTTGCTGCGACCTTGTCGCCGCGATTAAGCGCTGCCTCGGCCCAAACGCGTCCGAACCCCCGTGAAGTGCCCGTAATGAACCAAACTTTCTCCGACATACCGATCTCCATTCTGACTTCAAGATTTGGCCGACGCCCTGTACACTAAAGACTTAGCCGGAACCAGGTTCCACTTATTATCCCGGAACATCGTTCCGCCTGCAACCTTCTTCTATAAAAAAGTGACAAGACAAATGAACGAGCACAACCCCGATGCAAGCAAGCCGCGCCGCATGCGTACCGATGGGCAGCGCGGGATGAATTCACTCCTGAAAGCAGCTATGGAGGTTTTTCACGAATCGGGGGTCGACGCGCCGGTACGCGAGATTGCAGCAAGAGCGGGCGTTGGTCTAGGAACGGTTTATCGTCATTTTCCGCAGCGGTCTGATCTCATCAAAGGCGTATTTCAGAGCCAGGTCGATGCTTGCGCGGATGCGGCTCCTGAACTGGCAAAGCGGTTCGAACCTGCTGATGCATTGGCGCAGTGGATGCAACATTACGTGGATTTCATAGCCACGAAGCGAGGGCTCGCAGGTGCGTTGCATTCGGGTGATCCGGCCTACAGCGCTCTACCTCGTCTCTTCAACACACGGTTGCTCCCTGCACTGAAGAGCCTGCTGGACGTTGCTGTTGCCGAGGGAGCAGTGCGTTCAGGGGTTGACGCTGAAGAGCTGTTGCATGCCGTCGCCAACCTTTGTAGGGTGTCCCACGACAAAGAACCCGCTTACGCGCGAAGGATGGTCGCACTGCTAATGGATGGCCTGCGTTACGGAACTGCGCGCGCATCGACAGGTCCTTAGGTGATCTAGGCTATTACTCGTACCGGCAAGTCGTTTTCTGGAAAGTTGGTCCGCAATTCTGAGCCGTGGAAATGCCGGTGGCGGTGTATCCGACGATGCGCATCACCGATAGCTGGGGCGTCTTGGAGGCAAGCAACGGAGCGCTCGTGAAATCGGACTGGAGTGCGGTGGTCGTCACGGAGCCAGGGAGGCGCGTGCACACGTCGACTCGATGCTGGCTGCCGCTGCCACATTGAAGCCTGCTGTTCCATCGGCGATGGAAGTAACGGTTATTGAACCTTGATCAAACAAATGCAGTACAGAGGAGCAACTATGGCGCAAACCACCTTGCAATCTTCGTCACTCTCCGACCAGGAGATCCACTCGCTTGGAACGTTTTACCGAGCTTTTTCGGACGGGAACGCTCATCTCCTAGACGAGGCGTGTAGCCCCAACTGGCAGGATATTCCTTTGCTGCCCGGCCAGGGACCGGGACCGGACGGCATGAAGACACTGCTGCCGATGTTCCTTGCGGCCTTTCCAGATATGAAGATCGTCCTTCACGAAATTTTCGGCTCGGCTGGCCGTGCCGGTGTTCGAGCAAGCATCACCGGTACGCATCGGGGTGAGATCTTCGGAGTTGCGGCGACCGGTCAAACGGTCGATGTGTCACTGCACGAATTTAATCACCTGCAGAACGGCAGA
>JAABUZ0100006471.1_pt1 | contig 14631 bp, 10 predicted proteins | sample 5562091 | NCBI WGS metagenome assembly JAABUZ01 (sample SAMN12813069, study PRJNA571459) | rock metagenome | isolation source: Antarctica rocks | place: Antarctica: Victoria Land, Linnaeus Terrace sud | collected 2015-12-21 | reverse complement strand
CTGGACCCGTGGCTCAAACACGGTGAACGACGTTGGCAGTGGCGTCCGCTCATACCGAGGCGACGCGTCCGAGTTCACCGCCTTGATCACGGTGGTCCGAGAAATACCCAGTCGCGCCGCGATCTGTGCTTTCGGCACACCCTCCGCAGCCAGTCTCCTGATCAGCGCCCAGTCCTCCAAAGTGATCACTCTCCAATCGTTGAGTGCTCACTTTTCACCGCCGAAACTGTTCAGTTTTCGAGCACCGCCGACACACGGCCACTTCGACCACGTCGCTGGGTTGGCCGGGCTGCTGAGCGTCTCGGCCCAGGAACATGCCGCTGCTGATGCACCCGCAGTTCTGGCGACGCCGCCGCGTGATGCTGCCAGGGCGTGACCCGCTCGAGTTACCCACCACCAGCGCTTCGGCTTTGCGCGACCGCGGTTTCGACGTGATCGAGGCCGCCCAGCCGAGTTTCCTCCTCGACGGTTCGGTGCTGATCACCGGGGAAGTGCCGCGAGTGAGTGGCTACGAGCCGGGATTCCCGGTCCAGCAGGCGTGGCTGGAGGGCCACTGGAACCCGATCCGCTCGTGCTCGACGATCAGGCGCTGATCGTGAATCTGCGCGGCAAGGGTCTGATTGTGATCACCGGGTGCGGTCATGCCGGCGTAGTGAACATCGGCCGCTACGCCACTCAACTGACCGGGGGCAGCCCTTGCACGCGCTCATGGGCGGGTTCCATCTCAATGGTCCGCTGTTCGAACCGCTCATCCCGCGAGTTCTCACCAATCTCGCTGCCCTAGCACCCGCTGCGCTTATCCCCGCTCACTGCACCGGATGCGGGCACAACATGCCTTGGCCGGAAAGTTCGGCGAGGCGTTTATCCCCAATGCCGTGGGAAGTCGGTTTGTCTTCTAGCAGTCCGAGCGGCGAACTGATCCAGTTCAGCAGCGACGACCACGGTTTCAGCTACAAGGGCGAGTGAACCGTTCCGGCTTTCATGCCGACTTCTTGTTGGCGGCTTCACCCGACGGTGAGCCCGGTTGGTGGAGGAACGCAGCGCAGGGGTGTAGTGATATGACGGCGACAGCAAGCGGCAGGACGGAGACGAAAGCTATTCCCCGCACCGACATCCAATGCGCCGATGACCTACCTATGTCAGGTTATGTCCCCCGAGGCGACTGAAGTCGTCGAGCGTGCGTCACTCTGCTGGTGGTGGCCCCTCGGCTGGCCTAGGGCTCGGTGGCGTGGGGGTCTTTGCCGTCCAGATGGGCCAGGACGTGTTCGCGAGAGAGCGCGTGGTCGTGAGCGACTCGTGCGTGTTCAACCACCTCGGTCGCAAGGGCCTCGCGGTCCTGTCCGGTAAACACTTTGCCGCAGGGCGGGCAGGTGTCGCTGTAGGTCATCACATGCTCCTGGGTTGATGGACGATCTAGTAGTAAAGCAGTACTTACTATAATGGTCAACGGTACTGTACGAATGTGGGTCCGACGTCGTCTTATCCAGGTCCTCAGCGACCGATGCTGGCAGCGCAGCTCCGCCTAGCCTCGGACGCCAGTCACGCCATGGTGTTCGACTACCTACGCCACCGAGGCTTCGCCGACCTGCGCCAGTCCCACTTCGACCTCTTCCGGTTCCCCGGTCCGCACGGCATGACACCAACTCAGCTGGCTGGTCATGTCGGACTCAGCAAGCAGGCTCTCAACCCGTTGCTCAACGAGCTCGAGGGATTGGGCTACCTCACCCGCGTCACTGATCCGAACGATCGGCGAAGCCGTAGCCTGCAGCTCACCGCAAGAGGCCTTGACCTCGTCACCGCGATCCGAAATGCGCTCGACAGCCTAGAAGCACGCACCCGCGACGGGCTCGGCGCGAAGCGCTACGAGAGCCTGCTCGAGGCGCTCACCGCGATCCGCAAGCTGACCCAAGCTGAGGAACCGCAATAAGTCGGCCCAACTGCTTGCCACGCCACGCGCGCTTGCATCCAGGTGCATCCACCTGGCCTGGGCGTCGAGGCTTCTCACTCGTCCGTTCCGGTGCGCCAGTGCGCCCTTGCCCGGGCGGTATCAGGCCAGCAAAGGTAACGACCGCTGAGCGTCCAAATCCCGGCCCCCGCGGGCTGAGGCAGTGACCGATCGGAGAGTGGTGTGCAGGTCGGCCACCTGCTCATCATCTAGGCCCCCGGTTGGCGGGTTGTTGTCGCTGCCGGTTTGAACCGAGCCGTCGATGCTGAACTCAGTCACCACCTCAGCGTGGATCAGTCATGTTTGCGGTGACGGCCGGGAACTCGGTGGTGCGTGAGGACCAGGACGAGGTTGCAGATTCGAATTTGGCCTACCTGGGCAACGGGCTGTCGGTCTTTTCACCGACCGCGTCGAGGGCGTGTTGGCCGCGCGCTGGTTCGGGTGCTGGGCGAGCCAGGCGAGTTGCAGCGTCTGCGCCGGACCACGACGACCTCGCCGCCATTGGTAAACCCGATCGATGCCATGGTCGCGGTCGACCGGTTGTACCGGCGCGCACGCGCGATGCACGAACCAGTCGGAGGCGGTGAGGACCTCGGCGGGAGTGCTCCGCATGGTCATGCGAGGCAACAGCGGTCCCCGAGTGACAAGGAATCCGGCGCCTTGTTCAGCTGGTTGACTCCTCGATGGTCCGGTGTATGCCTCGCTCGACCGCGGCGATGAGGTAGGGGCGCAGCTGCACGGCGGGGATGATGGCGTGTACCGAGCCGACCTCACGCGCCCGTTCGATGTTGTGCACGGACTCGAACTCAGCGGCCACTTCGCCCAGCTTGTTCGACCGTGTCTGGGTGCGCTGGGTGGCCAGCTCGACCTGCAGCTGGGCGCGTCGACCGTCGTCCTCGGCGGCAGCCAACGCGTCCTCCAGTTCGCGAACCGCGGGGTCGGCAGTGGTCCGGGAGTTGACTTCGCGGGCAAATACCACCGCCGCCGCGGGGGCTCCTCCGATCACCGAGGCGAAGGAACCCTCGACCGCCAACACTTCCAAGTTGTCGTTGAGCGCCGCGGAAAACACCACGAACGCGCCGCCGTGGTATCGCGACACGACGCAGAAGATCACCGGCCCGTCGAAGTTGACGATCGCACGGCCGATCTCGGCCCCGTACTCGAGCTGCAGGTTGCGCAGCGAGTCCGGTGACCCGTCGAATCCGGACAGGTTGGCCAACACCACCAGGGGGCGGTTGCCGCTGGCCGCGTTGATGGCGCGGGCGGTCTTTTTTGACGAGTTGGGGAACAGAGTGCCGGAGGTCCACTGGTCCGGGCCGTCGGCAGGGACCCACCCGTTGCGCGGGATCGCCCTCGACTCGATGCCCACCACGCTGACCGGGTAGCCACCTAGGTGCGCGTCGAGAATGACCGCGGTGTCGGCGCCCACCATGTCGGCCCAACGTTCGAGCACGGGATGATCCTGGTCGACCACCGCACGCATCACGGTGCGGATATCGAAGGGCTTCTTGCGTTCGGGGTTGGTCTCGGCGGAGAAGATGTCCCCGACCGTGGTGAACTCACTCGATGGATGCACGTGCGGGTAGTCCCGGACGTCGCGGTCAACCGGGTCGCTCGTCCCCGCGCGCCGGGGAAACCGTTCGCCCTTGGCGACGTAGGCGTGCTCGTAGTGCGCGAACAGGATGTCAACGGCCGCGGTGAGGTCGGGGGCCCAGTACTGCGCCTGCCCATTCGGGCCCATCACCCGGTCGTACCCACCGATGCCGAAGTTGTCCTCGGCCGAGACCCCGCCCGGGTAGTCCAGCGAGTTCTTGCCCGTGAGCACCATCGCGCTGTCGGGGGTCATCACCAAAATTCCTTTGGTGTGCATCAACATCGTGGCTTCGGCGTTCCAGTACGGCTGTGCACCCACGTTGATGCCGGCCACCACGACATTGATCTCGCCGCCACCCTGGGTGAAGGTGATGATCCGGCGCAGTCCGCGTGAGACCCAGTCCATATTCTCGGTGCCACTGTCCATCGCGATCGTGGCGCCCGAGGACAGCGCGAACCATTCGACCGGCACGGCTAGGTCCGCGGCCAAGTCGATCGCGGCGACCACCCGAGCGCACTCCGCCTCCGCGACCGTGCCCAGCGCCTTTGTCGGATCGCCGAAGAGGGCGACCCGGGTCATGCCCTCGGGGTAGCAGGCGGTGGGTGCGGTGACCACGCCGACCACGATCCCCGCCCGGTTCTGGCCGTAGGGCCGGTCCACGGGAAGCAACCGTCCCCGATCGTCGAGATCATGTTCGGTGAAGGTTCCGCCCTGACCGGTGAGCAACGGGATCAGCTCGTAGGGGTACGCGGTTCCGCGAGCTCGTGCACGCTGCACCTTCTGGGTGTATTCGTCGAGGGGCAGCAGCGGCTCCGTCGGTGGGTCGGTCACCCGCACCACGACACCGGCCCCGGAGCGATAGGAGAACCGCAACGCCACATCGCGGGGTGGCGCATCCGACGTGTCCCGCAGCCGGGCCATCAGCGTGATCTCCTCCAGGCCGACACCCACCGCAAGCGGCGCCGCGTTCCTGGCGACGACGGCGACCCGCTCCAGCGGCACCTCGAGTACCGGCCACAGATAGAGGACGACCCGGTTGGCGTCGAGCCTGCGCTTGGTGCCCCGCTGGGACTGGGCGCGCCGAATACCGTCCAGGCAGGCGGCGAGCGTGCGTTCTATCACCGGCATGGCCACGATCTGGCCTGCATCGTCCCGCTGTACGGTCAGGTCACGAATTTCGGCCAGCGCTATTAGTCGTTCGTCGGCCGGGTTGTCCTTGGCCACCAGATGGAACAGGTAGGTGTCGGTCGCCGCGGGCAGCCTGGTGCCGTCGAAGTTCTTCAGCCGCCACAACTCGAGTCGCTGACCGCTCAACGGATGCATGTCGCGAATGACCCGTTCCTCTTCCGGCGCTCCCGCGCCGGGACGGAAGGTGAACTGGTGGACGTCGGCTGCCTCGGCGCTGCACACGGTCACGGTCACCCGCCGGCAGCTTCCTGGCAGGGGCAGTCGGCGCAGCGTCTGGCGCAGGGTGTCGGACATCGTGTCGGCGTCTGGGGGTGCATCGGCCCAGGACAGGTAAAGATCGATGACGAGGTTCTCTGGCGTCGGCACAGCGGCGGCGACATCACCGACGGCGGACAGGGCAGACGCCAGCTCGGCGAAATCGGCCACGCTCGAGATGAGGTGCAGCTGTTGCCCGCGGAGCTCGAACTCACCGGTGACGAACTGACGTCCGTCTTGCTCGAAGGACCTGACGTGCTCCAGACGACGAATTTTGTAGTAGCGCCGGGTGAGCACCTCGAGTAGTGGGCCCGCTCCGTCCTCGGGAGTGGTGATCCGCTGTGCGAGCAGATCGATCAACGGCTCCGTGGTGGCGACGAGGTCTTCGATGCGGCGGGAATAGTCGAGAGCATCGGGTTCCTCGGCGAGGTGAGCGAGAATGTCCCGCACCTCCTCGTAGGCCCGCTCCTTAGCCTGCTTGAGGCGCGGCTCGTCGAAGTACCGGAACCGGATGTTGCGCGCGACATCGCCGATCACGGGGAAACGGACCTGGGTGGCGACGACGAGTCGATCCAGCACCTCGGTCAGCTCGTGGTCAGCAGGGTCTCGGCCGTCATGGTCGGTGAGCCAACGTTGCAACAGGGCGGCGATGATTGGGGCCTGGTTTTCGATCCGCTGCTGCGCGAGAAAAACCCGGTAGACGGCCTCCTGCAGCTCGGGGCCCTGCGCGCAAACGGCGTCGTCGGAGGCCGTGACATCGTAGTGCCGCAGCGCCCGCTCCAGCTTCGCCCGGAAGGACTTGGGCAGCCCTTCCCGGGCGGCGTCGAGGGAACGCAGGAAGGAGTGGAAGTGCTCACGCGGACTGTGCACCTGCTCGTCGGTCTCGGACTCGGCCGTGGTGGGCCGGTTACGGGCGAGCTCGCAGATGTCGGCGAAGGTGTTCAGCAGTGTCAACTCGGCACGCACCAGGTCGCGGTCGTCGTGGGCCCCCCCGCCCCGCAGCCGTTCGTAGTCGGCGAGGAGCGCGCGGGCATGTGTGGCGCTCACGTCGTAACCGGTGATCAGAGCGCCCAACGCCGCGAGCCGGGCCAGGGCCTCCGTGCGCTGGTCCTCGTCGGCCGCCGGCGCCGATTCGCCGAACTGCACCCGCGGTGCCTGCCGCACCGCGGTCTCCTCGCCCATTTGGTCGACCCGCAACAAAGGGGCTCCGGCATCGACCTGTGAGTTGACCGTGGCCAGAACTTCCCGGACCCGGCCGGCATACGGTGCTCGGATCGCGGTTTCCATCTTCATGCTCTCCAGGACGACGAGGATGGCGCCGGAGTGAACCTCGTCGCCTGCCGCCACGGGGGTGGCGACCACCACGGCGGGGGCGGGTGCGCGGATCACGCCCGCCTCGTCCTGGCTGATGCGGTGGCTGATCCCGTCGACCTCGACGAGGAAGTCTGCAGGCCCGGCCACGGAGACCACCTGAAACCGGCGGCCACCATAGGTCAAGCGACTTTCGAACGCCCCAAGCCGGTCGATTTCCGCTTCGAGTTCCCCGCTGTCGACGTTCACCCGGTAGCGGTGCGGTCCCAGCTTGCCGACGATGAGCTTGTAGGACTGCCCCTGGTAGCTGAGCTCGATCGTGTGGCCGATGGTGTGGCTGGCGCGGGGCCGGCCGCCTCGTGCGGAGGCGAGGAAGGCGGTGCGTTCCAGCGCCTCCTCGGCGTCGTAGACGTCCAGTGCCGCGGCAATCAGCGCGGTGTCGGCGGTGCGCGTGGGGCCCTGGGTGGCTCCGGCGCCGGCCCTGTCCAGCCACCCTGTGTCAGCGGACGCGGTCACCAGCTCGTCGCGATCGAGCAGCTCAAGGAGGAAGGACTTGGTCGTCGTGCCCCCGTCGAGGACAACGGTGGTCTCGCGCAAGGCGGTACGCAGGCGGGCGAGGGCCTCGGGGCGGTCCCGGCCCCAGGCGATCACCTTCGCGACCATCGAGTCGTAGTCCGGCGGGATGACGTCGCCCTGGGCGATGCCGGTGTCCACCCGGATGCCCGGTCCGAGCGGGAACTTCAGCAGCTGCACGGTACCCGGGGCGGGCGCGAAACCGTTGTCGGCGTCCTCCGCGTTGAGGCGGGCTTCGATGGCATGCCCGAATTCCCGCGGCGTCGGACCCTGGAGCGGCTCACCACTGGCCACCTGGATCTGCAGCTTGACCAAATCCACCCCTGTGGTGGCCTCGGTGATGGGGTGCTCGACCTGCAGTCGGGTATTAACCTCGAGAAAGGTGAAGGTCTGCTGAGCCGGTTGGTAGAGGTACTCCACCGTTCCCGCGCCGCGGTATCCGGCCGCGCGCACGAGATCGCTGGAGACGCCCCGCAGGTAATCGGCCTGCTCCGTAGTGAGCACCGGAGAGCTGGACTCTTCGAGAACCTTCTGGTTGCGCCGCTGGATCGTGCAGTCGCGGACGCCCGGTGCCCACACGTTGCCGAAGTTGTCAGCAATGACCTGCACCTCGACGTGGCGGGCGTCGGTGATCAGCTTCTCCAGGAAGACCACCGGATCGCCGAAGGACCGCTCCGCCTCCCCCTGGGTGCGCTCCAGGGCACTTTCCAGCTCGCCGGTGGCCCAGACTTTGCGGATGCCCCGACCGCCTCCGCCACTGCGGGCCTTGATGATCAACGGGTAGCCGATCGCCTGCGCGTGTCGCCGCGCGTCCTCCCTGGTCGCTACGGGTCCTCCACTCCACGGGGCGACGGGGACACCGACGCGCTCGGCCAGCAGTTTGGCCTGCACCTTGTCCCCGAGCAGGCGCATGGCCTCCGCGGGCGGTCCGATGAACGTCAGGCCGAGAATGGCGCACAGCTCCGCGAAAGCCGGGTCCTCCGCAACGAACCCCCAGCCGACCCACACTGCGTCTGCCCGAGCGGCGCGCAGCGCCCGTTCGAGCTCGGTGTGGTCAAGGTAGGGGCTGCTCGCCGAACTGGCACTGCGCAGGCACACTGCCTCGTCGGCCTGGCGGACGAACATCGCGCGGCGCTCGGCCTCGGTGTGCATCGCGATAGTCGTGATCCCATAGTTGTGCTCGGCGTTCAGCTCCCGCACCGCCCGGATGAGGCGTACGGCCGCCTCCCCCCGATTGACCACTGCGATTCGTCGAAACATGGTCATCGCCACCTGTCCGCACGAACTTGCCTACCGTGCTCCGCGTCGCTCACGCTCATCCGAACGCCAGCGCGACGTCGTCCGCAGTCGGTGCGGGGTGCGGATAGTGGAGCGGGGTGGAGGTTGCGGCCGATGGTTCGTGGTAGCGGGCCACGACGGCCGGATCGATTCGGAGCACTGCGTAGCCGGCCACCGCACCTGCGCCGAAACCCGGGGCGAACACCCGCGTCGGGGCCGTAATCACGCCGTCGCGGACGGCATCGTGGATGGCCAACGGAATGCTCGCTGACGAGGCGTTCCCGACCTGTTCGATGTTGAAGTACAGCCGGTCCGCCGAGAGCCCAGAGGCGGCCGCGAGGTCGATGACCATGGTCTTGTTTGCCTGGTGCGGGACGATCAGTTCGATGCTCGCCAGCAGTGAGGCGGCGATCCCGTCCGGGTCCGGCAACGCCTTGATCTCATCGAGCATCTGTGCAAGGTAGCGGCCGGCGAGCGCCTTGACCTCGGGGCCGAAGACCGTGATGTTGTTACCGAACGCGGGGTTGGGCCAGATGATCGAGTTGACCTGGCTGGTCGGGCCGCTGGCGTAGGTCTGCATGTACTCGATGTCCGGTGGCAAGCCTTGCGGCGCGACGCCGACGACGATGGCCGCCGCACCGTCGCCAAAAATCATCCGTGAGGGCCGGACGTTTCCGATCTTGTCGGAGAACTTTTCCGCGCAGACCACCAGCACAGGGCGCTGCACATGCTGGAGGATGCGGGTGGCCTCGGCTAGCCCGTAGCTCAAGCCGGCGCACGCGGCCACCAGGTCGAAGGAGGCGTGGGTCTGTTGAATGCCCAGCGCACCGGAGAGCCACGTCGCGATCGAGGGGATGAGCCGGGAGCTGGTGCAGGTGCAGACGATGACGGCACCGATCTCCTCCGGGGCCACCCGGGCGTGTCCCAGCGCCGACCGGGCCGCCTTCAGAGTCAATTCTTCGAGACCGCCGGTGGTGTAGCGGCGTTGCTCGATGCCGGTCTTTGCCTGGATCTCCTCGGCAGCCATCGGTGACCAGTTGTAGGCGGAGTTGCGGATCACGTCCTCGTTGGTGCAAACCTGGTCACCGTGTTCCACGGCGAGGGCCATGATGGCGGGCTGCACAGCGAAGTCATGGCGCACGTCGATAGCCGGGTAGGGGCGAGACGGGGCGGCCGCCTCGGGTGTCGGAGCCTTGCCGCTCACTCGGGCCGCTGCCGGGGACGAGACCCGGGAGAGGAAGCGCTGCACCTCGCGGTCGCGGGGGTGAAAGGCGACCACATAGTCGTCGTCGCTGAGCTTCCCGATCTCGACGAGGGCGGCGTTCCCACGATCCCAGGGATACTGGTTGTGCAGAACCATCGACCAGCGGCGTAGCGCCTCGAGCTCGGCCACATCCTCGTTGCAGTCGAGCATCTCGGCGTAGCTGTACCGGCGGAAGTCGGGGTCGTAGCGGGTCAGCCGGAGAGTTTGGTTGCTCGTGTCGGACAGCAGCGCAGCGACGGTAGGTATGACGGCGGACAGCGCGGTCGCGTGGTTGCGGCGATGACCGAACACGTCGAACAGGACGTCGAAGATGTCGTCCTCCACATCCGCATCCCACCGCGCAGGTAGATTCGGATAGGCGGACTCGACCGCGGACACCTTCGCATCGCTGCCCTGCCACGGCGTCTGGATCGGCACGAAGACGTCGTCGCGGGTGCGGGGCACGTCAGCCCAGCGGGTGGGCCGCACGTCGTACATCGTCATCGCAAACCGATTGGCCCAGAACAGGTTCAACGCCATGTCCCGCATCAGCTGGAACTTGCTTTCGTACGAGCCGTTTTCGATCTGCGCGAGGATGTCGGTGCCCGTTGGCGCCTTCGTGTCAAAGTCACGCCGGACGACGGCATCCAGCTGCTCGAGACTGTCGAACGTGGAAAAGTCGAGATCCGGCAGAAAGTTGGACGGAAAGACGATCTTGCCGTGGTTGTTAAGTTCAAAGGGCTGCATTGTTGGATCACCGTTTCACAAACGCGTTGAGGACATTGACGGGTAGCGGGTCCATCGCACCGCCGTCACATGTCGAGGCCGCCGTTGACACTCCACACCTGGCCGGTGATGTACCCCGAAGAGTCGGCGGCGAGAAAATGCACAACCCGGGCGATCTCCTCCGGCCGGGCCAGACGTCCGGCGGGGATGGTGCCCTTGATGCGAGTCAGAACCTTCTCCGGGATCGACTCGACCATCTCGGTCGCCACATACCCAGGGGTGACCGTGTTGACCGTGACTCCGATGCCGTCTTCGGTCAATTTGCCCGCCCGCGCCAGCTGAAAATACGCCTCGCGGGCGAGGGTCTTGGTCAGGCCGAACAGCCCGGACTTGGAGGCCGTGTAGTTCGCCTGCCCGATGCTGCCCATCTCCCCGACGACCGAGGAGACGTTGACGATCCGCCCGGTGCCCCGCTCGAGCATGTGCGCAAGCGCCGCCTGGGCGAGGAAGAAGGCTCCGGACAGGTTCACCGAGATGACAGCGTTCCAGTCGTCGTCGGTCATCTTGGCGACGGTCTTGTCGATCGTGATACCCGCGTTGTTCACCAGGATGTCGAGACGACCGTGGCGGTCGATGACCTCCTGCACAGTCCGTCGGCAGTCCGCCGCACTCCCGACGTCGCCCTGGTGCACGCTCAACTTTGCGTCGTCCTGAGCACCGTTCGAGAGATCCGCCAAGAACTGTTTCGCCCGGTCACCGTTCTTGCCGTACCCCGCAGCCACCGACGCCCCTTGGTGGACCAGGCTGCGGGTGATCGCCGCGCCGATCCCGCCGGTGCCGCCGGTGACGAACGCGACACGTCCTCGCAGCTTGGTTCCCTGTGTCTCCTCGGGTAGGGACCCGTCAGCCTGATCGGTGGTATTGGTCGTCATGATGGTCTCCTTGAGCGGCTCGTGAGATTGAGGCAAGGCACAGATCGTTCGGCACGTTCATCGGGCTGCGGATGCCCGTTGAGCCACTGACCGCCGACTCGGAGACCTACGGCGGAAACAGGTCCCGGACATACAGGGCTGGGGCGGCGCCGAGCGGGGAATGCTGATCGCTGGCGAGCGTCTTCCTCGGGGCAATGTTTTGGACCGCCCGCTTCTCGGCCCAGTCGGCCCAGGCCTCCGACCAGCTCCCCAATTTTCGGTTCGCGTTCATGAGCCATTCTTCCGGGGTCGGTCCGGGTTGGCCGCCGCCCCAGTAGCGGGACTCGGGGTTGCCGGGGTGATTTGACCAGGCTGGCGATGTGTCCGGACGAGCTGAGAACGAACGTGCTGTCCCCGCCGAATAGCTGGTCGTGCGGTAGCAGCTCTTCCACGCGGTGAGGTGGTTAGCGATCGCCGCGGCGACAAAGGTCGGCACCGTGATCCGCCGCGACTCGATCGGGTGCCCAACACGGTCAATGCACAAGGCTTTGCCTGGCGGTTCTCGGCGATAACGTCCAGGAACTGCCCGTGCAGGGCCCCGGGCAGGCTCGTGCCATCAGCGTTCCACGCACGATTGTCGAGGGCTGGGGGCTTACAACCCAGCAGGTAGCTGTTGACCGCAGAATTGAGCACCAGATCGTCCGGGCACAGCAAGGTAAATGCGCTTCCCATTTCCCGGGCGCTGCCGGATGTGCTGCTCATGACCGCTCCTCTCCTGTGGGCGAACATGATGCCCGCAGCGCCATGTGATGCGCATCACACAGGTTAGGTTAACGAGAGCCTGCGACCGAAACGAGGCGCTGACGAGGGGTTGTGCGACCACGTAGAGATGGCTGAGTTGTCGCGTCCGTCGGCGAACTGGGTTGCGGTGGACCTCGGTGGCGATGTAGAGCGGGGGATCGCATCGTGCGCGGGCAATCTGGTCGACCGTCTCGGCGAGGCCGTCGAGCGGTACCGGGTCCACGGTCAGTCTCTGGCTTGGCTTGTCCTCCCGGACGCCGATGAGCAGTGCGCCGGCGTCGTTAGCGAAGGAAGCAAACTCTTTCGCGAAGCCCCCAGTTGGCGGGTTGTTGCCAATTTGAACCGAGCTGCTCGGAGTTCGCCGTGCAGGCCATCGCCGTCCATGGTGCGGTGCGGCGGTCGCGGCTCACCGCCGCCCGGTTGCTGCGTTGTCGTCCCGGGGGTCGCCGCGGACCCGATCCCGTCCCGGCCGCCGAGTAGCCGCCACCGCGCGGTGTGGTGCAGCGTCTCCGCGGTCCCCAGCAACAGCACCGCCCTCAGTGCGTTTATCGACGTACCCGCATCACCGCGGGTCCGTCGTGCCCGGCTGGTTCATGTTCGCGGTGTTGTCCCGGCGCTTGAGGCCGCGCAAGCCCGCCCAAGTCGCTTCGGTTCGACCCAGATCATCGCCGAGCCGTCAGGCCCCCGCCTTCGAGCGGTTGGTCGCCTTCCTCGGCCGCCCGGTCAACATGGGTGGCTGACCGCCATTCGGCGTTTCTCCGCAGAACAGTCGGGCGCCGGACGCGTGCCCGGGGAATGTCTCACGGCCTCGCGCGGACGGTGGCGAGTCTGGAGCGTACGAGGACCACGGGGGCGGTGGGGTCATGCGGTCGGGGAAGGGCCTTGAGACTGAAGTCGGCGATTACGCCGCGGCGGAAGACCAGGCAGTGGGTGGAACCGCCGAACTGGAAGTGTCCGAGTTCTTCTCCCTTCGCCACGTGGTGACCGGGCGTCATGCTCGGGTGGATCAGGCATGAGGAGACCTCGGACATGCCGACCGGCACGAACGCCACGAGACCTATGACGGGGTCGTCGGCCTGGATGAGGAAGATCGCCCGCGCCGCGACGTGCGCTAGGTAGCCCTGCGAGTTTTGGGGCTCGACGGCGTCGCCACCCTCGGAGTCGGCCTCCGAGTAGTAGGTGCCCTGCTGGACGAACGCCCGCACGATCGTCCCGGCTACTGGGCTGTGCCAGCGGTGGTAGTTCGTGGCGCTCAGGAAGGCTTGGTAGACGGTGCCGCCGACGAACTGTTCCGCCGACTCGTCGTTGGCCAGCATGTCCTGCAGCGAGTACGGCTGACTCTTGATCCAGAAGCGGTCCTGGTGCTGGACGTCGGTCTTGATGCTGTAGGGCGTCGATTCGCACGCGCTCACGATCACCGTGTCGTCGTCGGGCGCGTCGACCGGACGCGCGCCGTCCTTGAAGCGTCGGGTGAAGTAGTCGTTCCACGAGGCGAAGCCCCAGTACTCGTCGTCCGGGTCGTGCTCGTATTGCTCGATGCCGACGGCTTGGCGGGCCGCGTCGCTCTTCCAGCCGGACGGCGTCCCGTTGAGCACGTACCGCGAGTCGCCGCTGCTGAGGAACTCGCACCAGACGCCCAGGATCTTCTCGAGCATCGCGTTGACCCGTGGGTCGCGGTAGGCGGCGAACCCGCTCGTCGTCCCCATCGTCCAGTCCAGGATCGCGTTGAGGGGCAGGGTCACGGCCTGCTCGCCGAACTCCGGCGCCATCGTCAGCACCTCGTTGATCAGCTGCAGCAGCTGATCCACGCTCTTCAAGTGTCGCTTCCGGTAGGGCTTGCTGCGGGGCACCTCGACGATCATCCGCTCGACATACATGCGCAGCACGGGCTCGCGGTCAAGCAGCCCCCGGAACTCGGTGAGAACGGGATGCAGCACCACCTGCTCGCCCTTGGCCTCGACCCGCTGCCGGTGGCCGTCGAGCCAGGCCTCCAGCGCATCTTGGTCGGGCAGCCAGCCCGCCCGCCGCCGTACGTCCGCCGTCTGGGATCCATTGGTCATGGCAGGCAACCTAACCGCAGCGGCCGCGGTCGGCTCAGTGACCGGCGGCCCGCCGGAGGATGACGTCCCGCTGACTTCACCCCCTCTGCGGGCGCAGGGTTGGCCGCCCAGTCGGGCAAAAGCGCGACGCTTGGCGCCCCAGCCGCCCCGGAGGGTTGTGACCAGCGGAGTCCGCTCAGATGAATACCCTTGAGGCGCCTTATCGGGGACAACCGTGCCTGCATGTGGTTCGGTGAGGTCATGCTACTGCTGAGGCCGCCCGGGGTGTACCCGCCTCGGATCGGAGAGAAGAGCGGCTTCGTCGAGGTCTTCGGCGGCACAGACGCGACGGCCAAGCCGGTAGCCATCAAGCGCGCGGGCCGCGGCGAGGTCGACTTCGACGCCCTGACGTTCCTCGCCAAGCACTTCGGCGACGACGTCGCCGCCACCGTCCGCGGCACCCGAGCCTGAACACGGCACCAAACCCCACCGTCGTCCCACCCCGCTGCTGTCCCTGGAGGACCACCCATGACCACCACGCTCCCGCACTGGATCGACGGGGCCCGCCGCGACGGCACCGGCCCCACCGCGTCCGTCACCAACCCCGCCACCGGGAAGGTCACCGCCCGGGTGGCCCTGGCCACCGAGGAGGAGGCCCGAGCGGCCATCGCCTCTGCCTCGGCCGCGTTCCCCGGCTGGCGGGACACCTCGCTGACCAAGCGCACCCAGGTGCTGTTCCGGTTCCGCGAGCTGCTCAACACCCGCGC
>JAABUZ0100006470.1_pt1 | contig 14632 bp, 29 predicted proteins | sample 5562091 | NCBI WGS metagenome assembly JAABUZ01 (sample SAMN12813069, study PRJNA571459) | rock metagenome | isolation source: Antarctica rocks | place: Antarctica: Victoria Land, Linnaeus Terrace sud | collected 2015-12-21 | reverse complement strand
GAATATTGTTCTGATGCATGCCGCCAGCGAGCCAACAGAGCGCGTAACAAACACAAGCACAATCTTGACCGCATTATCAAAGAGTCCGACGAACGCATCTACAACGCGATCTATCAAAATGTTCATCTGACCCTGGGAATGGAGTAGAAATGAGTCTGGAACGGACCTGGAAAAAAATGGGAACAGACCTGGAAGCCTGTAAATCGACCTGTAAATGTGCTCATGCGTGCGAGTGTAGCACGTCGAGGCGGGTAGAAGGCGGGAAAACACGGCGCGAGGCGGGAAAACACGGCCAGGGCGTAGCAAATTAGAAAGAATAGGAAAGGTACGCGCTTGGGCATTGAATTGCGTAGATTGAGATATACATGTTATAATACACACAGATATGAAGTCTCCTTGCAGAGGAGCTAGGCCGGTTGCTTTTCTTGGTCGGAATGCACAACTGGCCGGACGATTTTCGGTTTTTGTTCAGCTCTGGTCAGGAGCTGAACGCTAGTAGAAAAATTTGGGCTATTCCTGATGTGGCAATCGGGAATGGTCCTTTTTCTTTACAGTTTACAATATCACCTCGAAACAGATTGACGCCAATCCTCTAGGAATGTTAGGACTTCTTGATATCGCTCTATACGGACATTCTTATAGCTACTCACCCCGAAACGCCTGTACAGCTCTGCAAAAATACCCTGATAGTGATTCTTGCTAGAGTCCTTAGAGTATATCAACTCTGCCAGGGCCTTCACCGTGGTCGAAATAGTTTCTGCTTGGTCTTCCGTCACAAGCATAGCTGGATTGAGTTTTTGCTCGACGATGCTAACTCTGCGGTTGAGGGCATTGAAAGCCCGGCCAGCGTTTTCAATGCGAAGGTTTATTTTCTGCTCTATCTCGATCTGCTGTTCGGCTAAATGAGCAACTGCCAAGCTATTGGCACGAATTTGCTCCAGCACCTGAATATTGCTGGAGGTATCCTCACTACGAACAGTAACAGCTTGAGGGTGAAATGTTTGGTAGAGCACGCGATAGCATTCACGCTGATAACGAATAACCTTTTCTTGATGCTCAGGTTTGACTCTCGTGGCGTTGATCCCGAAGAGCCAGCCATTCAAGAAATCCAGTGGCAGGCAGAAGATGTTGGGGTTGCCACGTCTCTGCTCTGAATTCATACGTGTAACACGTACGAATTGCACCTCTTCTTTAAGCACTGCATCGCGCAAGGTTCGCTCTCGCTGCCCCGACCAGGAGACACCCAGATAATCGCATATTGGGCGGAGAGGCACATACACCAATACCTCGCCCGCCACCTCGACCAAAGCACCGATCAGCTCGTCACCATAGAAGTCAACAGCTTGTTCTTTTATTGGTATGAGTGCCTTGCTTTCCTCCATAAACCTCTCCTCGCATTGTTTCTTCTTCCAACGGGAAGCTATCATGGCTCCCCCTTAAACTCTTCTATTCCTCTTACTTGCTAGCAACTTTTCACATTCCGTGGAAAGTTGACTTCGCTGCAACCGGAGTTATTTTTTCTTCTTGAGCTTTTCGTTGTATCGTTTGCCCGTGAAACGAATGACCTGAGAAGGAATATGCGCTTTTGTCAGCGGCCTCCTCGCTTGTTGATCCTGACGCAGACGTTGGATAATATCCTGCGGGATAGTTCCGTTTTGAGCTAACTGGTTACTTGCTGCTCTTCTCTCCACCGATTCAGTGCTGCTTTATATTGCATAACGAAGGGTATACCCGATTCCTCGACCTCTATAACGAAAGTCCTTCTCTCCGGCGTAAGTGATGCAACCTCGGTAAATCCTGCATGTCTCATAAGCCTTATGCCATCAGGCATATTACTTCTAGCGGCTATCGTTTTAATATTGATGCCCTTTTCACCCATCTCTAGAATTATTTCCATCAGGCCATTTACCAATCTCGCTCCATATGAACGCTTTTCAGCTACATTGAAAATTGGTCTAATGCCTACCGCATGAAGGTACAAATCGATATCTTTTGGGGTATCAAAATCTACTATGTCGTCTACGTCTATTTGTACTGGTATCGTTTGGTTGAGGACTCTTTCTAGCCCTCCCAGCTTCAACGGCATTAGTGCAAGATAGCCGACTATTTGCTGTGTATCTGCATCTTGCAGTAGATGATAGGTATCGGGATTTTTAGCGAGTATCTTCATTCGATCTTTTACTGTAGCTCTTCCCACTCCGAAGAGTTCCTGGCTTATTTCTTGACATTCCCTCATTTCATCTTCGGTTGTTACTCGCATGAATTTCGTCGATTGCTTCTTCCTGTGTAGTAAGAACGCTTGTAGTTCCCTGGCTAATTGATCCACTTCACTGCGTCGGTACACTCCCTGCTTCTTGCCTGGTGGAAGTACGCGCTCTAACGTTCCATTGGTGACGTAATTGTAGAGTGAACCATCGGTAATTCCAAGAATCTCTTTGGTTTGTGCTGCTGTGTAGTAATCTGTCAGCCTCCCCTTGTTAGGCATAATAGCTTCCTCCTTTCACTGATTCAATTATAAACAAACTTACCAAACTTTGCAAGTTTATCCCATTTATCCTATGCCCTTGACAACATAGTTTTTATTTAGGTATACTCCAATCATAAGTTAAAAAACTTTGATAACTTCAAAATGATATCGAAATTTTATAAGTTATTGAAGTTGAGAAATGTCAATTTTTTTATTCACCACAGCAGAAGGGAGAGTGAAGGGCCAGGCGGCAACCTGGGCGACGAGAAACGGCCTAGCATCGCCCGCGCAAGCGGATTTCGAGCAGGATGTTTGCATCGCTTCCCTCTTGGGCGAGGGGACTAGATGGGATATCTGAGAGGCGGATAGACACTCGTAGCAAAGGACTGACACGGCGAGAGCCGGGAATAGCTAGGCTACACGGCTGGTGTAGCAACATGTAATGTGTATATTGCTGTGCGTTTTTTCGTTCCTGGAAAAGCTAATCTGTTCGCTTCTTCTTCACTTTCGTCCATTTGGATGCTGAGACCAACTTTCCATAGCGGTTCATGCGTGTCCCTCCACCTCCAGGTCCCTCGGCTTTTGATACTGGAGTGGCTTTAGACCGGCGATATCGATAGACCCTATTCGTTTGTGTTGGATTCTCATAGGTCGGTTTGAGAGGTGGTGGCTTCGGCTTTTCCAGAAATCCCCAACGCATGAGCCAATCTTTTTGTGCTTGCGTGGCGGTTCCTGCTTCCACGTAGCGAAGGAGTCGCTCCTTTTTCTCATAGAAGTTTTGATCGTCTTGTGCTGTCATATCTTACTCCTGGTTTGTATGAAGACACTTGTATTGCATCATTATACATCAGGCGGCTCGTCAGTGGCGGGCCGCTTTCTTGTGAACTGTGAAAGGAGTAAACGTTTGGAGGACTATATGGTTCAGGTTTTTATTCTCGCCTCTCGTTCTGATAAGCGATACATTACCGATTTTTGGACGCACCTTGCTATGGCGCGACGAACACTCCCTGGAGTGCAATGGGCCAATCCGCTCTACGTAGAAGACGTACTTTCAACGAATGCGGTCGTGCCGGTTCTCCCACAGCCTTATGTGGTGATAGGCTGTCTTTCCAACAGATTTCTCTCAGAAGTTTTAGATCAGCCAGCGTTACGCGAAATGATCGGACAAGCAGTCCGAGCCATGCCGCACGCGAAATGATCGGACAAGCAGTCCGAGCCATGCCGCTTGTGATTGGGGCATGTGAGTGGAACATGTTTCCCTCCCCATTTGGATGATCGTGTACGTAAGCTATGAGCGGGAAGACGATGCATCTGGCAAGCGTTTGAAGACCGTCTTCAAACCAATAGAACAGCAGATAGGATGCAGGATATGGAGCCAGCAAGATGTTCTCCCCGGAGCCAAGTGGCAACGCGCAATGGCGGATCATCTACGACAAGCCTTCCTGCTTGTTCCTCTGGTGAGTTCCGACTGGCTTGCATCCAATAGATGCCAAGCTGAACTGTCTGCGGCATTGCAGCTACAACAAGCAGGGCAGTTGAGAATAGTTTCCGTCTTGCTCCGACCGTGCATGTGGGACTACTCCCCAGTGCGCTCTTTTCCAGTATTGCCGTCAAATGGAAAAGAGATTACACGCTGGCCGAATCAAGATAAGGCATGGATGGATGTGCAATCTGGCCTCATCAAAGTAGTACAGAGTTGTCAGATATAGGTGTGTTGCTGATGAATCAGAACCTCTCTACACATAAGCAGCATTTAGACGCATTGCGTCCGAGCCGCCTTTTTCTTTCAGTAATGAGTAAACATTTCGGTTAGATGAGCAACCACCTTGACTTGGCTGATGAAGGAGGTCACGAAATGCTGAATGAGTACGTTGTTCGATACAAAAAGAAGCCAGAGATGCATCCGGAGTGGTATGTGCAAGCTGCTGATCCAGTAAGTGCGGTCTTGAAAGTAGAGCTTGCAGAAAATCTATCGAATAGGGAAAAGAAAGCTCTCGTTGCATACGAGATCACAGAAGGGCAGCAGGAGCATTGGAGGTGCATTGACGAACTAACGACACGTGAAGCTATTCGTAATGCACTGCGTCAGGGCAAGATTGTCTATTGCTCGCGGCTACGCATTGGTGAAACAGAAGAGAGCGTGTTTCAGGTGACGAATGTGGTGACAGATCGCTCTAAGAGAATCATCGTGAAGACGCAAGAGCATGGCTGGATCTATCCGACCATGGTTTTTCTTCAGCAGCCGAAAGGGGCACGGCTTAAGGATCAATAGTGATGAGCACGAAGGAGAAGACATATGGCGATTGCGGAAGCGATTATGGAGAGGGGACCTGGTGGGCAGGACGTAGCGGATGACGGTGGGTCCCCTTTTTGCTGTCGTTGTAAAGAGGATTTCCCTGTAGCGCGTGAGCCTGCCACCTGGCAAATGGGAAAGATGCGGTTGCTCGCGAGGGCACCAGGAGTGATTCGTCGCCAGTTCCTAGATTGGCTGACACATCCGTCGGGCAAATACCTGTGTGGGAACTGCTACTTTGACCTGACTGATGAAGACGAGTAGTGCATCCTAGTAATTCAAATTTAGAGTGAGAGGAGAACGATATGGCAATCGAGGAATCGATGCTGGTGGGACAGCCAGACGGCCAATCTGCTGCTATGGATCGTGAAGTCTTGACGGCGATGTGTCTAGCACGAACTGACCAGGCGGAGGAGAAGTCAGCGGAGTGGTACGCGTTTGGGACGGCTGGAGCTTTTCTGAGCGGGAAGGGATCACTTGCATGGGTACGCCGCGAGCTGCAGAAAGCACGAAAAGACTGCCTGTTCTATGCAGAGAGAGATGGTGATGCGCCGGACGCACAGTACGGGACCTATCGCAATTACATGATGACCAAGGCCACTATCTACCAGAATCTTCTTTTTGCTTTACGGTAGATAAGGAGATGAGGAGATGAATCAGAATCTATCCACACATCAGCAGCATCTAGACACATTGCGCCAACAGAATGCTCCTCATGACCTGATCGAATCATATAAGCAATGGATTGAAGCAGGTCACAATCTTGCATTTCCAGAAGATGAGCAGAGATGGCGCAAACAGGGGCAGAACCTTTTAGAGCGTGTATTGAACGAGTTGAAAAGAGAAAGGAAAAGCGATGAGAGAATATGAAGAACCTGAGGTGCTGGTGTCTGATGGCATCGTTGTAGCTCAAGGTTTGTAATTCATCAGTGCAGAAAGGGTCAAGCGATGACACGTGAAGAATTGGCGAACCTTCAACGCACGTACCTCTCGGTAGAGGATCAGGCCATAGGCATATCAAATCAGCTTAGCCATTATGCGAGCCAGGGCCATGTCGCTGCCGTTGAAGATTTCACAGCTCAGCTTGCACGCAAAAATGAGCAGCTAGAACGCCTGCTTGATCAGTGGCGTCAGGCGGTGCAGGGATGAACGAGCGACGACTGACATGGAAAGAGCAAGCGCAGTTTATCGACAAACACCTGTCTCAGATACGATACAAGCTGGCAGCTCCAACTATTGTTTCCATTTGGTTCGAGGACGATCCGGATGGAGAGCACATTATGCAGCTTCATCGCATTCTCACGGAAAACTATGGAGCCTATCACACCGGTCCCACTTCGAATGTTCCAGGCAAGCCAAATATGTGGAGCTTTGGGTTTCGTACCCTGGAATCGCTCAACCAAGCACGTCGAGTGTTTCCCTTGCCAGCAAAGCTGGAGGCTGGCCCTCCCATCTACATCAACGGAATTTGATCATGTAGTGCGTTTTGGAGGACTTCGAACGAAGAGAAAGAGGTAAACAGTGAATTTGCACGATGCAATCGTCCTAATCGGCCTCATCTTAGGTGGCTTGCCTATGGCTGTTGGGGCATTTATCGGCGGATCTTGGTTGGTCCATCGATGGGTAGATGGGAGGTAGGTAATGGGAGATAAGCCGTCAGACATTATTCGGAAGCGAAGGCCCAAGCTTGTCGAACAGGCTGAGCAGGCACAGCAGGAAGACTTAAAGCATTACCGGATTGAGCGTGTGTGTGAAAGCGTCGTTATCGACACTTTAGGGATATGGTCAAGCATACACGCTCAAGGTGCGAAAGCGCGATGTGCAGAGTATTATGGATTCTCGCTCAGCGAATTGAGAGCTCGGCGAGAATGGTAGGTAGCGAAAGCAGAAAGGAAGCAAGCACTATGAAAAATGTCAAGATGCGGGTTGAAGGCAAGAAGCTGGTCCTTGAGGTTGATCTGGAGCAAGAGTTTGGAACCAGTAGCTCTGGCAAATCGATCACGATTGCGAGCTCGGAGGGGAATGTCACTGTTCCCTGTGAGATCAACGGGGTAAAGATTGGCTTGAATGTCTACAAGCCGGTTGATAGGAGGTAAGAGATGCCAACATGTGTAGTGATTGATCGGAAGTCGGCGGCGATCCAACGCTTGCAGCGCATTTTTACTGGTATTGCTGAGAATCGGGTAGGGGGTGTAGAGGAGACGCTCAATGTGTTAGGCGTGATGGGCAACTATGTACGCGCTGGGGCAAAATTTGAGGTCTATGTCTCAGAGTACGTAAAGGCTGATCTGGTCTGCAAGTTTATCCAGGCAAACGGCTTGTATAAGGCGTCGCAGACGATCTGGATTGATGGGATGATCGGTGAGGATGAGACGATCACGGATGAGGATCGCATGCCAGGAGATAGCTAACGGACGGTTGTCGAACGAGTGGCGAGGCTGGCCGCCAGAGCCAGCACGATGAACGATGAAACAGCAGTCATTGAGCAGCCAGATACGGCAGGCTTATCAATCTCACCCTCAAGCCACGGGCCACGAAATCCTCGCAATTGTTGGTTGCAAAGATACGGCGCTCTTCTGGGAGGCATTGGTGATGGTTCAGGGCGAATTACGTCGCTTCACTGCTGGAGCTCGCAGGAATCGCAATGTCTATCCTCCCCGATTAGCTAGACGGTGTTAGTGGCGAGGCTGGCCGCCAGAGCCAGCACAGTGAACGATGAACTTCTATAGCGTACATATCACGATAAAAGGCCAACTGATCAGCGTGGGGCGAGAGGCAGAGACAGCAATGACAGCGATTATTGATGCGCTGCTGGCTCTCGCCGTAGACCTACAGTTGGTGGACGGCATCGAGGTTGATCTATTGTCCTGTAAATAGCGAACGACAGAGGTTATTCACCTCTGTCGCCAAGGTTGACACCATCTCGTTTCGAAGGCCAGGTGGTGTCGAGGAGAATTATAGCACATGAAATGGCTTAGCCGAAATAGCAATCAGGATTCTACCTCTTCTTTTGACTCAGGTAGTGAGGATTCTTCTAGTAGCGACCATCTTGGCGCGATGGCTTCCCCAAATTACTGTAACAATATCGCGTGCTGGTGCCATACAAGCGTGGAGTATCACGATACTGTTACTTCTCTTCCTACCGACGTGACCGGCGACGATGCATATCGGGCATTGGGAACCGTTCTTGATAGCGACATTTTGTACATGTGGTAAAGCTGCCTCATATCAGCTCAGCTAAAGGAGAAATACGCGATGATTATGACAATTGCTTTCGTGGTTTTGATGGTTCTGGCTGCCTTTGCGGGCCTTATACTATCTACTTGCTTCCTCAATCGGGTAGCGAGAAGGCGGAAAGGACCGGCCATTTACTACTTGAGGGAGAAGAGGTAGATGAAGCGCACTCTCTCATGCAACGCAGCCGACCTGGACGATGGAGATATCTCCGTCGTCCAGGGGCCTAACGATCCAGGAGCAAGTATTCCTTTAGAAGCGGAGCAGATGTGCCAGGAAACTCGCCGCCATTCCTGGAATCGCACAATTGCTCCTAACGTTTTGTGGTGCTCCAGCTGCGGCCAGGCGAGGCGAGTTTGCTTTCATAACAACCACAATCGACCGCATAAGCGTGAGTACGGACTATCGCACAGCAGACTCTCCCAAGAAAGGTGGTAGGCGATGAAGATGTGCACTCACGGTCAGGACTTTGAACAGTATTGCCACGATTGCAAGACGACCTACTGCATACACTGTCAAGAAATGATTCACAACGCAACCTGCGACATCCGGGCGCTACGGATTGGTCGTGAGACTCGGAACGTAGTCATGTGGCCTGGAGGCAATGTTCAGCAAGGCGATGGAGCCAGGGAAGCGAGAAAGTAATGTCATTTTTAGTAAGAATTTGTGGCAGATGTCATGCGGCTCTTCGGCGCTGCAAGCTGTGCGGCGGACATTTTTGCCTATGGTGCGAAGCAGAAACCCACTTTGCCAAGCCAGGGCATGAAGGGAGCAAGTGATGAGCATCATTTGGAGATGTGCAAAATGTGGAGCGCTCTTAGTATGTTGCCGTTTCTGCAAGAAGCAGTATTGCTCGATTTGCGAGATATGGTTCCATGTTGAGAAGTGCATCTATGAGCAGGGATGTAAGCCCTAGAAGGAGGTTCTCATGCCAGTCTTTCGAATTTTTGCCTACAAGGAGATTGATAGGGATAGCGCCGACTTGGTCAAGCGTGAAATCAACGGAGAGGAGGCCGACGCCGACAGGGAGCTGGTGGAACTGGAGGAGGATGGCTACGAGATTTCAGATGTGCATGTCTTCCACCAACCTATAGCCTGACAGCAAATGACGACCCCGACGCGTCAACATCGGGGCCGCCACTAAGCATCAGTAGCTCGGATGAGGTACCAGATGGTGTCAACACCTTTATTGTACCTCATCGGGCCCGGAAAGGAAAGATCAGAATGGCACGCAAGTATGTGCGGGAAGTGATAGAGAACCTTGAAGCGTGGCTCGATGGTGAAATCAGTCAGGAGGATTTTGAGGCGGAACGAGATCGGATAACATCGACGTTGCCTGACGGTTCGACGGTCCAAGGGCAGGAATCGGCGGAAATGTCGAATGCATACGAGTACGCTTGAGATTTCCTCGAATGAAAGTGAGCGCAGATGAGCAAAGGACTGGCGTTGTTAGCAGTTTTCAACCTCGTGTATGTGCTGTCGTTGGTAGCATCCATTCTTGCGATGATGCTCGTAATGTTTTATCACCTTCCCGTAGTGTGGCCTTTTATTGTTCGTGGTTTAGTATGTGTCCTTTTTTCACTGTTGTTTGGTTCTGTCGTTCATGGATTGTTTGTACAACTTATGCTTGTGTTCACTAAAAAATATTGGAGGGTTTCATGATGTCGGCGGGGTTTCTCATTGCCGGGACCGCGATCGTGTTGATCGGAACTGTCCTGGCTCTGCTCATCGAATGGCTGGTTGTTATTGTGTTCGGTAAGAAATATTGGAGGGTTTCATGACAAAAAAGAGTAGCAACGGCATGAACATGCTGATTGCGAAAACACATCGTCTCTCCTCGCGACTGATCGGCATGCAGATCACGTCCGGCACGTTTTTCGGCATCGCTTTAAGTGCGATCCAGATGTCGGCGGGATTCCTTATCGTCGGTCGAACGTTGATCGGTGGAAATTTCTTCCTGGCGATTGCCATCGTCCTGATCGGCATTGTCCTGGCTCTGCTGATCGAACGGCTATCGATCGGCGGACTAGCGGCGATTCGCGGCAGCAATGAGCGGCTGAAGCAGTTACGAGATGGCTTCTATGGCAGACTCGCGCTGGAGCGCCGTACAGCCGAAGAATTTGAGCTTGAAGATTTTCATCGCCAGGAGAAAGAAGCGAAGGGTGCGCGTGGTATTGCTTGTGTATTCGCTATCCTGGGAATGCTGTTGTCGGCGGGGATCGGCGATGTCTTCTGGCATTCCTTGTTCGAGTCGCTTCAGCCCCCTTTCATTGGCTACCTTCTCTCCACGAGTTGCGCAGCCGTCATTGGTCTCACCTTTGTACACTCTGAACTCTATCAGGCGCTTATGAATGGTGTGTTGAAAGAGATCGTGTCCGACAACTTTCTGATGCAGATAGCGGTGGGAGCGGCCGGCCGCGATATGCAACTGGACATGACTGTTGACGCGTACGAAGCGGTGCGCAACAACGATGAAGTGCGCCGGCCAGCGCAACTGAAGATCGAAAAGACGGTGGCGAAGCAGTTGACCAACTTCGCGAGCCAGGTCGAAGCAGTTGGGGACCAGGTCACGCAATACAATCAGCAAAATATAGGCGGTGCAACTCCTCTTGCGTTGCCAGCTCCTCGTGGGAAATATCACCTGCATCGGGCAGAGTTGCTGCGTCTGCTGAATGCAAATAAGGCGTTGTCAGACAGAGATGTCGCGAAGCACTTCTCGATTTCTCGTAGCACTGCCAACGAATGGATTAAGAAGGCGCAGGCCGGGCAATGATCGTCAGAGCGCGAGGCCACATCGAACGACATCGAACGAAATTGCTGCTTGCTAGCTCGGTTTGCTCGGTTTGCTCGCTCGCTCGCTCGGCTAAATTGAGCTCAAAACAGTGCTTGCTAGCTCGGCTGAATTGGCGAGGACGAGCAAGGGTGCTCGGCAAGTGCTCGGATAGATTCGGGTGAAAGGAGAATTTTTATGAGCTTGAAGGATACGCTTCCTGGAGCTTTCGGCTGCCATAGCGCGACGTTTAGCCCGGAGGAAGTCGCTGATATATTCGAGGTTCCTGTGGATCAGGTGCGGGTGTGGATTGCCGATGGTGTCCTACCTGCACGGACGATGTTAGGGATGACACGCATTGACCACGCGACCGTGCGTAAAGTTGCACAGGCACAACTGGTCGCTGATCTGTTTGAGGTCGATGGCACACGAGAAGAATTTTTGGATGTTGGGAATCGCTACTTTCAGTAATGTGTTGGCTAGCCAGAGCTGCAACTCTGGCCAGCCTTGTGAAAACTTTGGAGGGTTATCCACTTGGGTATGATACTACATTGCTTTGATTGTCGGCACGTCGGCAAGTCTGAGCATATGCATGAGATTGCTGTAGGGGATGGTTGGAGTGCTGTCTGCTGGCGCTGCTTTTGTGCTCGCCAAGCGTTGAAGCATCAGAGCGATCGTGTTGTCGAGAGTCAGCAACGTGGACGAAAGGCAGGGTTACATTAATGGATGTCGAGATTCTTCAATGGGCGATGGGTGTTGCTGCTACGGCGTCGGTGGTGGCTGGCACGATTAAGACCATGATGAGCCCGCCTAATAGCGGCGGGGAGCCTGCCTCATTTACTCATCCAATCTCTTGCTCATTTTGCTCACAAGATGCTATTGGGCATGATGAGCGTGGTCGCTCAGTCTGTGAGCGTCATAGCGTGCGTGTAGTTGAGCCTAACCCACATTCGAAGACGATCCCACAGCCGCCGCCTCAAGCGCGAATGCTCCCTGCTCAGGCAACACAGCAAGCACGACTCGTTGACCCGCATGATGTGGCAACGGTTCGGGATCGCCATCAAATTGCGCCACGTCGGGAGCCGTTGACCAGGCGAGACTATCGGGATGATTTCTAGGCGGATGACTACGACGATGAAGAGTACCTGGATGAAGAGGAAGAGTACTACGACGATGAATCGGAGCTTTGCACGCATGGTCGTGATCCTCGTCGGTGTCGGCGCTGCTATGAGTTGTCGATGCGTCCAGCTCATTCAGGTGTTCAAAGTCGCCCGCAAGGAGCTCCACGCCCGCAGCGCCCTGTTTCTCCTCGCTCACAGCGTCCAGCGCCTCGATCTCAATCAAGACCTGTCGATCGTGGCGGGAATCCGAAGCCGCTTCCACAGCGACGGCAAAGGGGGGCACAGTGGTAAAAGACCAGATTAAGTACTACGAGCATACTCCGTTTGAGGATCAGGAGGTAAGCGCGATGAAAAAGACGTACGCCTTCGCGACGAATGCGCAAGACTGGAACACATTCTTGGATGGCTTCAATGCGGATTTGAACCGGTACCCTCAGCTTGCTCACATCGGGTGGAGCTCCACCTATACGGGTGGTGTTGGGAAGCTGACCATTGACTATGGAGAATGGTCAGAGGGCTATTGTCGTTGGTGTAAGCAGCCACTAGACGACAGGTGGACAGATTATTGTAGCGCGTGTGCGGCCACGATGGAGCAGCTTCTTCAGGGCTGAAAGGATAATCTCTATGAAAGGTTTCTGTCAGATTGGCAATCATGCTGCTAATCGCTCTCATCTCTCCTCTTGTTACATCTGTCACCGAACATTTTGCCTTCAGCATAAAGGAAACAACCCATTAGTGGGAGATTACCTCTCTTGCCCAGATCATGTTGAGCAGGTGAAAGCACTGAATGAAAAGTGGTGGCGAGAGTTCCACAAAAATAACACAAGTCACTCTTAAGTCGTGAGCGGAGCGGGTACATTCGGTCGGTGAGTTGCGCGATACTATTGCGACGATGTTGGAGAACGTTGACAAGGACGTTGACGACGAGCGTATAAACTGCCAGCTTTCTATGAAGATTATGTACCTCGAGCGTGCGATCCGTGAGATTAGATCGCTGCGACAAGACCCGTTGTTGTGGTAGATCGTGAGCGGTCAGTTTGCTCTGTAGGTTTGGCCGCTATTAGCTATGAATACGAATAGTAACGAGCTTACGGGCTTCAAGTTTGGTTAGAAAAGGTGAATTGTCTTTCTTTGTCTCTTAGAGTTCATCTGAGTCTTCCTGAGTAAAGTAGACCATTTTGACGAGGAAGGGGAAGAATGTTATGATGCGAGTAGATAGAAATGTATCATTACAAACCAAGTCGTTTCATCTGAAAGCGTTGTAGGTGATGGGAAAACGACCGTTTTCCAAGAAAGGAATTTTGTCTATGAATGAGAGACAGGCGACAAAACAAGCGGCTTATACACGAACAGCACCAGAGGTTCCAGTGAAAGAGATTTTTACCTTGATCGGTGTAGTTGTCCTCTTTATTGGATCGATCCTTGCACTCGTCGATTTTATCGGCGGTGTTTCTTTTCCCCTCTGGCTCCGAGTTGCGTGGGATCTTGCAAATATCATTTTTACGATTGTCGGATTGGTGCGTGCGCTCATCATTGAGGAAGAGATTGTTTCGTACAGCAATAAAGGAGCAGGAGGAGCCCTCTTTGCCTTTCTTCTCATTGGTGGCGTCGTTTGTGTGATCGGTAGTTTCTTTGCAGAAGAGTTCTCCGCTGTTCATTCGCTCGTTCTGTTTGCTGTACTTGCACTCGTGCTTGCATTTGATATTCGAGGATAAGTACATTTGTCGAACGGATTTTACGACATAGAGAAGGCAATGCGCTGGATACGAGAGCTACGTAACGACGATCTTGTGTGCTAGAGAGGAGAGAGTACTTATGCCTGAACAGTATGAGCATCCGACTTTTAAACCTGGGATGCGCATGTATGTTGATCCGGCCATCCGTCGTATCCACCCTCTGCATAGAGTGGCCGGAAAAGTTGTGGAAGTGACACGCGGAGCCGACTACTCGAAACTCCTTACATCTGAACAACTCGAGCTTCTTATGGAGCTTGAACCTGAGAGCGGCGTTCCGGTCATCTACGACGGCCAAATCCACTACATTGAAGAGGAGTATGTAAAGGAGATGCCATAGATAGAAGGATGAGCGGTCAGGCTTGCTTTGCAGGATTGGCCGCTCGTTCGCTTGTTCTTTTTGTGGTGTTTGCATTCCTGCTTGCATTTGATCTTCTTCGAGGATAAATAATCTTCTGAAAACAAGTGTTCTTTTTGGCTATCCGGCAAAGTGCGTGGAATTTCTCTTCAATTGAGTAAAGATACAAGGATGTGATGATGGGGAAAACACAAGATATGGCAGAGCCTCTTACCCGTTCTTGCGAACGATGTGGAAAGCAGGTCGAAGCGCGGGAGGGTTCTGGAAGATATAAACGCTATTGTAGCGATGCTTGTAAACAGGCAGATTATCGCAAACGATCAAAACGTAACGCGTTACGAAATTCACTGAAACTTCCTGTTCTCTCTCTTTTCCCTGGAATTGGGTTACTTGATCGGGCATTTGAGGAAATAGGTTTTGCAGTAGTGCGTGGGCCAGATTTATTGTGGGGGGATGATATCACAGATTTTCATCCTCAACCAAGTTGTTATGCTGGCATTATTGGTGGTCCTCCCTGCCAAGCATTTAGGGTTCTTCGATTTCACTGGTTTAAAATACAGAATCAACTGACACTGAGAAATAGACATCGCGGTTGAAACACAGGGATGCAGAGGTTAGTGTAGAGGCACCTCTTGCGGTTGAATTCGTTGCGGCGT
>JAABUZ0100006468.1_pt1 | contig 14636 bp, 8 predicted proteins | sample 5562091 | NCBI WGS metagenome assembly JAABUZ01 (sample SAMN12813069, study PRJNA571459) | rock metagenome | isolation source: Antarctica rocks | place: Antarctica: Victoria Land, Linnaeus Terrace sud | collected 2015-12-21 | reverse complement strand
ACGTGCCATCCCGCAAGTCTCAAACAGCAGAACGCCGGTGGAAAGAATCTAGTTGTATACCATCAGCTAATTAGCTCTAGGCCGCTAACGCGAGCCCACGGTGTCCTTGCCGATTCGCAACTCGCCACAGGATCCGCGATGGACGAGCTCAACCTTCAGGGTGACGTTTTGGCGCTTTTGTTCGCCAGTCCTAAGCGCTTCGAACAGCATGTGCGCCGCACTGGTTGCAATGCTGACGACCGGCTGTCGCACAACGCTGATTGGCGGCTCAAGAGCATCGGCCAGTTCGAAATCATCGTACCCTATCAACGCTACGGAACCCGGAATCGAAATCCCCAGTTTGCGCAATATCCTATATGCGTTCACCGTGATCGCGTTCTTAATGCTGAAGATCGCATCCATGCCGTTCTCGCCACGCAAGTGTCGCTGGATCGCCTCCTCAGCCGACGCGTAGTCCTGGACGTTGAGCTCAGCCATGTAGCCGAGCCCGGCGGCGCGCACTACATCACGATGGCCGCGTACACGCTTTTGACTGGTAAACAGTTGCTTGTCGCCGCCCATGCACAAGATGCGCTTGTAGCCACTACGCACGAGATGCTCGGTCGCAGCCTTGGCACCGCCATAGTTATCGCCAAGCACGGTCGGCAAAGAGTCTCCGGGGAAAGGTCGATCAAAGCAGACGGTCGGAAACCCTGCATGCGCCAGGATTCCGACGTTGGCTGCATCAGACGGTGCGAGAATCAATCCGTCGATGCGACGTTGGATGAAAGTCGTGATCTCTTCCTGCTCGCGCGTCGGAGAGTTGTCCGAAGCAGCCAGCAATACCAGGGTGCCATGAGCATGCGCCACCTCCTGAATCGCCGCTGCGGCGGCAGAAAAGAATGGGTCGGCAACGCTCGGCACAATTAAGCCGATCGTCTTGGTCGGTGCACCCTTTAAGCTTCGGGCAGCCTGGTTGGGATGATATCCGAGCTCCTTGATGGCCTTCTGCACCGCTGCGAGTGTCTTGCTGCTGACATTCTCGCCACCGTTAATCACGCGAGACACAGTCGCAGCGCCTACCCCGGCACGGCGCGCCACGTCCATCAGAGCGGGAACACTTCGACCTTTTTTAATCATTGTGCGTTGGGTCGCCTTATTTTCCAGAATATCGCTCTCACGCCAATGCCGTGCGGCAATGAATGAGCTGAACAGCGGACGCTCAACTGTAGCATCGTAACCGTTTCGGTCATCTAGGCCGTAAGCGAAGGGGGCATGTCGTTTTCATCGGCTCCAAAGCTCCGGTTCGGTTGCGGACCTAACTTGAACACCAGGTGCGCACCTTGTACAAGATCCGCATGCGCGACCCAAAGCTTCGTATGTGGTCGTCCATTCAGCGTGATGGACTGAATGTATTGATGGTCGCGGCTTGTGCGCTCCGCCTCGATGACGAGCTCGCGCCCTCCGCCCAGGCGCACGGACGCGCCGTCAAACAGTGGAGCCGACAGAACATACGTTGCACTCACCGGGTCCACGGCATAGAGACCCAGCGCGCTCATCACATACCAGGCCGACATCTGCCCGCAATCTTCATTGCCATCCAGCCCATCGAAGTTATTTCGGTAGTGCGTCAGCAGGAGTTCGCGCACCCTCTCCTGCGTCTTGTAACCCTGCCCGGCCCACACATACAAATACGCAATGTGGTGGCTGGGCTCGTTGCCATGCACATACTGCCCGATGAAGCCGGTCATATCAGCGACGGTTTCGTTGGACACCCCCGGCCTCGCCGTAAACAGAGCGTCCAACTTCTCCGCAAATGGTTCGCGCCCGCCGAACAATTGCATGTACCCCTTAACATCATGCTGGATGAAAAATGTTGTCTGCCATGCGTTCGCTTCGGTGTAATCGCGATGATGGGGGATGTGACCGGTCGCACGCGGATTGAAGTTCGGAGTCCACGATCCGTCGCTCAACTTGGCCCGCATGAACTTCGTCTCTTTATCGAACAGGTTACGGTAGTTGCGAGAGCGTTCCCGCCGCACTTTGGCATCCTCGGAATGGCCTGTTGCCTCGGCCACGTGCGCGCACGCCCAGTCGCAATAGACGTACTCAACCAGCTTGCCGACTGACTCATATTCTTTGTCCGCCGATATATATCCGATGTTCCGGTACATGGGCAAACCCATGTAATCGTCATCCATATTGCGCTTGCGCATCCCGGCATAGGCCCGATTCCAATCGATCCCGGGCACCTTCTTCACACACGCCTCAGCCATGACGCTCGCCGCATGGTAGCCCGGCATGCAGTACGTTTCGCCGTCCTGGAGAGGCCAGATTGGAAAGCCGTAAATGCTCTGGTCTGCCATGCGCACGAGACAATTCACCATAGGCGCGACGCGCTCTGTTTGCCACAAAGTGAATGATGGATGCAGCGCGCGGAAGGTATCCCACAGTGAATATGTGCTGTAGTTGTGCTCTTTCCCAGCAAGTGCGTGAACCTGCTTGTCCATGCCTCGATACTGTCCGTTACAGTCGTCCGCCAGGGTAGGCGCGCACATCATGTGGTACAAGCCGGAGTAGAAAATCGCTTTATGGTCGCGGTTCGAATCCTGAATGCGAATACGCGACAGTTCGGCCTGCCATGCCTCTTTTGCCATAGTACGAGTCCTGGCGAAATCAAATTTAGGCTGCTCCTTGCGCAGATTACTCAGCGCGTTCTGCGAGCTCACCATCGATAAGCCCGACTTCACCATGACAACACTTCCGGGCGCGAAGTGAAGAACGATCTTGAGATTCTTTCCGCTCGCCTTGTGTTCACCCACGGCATTGTCGTCAAGGAACAGCTCTGTCCTTATGGGTGTTTCAGACAATCAGAAGCAAAGTATATTTCCCGCTTGGGCGCCCACTTATCCACGCGCCTGCCCCCGATCAGAAGGCGATCGCCTTGCATCTCCATCTCCGCCGAAAGCACAGTGTTGACGGTCCCATAACAGTGGTGCCAATCTAGCAGAATGTGCGCGGGCTCATCCTTGGGAGAGGTAATTCGAGCCAGGCCGGTGCGCTCCGTTGCGGTGAGTTCCACATGAATCTTATTACCCGCGCTGCTCTCCGTCTTTACTGTGTAGTAGGCTGGTTCACCGCTTTCATCGGCGTGCGAAAACCTGGAGCGATAGGTGCCCGCAGGGTTCGCGCGAGCCTCCGGATCAGCACCTGGCTCCAGTACCACAGCGCCTGTGCGGGGCACCAGCAACAAGTCCAGCATGTCGCCGACACCAGTTCCGCTAAGGTGGGTGTGGCTGAACCCCATGAGTGTTGTGTCGTCATGGTGATAACCAGACGACCAGTCCCAATCTTGGTTACCGGTATCCGGACTCAACTGGACCGCGCCAAACGGCACGGTAGCGCCGGGAAACGTATGTCCATGGCCGCCAGTGCCGAGAAATACATTGACATACTCGGTCCAATCTTCCTCCGTGCCCGCTTGACTGGGCCGGGATGGGGCGGCAGCTTCTTTCTGCCCTAACGCTCTTTCCAGCAATGTGCTGCCAGCGATAGCAGAAGCCAGTGTCAGGAACTCGCGCCGACTTTGCATAAGACCCCCCCCAAAAGCCAATTCCCAATCTACTTGGAACCGGGTTCCAAAATTATACGGAGCCCTCTGTTGCATCGGGTACAGAAGGCAGTGCAGACCTCTTCCATCTGCACCTTGGCTACTCAGCAAGATGTTCCGGCTGAGAGCCGAAGTCGGTGCCAAAGTAAAAGCGCTCCACAACCATGCAGAAGATGTGCTCCAGGACGAGATGCGCTTCCTGGATATTTGCGGTCCTGTGGGAAGGGATCACGATATTGATACCCGAGAGTTCCGCCATTGCCCCACCGCTGTTGCCGGTGTAGCTCACTGTATGGATGCCCATCTTTCGAGCTAGCTGCAATGCCTTGATGCAATTACTGCTATTCCCTGAGGTCGAGATCGCCAGAAGAACATCGCCCGGACGGCCAAGCGCCTCAACCTGGCGTTCAAAAACGTTCTCATAGGAATAGTCATTCCCAATTGCGGTAAGGATCGATGTATCCGTCGTGAGCGCGATAGCTCGAAGAGGCGGCCGATCCACAGTGAGTCGCGAAACGAACTCAGCAACCAGGTGCTGCGAATCCGCCGCAGAGCCGCCGTTGCCGCACACCATCAGCTTCCCTTCCCGCATGGCCTCAGCCGTCATCTGCGCGGCCCGTACTACCGCCTCGTGAATAGAATCGTCCTTGAGAACCTTCTGTAGATTCTCGATAGATTGTGCTATCTGAGCCTTTACCAGAGCTTTGATAATTACCTCCATTGTGAGTTGGGGCGCATCGACTAATAGAGTTGGCTGTTACTTGCTTCCTCAGGCCCGCTGCGCCGATAGAACGTCCACGACGGCTTCAGCAATCTGGCCGACATACCTGCCGTCCACTCGCACGTCGGCTGCGATGGCTCTCCTACCGGTGCCACTCCATCGGAACGGAACCGTAATCTCCACTTGGGCAACGCTGACCTCGCCTGCTGGAGCCGTGAGCCGCACTCGTTGCTGAGAACACCGCCAGCCTCCCGGCAAAATCATAGACATCTCCACATTGATTGCAACCGCATGGTGATTGCGCACACGAAGCTCCAACTTGACCGGATGGCCGCAATGGGCCACGGCTTGGTAGGGATAGATCTGCACCCACGCAGGATCCAATCCCACATCGGTATCTGGATCGGCAATCAGTTCCCTGAAAAGTCCATCCTGTAATTTCACGCTCGCTTCGAATGAGGTGAGCATCTCTTCAGTCAATGCAAACGGCTCTCCATGGCCCGGCGCAATGACTGAGGGCCGCATATCGATAAGATTACGCCACGATTTCAGATAGTCCCCGATCTTTACATCATTCCGGTAGATCAGATTGTGAGTCAGTGTGCGGCCCTTGTCGTAATTGAAGAAGGCATCGCCTGTGAACGCTACTCTGGTATCGTCGATGGTGGTAAACAGGGCCATTTCGTAGTTAGTATGGCCTGGCGAGTGTTTGATTGTGAACTCAAACTCTTCCCACCGGAACGTCTGGTTTTTCCGCAGAGAGCGGTCTATGTGAATTGGCTCTCCCAGCAGGCACCCCAGGTTTCTGCCTCGCGGATTCTGCAAAATCTCCACCATATCTTCGTAGCACCAGATTTTGGTTCCATATCTGCGAGCCAGATGCGGAAAGCCGTTGAGGTGGTCGTCGTGAATATGGGTTGGAATTGCCACGTCGATGCTTGTGACGCCGTGCCTGGCTTTCAGCCGGTCGATACTATGCTCGACGAAGCGCATGTAATCATACGTGTCCGTCGCGTCGCGGAAGGCCTGGAAGAATGTCCAGCTTGCCGAGCCATAGTCGATGAACATCGCCTTGCCACTCTCGCTAACGATGGCATAAAAAGTCGAAGTCGCCGATGGATGCGCGAGCAAGTGAGGGCTTATCTGCACCGGCTCGAATTCAATGGTGGGCGCGCTTCCACCCGGATGCCAGTATCGGAACCACTCCTTCAAATTCGCCGAGAGTTGCTGCATGCCGCCGACCGGGTCTACCATCTCCGGCCCATGAGAAGGGCATAGCAGTTCCGGCTGCATCTGCATCAGCACCGCAAGCGAGTAAATTGAAAAATCAACCCCTTCGTGCTCCGCATAGAAGTACTGCAAGTCGTAAAGATTCTGCACTTTTCCCGGTGAGTACAGCAGATCTCCGGAGAATACGACTTTGCGGCCATCCACCTGCGCAACCAGACTGATGGAACCCAGTGTATGTCCGGGGGTCGGCTGGATGAAAAGCTCGTAATTCCCCCAGCGAAACGTATCGTAGTCTCGCAAACTATTTGCAACGGGCACGTTCTCTGTCAGGGAAAAGAAGTTGTTCGTAACCTGATACAGCTCGAAGATGCGACGATTGCGCCAAAATCGCTCCACGTCTTCAAACAGATGGCGCTCGTGCTGCGGCACGGCGATGGGAATGTGCTGCGCGACGGCAAGCTTGTCGCCTTGCGCCTGGTCTCTGTGATAGTGAGTATGCAGGATGAAATCGATCTGCGATACGCCCAGGTCAGTCAGGTGTCGAAGAATAGCGCCTGAGCCAAAATCAATTAGCAGACCATGACTGCCGTCGCGAATGAGGAAAACGTTGCACGTGTCCTCCAGGATAAAGAGGTTCTCCGAGATCTTTCGCGGGGTCGCGCCCGTTGAAAGTAGAGGCGGACCGGGTGCGGCCGCGTGAAGTTCCGGCATCTGGCTCGCTGCCAATGCAGCGGAGGCGGCCCCAAGAAAGCCTCGGCGCGACAACGATCCTAAGTCGGAAGAATCCCCCATCTTCTCTCCTGCTTTACGTACCCGCGATGAGAGGTTGCAGCAGGTCCTTGCGCTGCTCGAAAGCCATCGCGGCAAACATTTTCGAACTGGACTGGAATCGTTTCCATTCAGTGACCAACTATAACACCGCGGCTCTCCCTGTCTTCAGCGGAAATTTCCAATGTGATAAAAGGCTCCATCCATTAGAATTGGAAACGATTTCAGAACCCCTCGGCAGAGATGCGGCGCAGGCATCAATCATACCGCTTCTGCTGTGGAGCAATAGCAGCGTGGGAACTGCTATGCTGGCGCCCAGCTCAGCCCTGCAACGGGAATGTGCTGGCAGCACGAGGAGTAAGCCGATGAACCGCAGGCAAATGATGCGACGGACCGCGGCAACCGTAAGCCTGGCAGCCCTGGTACCCGGCGAGGCGGTTGAGAGTCAGAGCGCTGCACGGTCAGCCGGGGCTATGCCTTGGACTCAGATTCACCCGGGGATATGGAAGGCTCGGCTGGCTTCACCTGAGGCCTACACCCCAGTCTCTTCGCGTCTGGTAGGTCCCGCTGTAACTCCACTCGCTCATCTGCCGCATATCTCAGCCCCGCCGATCGTCTCTCCTATCGGGCGAGTCACTGCTCGCGGCTGTTTGGTGCAACTGCCCCTTGAGCCATTTGAGAATCTCTATGGGTTTGGCTTGCAGATGCTTTCATTCGCACAGCGTGGCAAGAAAAAGATCATGCGCGTCAATGCCGATCCAAAGGTCGATACCGGGGACTCACACGCGCCGGTTCCGTTTTATGTCTCCACGCTGGGCTATGGCGTCTTCGTCGATAGTTGCAGGCACGTTTACTTCTACTGTGGCGATGCACGCAAGCCGCCCGTTCAGCCTACGGTGGATGTGTCCGGTGCTGAGGTGCATACACCCGGCTCCACGCGCACCTTGCCACTGGAAGCAGGCGGCGCGATCAGCATCGAAATTCCACGCACCCGAGGTGTGGATGTTTACCTGTTTGCCGGGCCCACGATGATCGACGTGGTGAAGCGCTATAACCTATTCTCCGGAGGTGGTTTGGAGCCGCCGGCCTGGGGACTCGGGTTCTGGTACCGCGCCGAGGGCCAGTCGGACCAGCAAGCCGTCTTGCGTACAGCATCCGAGTTTCGTGAACGTAAGATACCCTGCGATGTTCTTGGCCTGGAACCCGGCTGGCAGACACACGCCTACTCCTGCTCGTTTGTCTGGGATGCAAAGCGCTTCCCTGACCCAGCGGGATTCCTGATCGATGCCGGGCGGCTGAATTTCAAAGTGAACCTGTGGGAGCATGCGTTCACCTATCCCTCGTCGCCTCTGTTTGCTCCGTTGCGTTCCCATGCAGGCGATTACGCCGTCTGGGGAGGTCTGGTGCCGGACTTCGCCGCTCGGCCCGCACGCGAAATTTTCGGCGACTACCACGGCACGCACCTGATCGACCTCGGGGTCTCCGGATTCAAACTCGACGAGTGCGACAGCTCCGATTTCACCCACGGCTGGTCATTTCCGGACTTCACCAGCTTCCCCTCTGGCGTCGACGGCGAGCAGATGCACGCTGTCTTTGGCCTGCGCTATCAACAAACAATCTGGCAGCAGTTCCAACAGCGCAGCAAGCAGACATTCGGCCTGGTGCGGTCAAGCGGAGCCCTCGCTGCACCCTATCCCTTTGTGCTCTACAGCGATCTTTACGAGCACCGCGATTTTGTTCGCGCACTGGTCAACTCTGGCTTTTCGGGTCTCCTCTGGTGCCCGGAGGTACGAGATGCCAGTAGCGAGGAAGACCTCGTTCGGCGGCTTGAGACGGTCGTCTTTTCTCCGCTCGCCATGGTGAATGCCTGGTACATCAAGAACCCACCGTGGAAGCAGATTGATCGCGACAAAAACAACGCCGGCGAGTTTGCACCTGGATGGGAATCCCTCGAAGCGCGCGCGAGGACCATCATCGGCTGGCGCATGCAGTTGATTCCTTACCTACAGTCCGCGTTCGCGCAGTATGCGGCAGATGGCACACCACCGTTTCGCGCTCTCATCCTCGATTACCCGGATGACCCCGCAATGCAAGCTGTCGATGACCAGTACATGATTGGCGACCGCATGCTCGTAGCCCCGTTCTTCGCGGGGGAGAAGGAACGCAAGATCGTGCTTCCAAAAGGTAGGTGGCACGATTTTTGGACCGGAAGCACAGTCGAGGGCGGCCGAACGCTGCCCATCGTTCAGGAAAGCCAGCCCATTCGAGTGTTCGTAAAAGAGGCGTCGGTTCTGCCTGTCGCGTCCATCGGCGACTCCAGCGAGTCGGTCGCCAGCAAGCAGCTCACAGTTAGAGTTTACGGCGACGGATCACTTGCCTGGCACCGGGCCGGCAGCAACGGACTGACGCTGAGCTGGGACGCCCGTACCGGCAAGGGCGGGGTCAAACCCGCGTCGAAGCCGCACGGCTACAACGTAATCGCCTGGAAACAGATGGGAGCACTGTGAGACATCATCTGCTGGGCCGTGTCCAACGAGCAGTCCTTCCCCTGTTCTTGCTCTCCTGCCTCGCATCCGCTTACGGCCAGAGCGGGGCGGCCCAGGAGAGTGATTCTGCACCTTTCGCGTATGCCGCAAAGCTCATCTCGCAGATGACGTTGGAGGAGAAGGCTGCCCAAATGCAGGATCAGGCACCAGCCATTCCGCGGCTTGGCATCGCTGCATACGGTTGGTGGAATGAGGGCCTGCATGGCGTCGCGAATGCCGGCTATGCCACCAATTTTCCGCAGGCAATCGGTCTCGCCGCTACCTGGGATACGGCGTTGATCCAGGCCGTGGCGGAAGCGATCTCTGTTGAAGCCCGCGCCAAACACGATGAAGCCATCCGGCAAGGCTCGTATGCGCGCTTCTACGGCCTGACCTTCTGGTCGCCTAACATCAATATCTTCCGCGACCCCCGCTGGGGCCGCGGGCAGGAAACTTATGGAGAGGACCCGTTTCTCACCTCCCGAATTGGCGTCAGCTTTGTGGAAGGCCTACAAGGGAATAATCCTGCACATCCGCGAGTTATCGCGACGCCAAAACATTTCGCTGTACATAGCGGACCCGAGCAGCTGCGCCATCGTTTCGATGTGAAGCCGTCTGCACATGATCTCGAAGACACCTACTTGCCGGCATTTCGTGCCGCCATCACGGAAGCTAAAGCCGGATCCGTCATGTGCGCCTACAACTCCGTGGACGGTCAGCCGGCCTGCGCCAGCGATTTGCTTCTGCAAAAGCATCTCCGCAGTGCCTGGGGGTTCACGGGCTACGTCGTGTCGGACTGCGGAGCCATCGATGACATCTTTGGCGGCCACAAGTTTGCACCGGATGGCCCCGCAGCCGCAGCAGCAGCGATCAGGGCCGGTACCGACCTGGACTGCGGCCATATCTATCGGCAGATACCCGAGGCCGTAAAGCGACACCTCCTTACTGAACAGGAGGTGGATACGGCCTTGGACCGCTTGTTTCTGGCGCGGCTTCGGCTCGGCAGCCTGCAGTCGAAGGAGACCGGCCCCTACACCTCGATTTCCTTCCATCAGGTCAATTCAGCGGCCCACCGGGAGCTTGCTTTGCGGAGCGCGCGCGAATCCATCGTCCTGCTGAAAAACGAAAAGCACCTTCTGCCGTTCCAACCCGGCTTGAGGATTGCCGTAGTGGGTCCGGCTGCCGAATACCTGGCGTCGATGCAGGGAAACTACGCCGGAACGCCGCTCAACCCTGTGTTTCCACTCGGCGGCATGAAAGCGGTCTTCCCAGAGGCGAACGTTACCTACGCACAAGGCTCGTCCTTTGTCGACGGGGCGCTGCTCCCCATATCAGGGACCGCGCTCAAACCCATTGCATCACCGGGTAAACACGGTATGACTGCGGAGTACTTCAATACCATGGACCTTAGTGGCGCGCCCGCTCTAATCAGGACGGATAAGGTGCCGAACTTCAACTTCACCGATGCCAGCCCCGGCCCCGGCGTGGATCCTCATAGCTTCGCGGTACGTTGGTCCGCAGCGTTGATTCCACCTGCGCCAGGCGAGTATCGCCTGGGCATCCATTTGGGTGAATGTTATGCGTGCAAAGACCTGGTGGCATACCGGATGTTTCTGGATGGCAAGCTGCTTCTCGACAGCGAGCACTTGCCGGCTGAAGTCACGGATCGTGACAATGCGAATGTAGCGGTCCACTTTGCTGATGTGAAAGCACACCGGCTCAAGGTCGAATACATGCATCGCAAAAGGGGTGGGCAGGTGGATATCGTCTGGCAAGCCCCGCCCGAGGTCCTGCTGAGCCAAGCAGCTGATGCAGCTGCACACTCGGACGTGGTGGTCGCCTTCGTCGGTCTATCGACAAATCTTGAGGGCGAAGAGATGAAGGTCACACTCCCTGGCTTTTCAGGCGGTGATCGTACCTCCATCGATCTTCCCGCAGCCCAGCAGCTGCTGCTCGAACGCATGCACGCTTCGGGCAAGCCGCTGGTAGTCGTCCTCATGAATGGAAGCGCACTCGCCGTCAACTGGGCGCAGCAGCACGCCGCCGCAATTGTCGAGGCCTGGTACCCCGGCGAGCAGGGCGGCACAGCCATTGCCGAGGCACTCGCCGGGCGCAACAATCCAGCCGGACGCCTGCCAATAACGTTCTACAAGAGTGTCGATCAGCTCCCCGCGTTCGATGACTATCGAATGACCGGCAGGACCTATCGCTTCTTCCACGGCGAGCCGCTCTTCCCTTTTGGATTCGGACTCAGCTATACCACTTTCGCGTACGGTCCAGTGCAAATGTCTCGCTCGACAATCAATGCAGGGCAACGCCTTGTGGTCCGCGTTACCGTCACCAATACAGGTCACCGCGCGGGCGACGAAGTAGCGCAGCTCTATCTTGAGCCGGTCTCCAACTCCGGACCGCAGGATAAGGCACTGAGAGGCTTCACGCGTGTTCGCCTGCAACCCAAAGAGTCGCAAATTGTCACCTTCACATTGAAAGATCGCGATCTGAGTTTCGTCGATGCTGCGGGTGTACGCGCAGTCTCCGCCGGCACGTACCGGATCTTCATCGGAGGAGGCCAGCCCGGGACAAAGGCTACCGGCAGGTGGGCTACAGTCAAGATCGCCGAGGACCGTGTGCTTCCGCTATAAAGTTGCTAGACTGCGTCACTCGGTGCTACAACCGCTAATCGACAACCCGCTGCGGAGACTCGAGCCGCGCCTGTAGTTGTTCGAGCGTAGCCCGCATCGTCTCCGGGTAAACGAAGAGCACCACCACGAACTGCACAATCATCATTACGGCGAAGAAGAGAAACGGCGCCCCGCCCGATCTTTTGGCCACAATTGGAAATGCGGCAGCGATGATCGCATTCATCACCCAATGCGCTCCGCTGCCCAGGCTCTGTCCCTTCGAACGCACCTTTGTGGGAAAGACCTCTGCGATGTACACCCAGATCACCGCGCCCTGGGACGCTGCAAAAAATCCGATATACACAACCAGCAGCCAGACCAGCATGTTCTGGTGCGAATGCGTATAAAAGACCGCTGCCACGCCAGCTAGGCAAAGCCCCGTCCCTACCGATCCGATCAGCAGAAGCGTCTTGCGGCCCAGCTTGTCAATCAGCGCCATTCCAACGAACGTGGCCAATAAATTCATGACGCCGATCAATACAGACTGAAGGTTGCCGGAGATCCTGCTGAACCCCGCAGCACGGAAGATGTCGCTCGAGTAGTAAAGGATCGCATTCACGCCGGCCAGTTGATTGAACAGGCCGATTGATACTGCGAGAAAGATCGGTAGCTTCAGGGAGCGCTGGAACAACGGCTCCTTCTCCCTGCCGCGCTCCTGATGCAACGACACCGTGATCTCGCGCATCTCCAACTCCGGGTCCTCCGAACCCATCTTGCGCAAAACGTCCAGCGCGCTGTCGCTGCGGCCCTGCGCAATTAGCCAACGCGAGCTCTGTGGGATGGAGTACAACAACGCGAGGAACAGCGCCGCCGGCACTCCTGCGATCCCCAGTTCCCAACGCCACTCCGTCGCGCCCAGGCCCATGGCGGAGATGACATAATTTGAGAAGTAGGCGATCAGAATCCCGACGACAATATTGATCTGGAACACACCCACCAGACGGCCGCGCCAGGTCGCCGGCGCCAATTCCGCGATGTAAACCGGGCCAAGTACCGAAGAGCCGCCAATCCCCAGGCCCCCAATGAAGCGGAAGACCATCAGCGAGGGCCAGTTCCATGCAAAGGCACAGCCAGCCGCGGAAAGTATGTACATAGCCGCCATAACGCGGAGGGCATTCCGCCCGCCAATCTTCTGGCCCATCACACCCGCGATCAGGCACCCCGCCACGGTGCCCCACAACGCGATAGATACGGTGAGGCCAAGTGTTGCGGGCGACAGGTGGAACAGAGACGTGAGTTGCGCCGTAGTCCCAGAGATTACCACCGTGTCGAAGCCGAACAGAAGGCCACCCAGTGCTCCAACAGCCGTGCTCTTAAGAAGGTGCGACGTGATCTTCATTAAGCCCTTTCCGGCCTGCCCGCTCACTCGTGCGAAGATAGCACCAGTGAGCATCTGGAATCGGTTCCAACTGTACACCAAACCTGTCTTCTGCGAAACCGACCGGTTCCGTTTCGTTACTCAAGCAGGCGTTCCTTTCACGTCGAGGCCCACCAGGTGCTCTGGCATCCACTGGAAGAACTCTTCTAAAGAATTCGACCGCGCAGCATGGTCGCTATGCGAACGCCTTGTTCATTAAAGACGTTGAAATCTGCTAGCGCACCAACGTCTAAGAGATCGGAAAGACCCAGCATGCGCGCAGGATTCGCTGAAGCCATTCGCACGGCTGTAGGCAGATCTGCGCCTGTGAACTGCTGTAGGTTCGCTACGGCCTGGTCGAGCATCATGACACTTCCCGCGAGCGTGCCATCGACCGTCGTGCAAGTAGATCCCGTAACGTATACGACGGTTTCGCCGAGCTTGTAAGTGCCTTCGGCCATACCGGCCGCTTCAAGGCAATCGGTAATTAGAATGGCCTTATGCGGTCCTTTCGCTTTGAACCAGAGGCGCACCGCTTCGGCGGAGACGTGAATTCCATCGCAGATGAGGTCGGCGAAGAGGTCCTCGCGATCCAAGACGGTGCCGAGAATGCCGGGTTCACGATGATCCAATGGGCGCATCGCATTGAACGTGTGAGTCGCGCTGCTGGCTCCTGCATCAATGCCGGCGACCGTCTCCCTCTGAGTCGCAGTCGAGTGCCCCATGGACGAACGGATCCCCAGCTCCTTTGCGCGCGCGATTGTCTGCAGCGCGCCGGGAATCTCCGGTGCAATGGTCATCATCCTGATGTTCCCTCGGGACACCTCCCAGAACCTTTGGAGCAGATCAGGCGAAGGAGGAAGGAGGAACTCTGACGGATGCATACCACGTTTAGCATGCGAAAGAAATGGCCCCTCGATATGTACCCCCACAGCTCTCGCGGCATCGGTTGGGGGCTGTGATTCGATAAAGTCGGCTATGCCTTCGAGAGCGCGCAAGGTCTTATCGAAAGAGGCAGTCACAGTTGTCGCGAGATATTGCGTGACGCCTGCGCGGGCGAGATAAGCCGAAAGCGAATGAAGCGCCGAAGGCGTGGCCTCCATAACGTCATGCCCAGCTGCGCCGTGGATATGAATATCGAGAAAGCCGGAGGTCAAGATGCGATCAGAGAAGTCGTGCGTTATCGATGTTCCTTCGACTCTTTCGTGAGACGCAATTGAAGCTATGCGCTCACTATCCAGAGTGATAAGCGGCCTGTCAACAACGCCCGTTGCTGTGACAAGCTTTCGCGCTGTGATTGTAGTCATTGTTTAGCAGTAGCTTACGTTGTGAAGCGCATCTTACGGGATTTAGATTGATGTCCGTGAACCTCCACCAAAAAGCCGCCGAAGAGCATAAGCGCTCCCCGGCGGCGGAAGGCAATACTGAAGTTAGAAGTTCAGTTTGAACCCGAGCTGCACGACGCGCGGAATATTCGATTGTCCGTTCGGGGCAAACGTTCCACCGCTGATCGTGCCAAACGTGCTGCTTGCCGGATTCGTATCCGGCCCGTTCGGAATGTACGTGTTCGTGAAGTTGAACGCCTCGAAGCGGAACTGCGCATTTACAGAATCGGAGAAATTGAACCTCTTGCTTGCTGACACGTTTCCGATAGGCGCGCTCGGGTTCCGAATATATCCCGACTGGAACGCGGTCTGACGCAGGTCGCCCTCGGTCGAGTTGATCTGCTGCCAAGCCACAATGTTTGTGGCTCCGCAGTTACCCG
>JAABUZ0100006467.1_pt1 | contig 14637 bp, 15 predicted proteins | sample 5562091 | NCBI WGS metagenome assembly JAABUZ01 (sample SAMN12813069, study PRJNA571459) | rock metagenome | isolation source: Antarctica rocks | place: Antarctica: Victoria Land, Linnaeus Terrace sud | collected 2015-12-21 | reverse complement strand
GGTTGGTCTCAGAGGCAGGTGCCTCAGTGCGTCTGGAGCGGAAGCAAGAATGGCAAGTGCAGATGCGTTATCGAAGCCAAAGAGTTCGGCCGAAGATCATCACGGCGAGTACGGCGGCGGCGCCCAGTGCAAGCCAGCCGGCGTAGGAGCGAATGTTTCCGGACTGGATGCGGCGGGTGAGATCGCCGAGGCCGCGGGTGGCGGCGGCTCCGGTAGCAGGACCGCCGGAGACGATGCCGCGATCGACGAGGCCGAAGAGCAGCAGGCGAGTGACGGCGAGAATCGGGGTGACGAGGAAGTTGTGGTAAAGCTCGTCGACGTAGAATTTGTGGTCTACGAGGGAGTAGAGGGCGGGGGCGCGGCGGGCGAGGGCAGCGGCGGTGCCGGGTTTGCGGTAGTAGAAGAGATAGGCGGCGGCGAAGCCAAGCAGGGCTACGAGGACGGAGACGGCGGCGAGGGTGAGTTCAAGCGAATGCGAGACCTGGTCGGCGTTGACGGCGGACGCTCCGTGGAGGGCGGCGGTGGAGGCGAAGACGGGGTCGAGGAAGTGTTCGATCTTGTTGTGGCCGCCGAGTGCTGCGGGAATGCCGACCCAGCCACCGACGATCGAGAGCACCGCAAGGACGGCCAGGGGCAGCGTCATGATCCAGGGGGACTCGTGAACGCCATGCGCGTGGGCGGCCTGGCCCATGTCGTGCTCGGACTCCAAAGGATCGGTGCCGGAGGATGCGTGATGGGCGGCGGGTGCGCTGAGGGCGTGCTCGTCGAAGCATTCCGCGCCGAAGAAGGTTTTGAACCAGAGACGGAACATGTAGAAGGAGGTGAGGCCGGCGGTGAGGAGGCCGACGAGCCACAGGAGTTTGCCGAGCGGGCTGGGGCTGGCAAAGGTCTGGTAGAGGATCTCGTCTTTTGAGAAGAAGCCTGCGAAGGGGGGTATCCCGGCTATGGCGAAGACGCCGACGGTCATGGTCCAGAAGGTGACGGGGATGCGCTTGCGAAGGCCACCCATGACGCGCATGTCCTGTTCTCCGGAGAGGGCGTGGATGACGGAGCCGGCGGCAAGGAAGAGGAGCGCTTTGAAGAAGGCGTGGGTGAGTAGGTGGAAGATGGCGGCCGAGTAGGCGGCGACTCCGCAGGCGAGGAACATGTAGCCGAGCTGCGAGACTGTGGAGTATGCCAGGACGCGCTTGATGTCGTGCTGCACGAGACCGATGCAGGCGGCGAAGATGGCGGTGGCAGCGCCGATGATCGCGATGACGCTGAGGGCGTAGGGGGAGCGGTCAAAGAGGACGTGAGCGCGCGCAACCATGTAGATGCCGGCAGTGACCATGGTGGCCGCGTGGATGAGTGCGGAGACGGGGGTGGGGCCTTCCATGGCGTCGGGCAGCCAGACGTAGAGAGGGATCTGGGCGGATTTGCCGGTGGCTCCGAGGACGAGCAGGAGGGCGATGGCAGTGAGGAATCCGCCGTTCGGCTCGGTGCCCATCTGGGGGTGCTGCGCGATGGCGGAGAAGACGTCGGTGAAGTTGAGCGAGCCGAAGTGCGCGACGATCAGGAACATGGCGAGGAGGAAGCCGAAGTCGCCGATGCGGTTGACGATGAAAGCTTTTTTGCCGGCGTCGGCGGCGGAGTCGCGCTTGAAGTAGAAGCCGATCAGCAGGTAGGAGGCGAGACCGACGCCCTCCCAGCCGACAAAGAGGAGGAGGAAGCTGGAGGAGAGGACGAGGACCAGCATGAAGAACATGAAGAGGTTCAGGTACGCGAAGAAGCGCCAGAAGCCATTCTCATGCGCCATGTAGCCGGCCGAGTAGAGATGGATCAGGAAGCCTACGCCGGTGACGACGCCGAGCATGACAAGGGTGAGGTGGTCGACGGCGAAGGCGAAGTTGACCTGAAAGCCGGAGACCTGGATCCAAGGGCGCGAGGCGATGGAGAGGATCTCGGGAGCGCCTGCTGCCGTCATGGTTGCCCAGAGCCAGGCGACGAGGAGGGCGGGGATGGCAGTGAAGAGGAGCGCGATACCAGTGACCGCAGCGCGCGGGAGCTTACGGCCTGCGGTTCCGTTGAGGAGGAAGCCGAGGAAGGGGAGGATTGGGATCCACCAGAGATAAAAAGCGGGCATTAGCGGGTCTCGGGGCTGGCTTGCACGTGTTCTCGGTTTGGTGTTCTGTTAGAGGAACAGGCGATTACGAAATACATGGGTCCTTCACTTTGTTCAGGCACTTCGTTCAAGATGGTGGCGAAGAGACAAACAACTATGAAATCCGGGGGTCTCTCCACTACGCTACGCTTCGGTCGAGGTGACGACGTGTTTCTGGTGTCCCGGAGCTAGAGCTTCATGAGGTTGATCTCGTCGACGTTGAGGGTTTGGCGTGAGCGGAAGATGGCGATGATGATGGCAAGGCCGACGGCCGCCTCGGCCGCAGCAACGACCATCACGAAGAAGACGAAGATCTGGCCCTGGACCTGGTGCCACATGTGGGCGAATGCGACAAAGGTGAGGTTGACGGCGTTAAGCATGAGCTCGATCGACATAAAGACGGTGATGACGTTGCGCTTGATGAGGAAGGCGGCGACGCCGGTCGAGAAGAGGATGGCAGCGAGGACGAGGTACCAGGCGATAGGGACCATCAATGAGATCTCCGCGACCGAGCCATGAGCAGGACGAGCACCAAGCCTGCGAGCAGGCCGAGCACAAAGGAGAGCAGGCCGTGAGCTGGGCCGTTCGCGAAGGGATTCATGCGGCTACTGCTCCTTCCGGGCGAGCACGACGGCGCCGAGGATAGCGACGAGAATAAGGATGCTGGTGACCTCGAACGGAAGCAGGAGCCGGGTGAAGAGGACGGTCGAGATCTCCGAGATGTTGGAGACGGCGCCGGTGAGATAGCCGCCAATCTGTGAGGTACCCATGGCGTGGCGCTCGGAGAGGAAGACAAAGGAGAGCAGGCAAAAGATCGCCGCGGCTCCTGGGAAGCCGGCGATGTAGGCGGCGCGGCTGCCGGTGGTGCGCTCTTCCTCCCCGGCGTTCAGCAGCATGATAACGAAGACAAACAGCACCATGATGGCGCCGGAGTAGACGATCACCTGCGCGGCGGCGAGAAACTCGGCACCGAGCGACCAGTAGAGGACGGCGAGGGACATCATGACGACGACCAGCGAAAGGGCGCTGTTGATTGGGTGTCGCTGGAGCAGGAGATTGAATGCCCCTGCGACGGCGAGCGCGCCGAAGATGAGGAAAAGTGCGAGTTGCATGGGTTTGGGCTAAGTCTTTCCTTGTGAGGCGAACAGAACTAGAGGCTGTCTGCTGATTGTAAAGCAGCATGTCGTAGGCCCGCGGCTGTTTCCGCTAGGCACGCAGGGCAAGGACAAGCGAGGTAACTACGATATTAGCCATGGCAACCGGGAGCAGGAACTTCCAACCGAAGCTCATGAGCTGGTCGTAGCGGAAGCGTGGGACCGTGGCGCGGATCCAGATGTAGAGAAAGATGAAGAAGAAGACCTTGGCGACGAACCAGAAGATGGGGAGCACGGCCTGGAGGAGCGGGGGGCCAAAAGCTGGTATCAGGTGGCCGAAGGGACTGGAGGCGCCCCCGAAGAAGAGCAGGGTGGCGACGCACGAGACGGTGATCATGTTGGCGTACTCGGCCATGAAGAACATGGCGAACTTCATCGAGGAGTACTCCGTATGGTAGCCGGCTGTGAGCTCGGATTCGGCCTCGGGGAGGTCGAAGGGAGCGCGGTTTGTCTCGGCGTAGGCTGAGAGCAGGTAGATGGTAAAGGCGACAATCTGCAGGCCACCGAAGACGTTCCAGGAGAGGGCGCCGTGGGCTGACTGGGAGGCGACGATGTCACGGAGGCGGAGTGACCCGGCACGAAGAACGACGCCAACCAGGGAGAGGCCGAGCGCGAGTTCATACGAGATCATTTGGGAGGTGGCGCGCAGCGAGCCTAGGAGAGCGTACTTGTTGTTTGAGGACCAACCGGAGAGAGCGATGCCATAGACGCCGATCGACGTGATGCCGAGGATCACGAGCAGACCGATATTGATATCGGAGATGTCGAAGAGGTCGACGCCCTTGATCTGAAAGATGGGGCCGAAGGGAACGACCGCGATGGAGATGAGCGCGCAGGAGAGCGCGATGATGGGCGCTGCGATAAAGAGGGGCCGCTCTGCGAGGATGGGGGTGAGGTCTTCCTTGAGGAAGAGCTTGATGCCGTCGGCGAGCGGCTGAAGAAGGCCGAAGGGACCGGTGCGCGAGGGTCCCCAGCGGTTCTGCATGCGGCCGAGGACCTTGCGCTCGAGCAGCACGGTATAGGCGACGGCGGTGAGGGTGATCACGAGGACGACGACGATCTTGAGGATCGAGAGGAGGAGGAAGGTGAGGAATGGGGTGTGTTGGCTCATTCGGGAATCTAGCTCTTAGGCTGCTAGCGTTTAGCTCCTAGCTCTGGTGAGTCGACTGTTTGTCAGTTCTTAGGTTGAGGAATGCTTCGGTTGCCTCACGCTAGAGGCTAACAGCTGAGAGTTAGCTGCCTTGGCTCAGTCCGCGGCGGTCTGGTTGAGTTCGGCTTCGGTGCGGCTCTGAAACTGCTGGATGTCGTTCAGCATGGGGGAGTAGCGCCCGAGGGTTCCCGAGGTGAAGAGGCTGTCATTCGCGGGGAGAACGAGGTCGCGACGGGCGGGCTGGATCTGGACGAGATCGGTTGCAGGGGGCGAGAGGTGCTGGTCGTTGCCGCTGAGGAGCTGGAGGCGGAGGAGATCGTACCCGGGGACGAGGCGCTGGATCTCGTCGAGCATGGCGGAAGGGTCGAAGGGGCTGAGGCGCGGCTCGAGGTTGTTCGCCGTAAGCCAGATGGCATGGCGGTCGGCCTCTCCGGTCTGAGCACCGCGGGTCTGGCCCATATCGGCGCGAAGCCCTTTACCGAACGGGACGAGAGCGCGGACGTTGGCGCCCATTTTGTCCGCGATGCGAACAATCATCTCAAAGTCCGTGCGGACACCGGCCCGGTCGCCGGCCTTGTTGACCTTCTGGAGATCGCCGTAGGAGTTCGTGACCGAGCCCGACTTCTCGTAGAGGTTGGCGGAAGGGAGGATGACGTCAGCGAGCGCGGCGGTTTCGGTGAGGAACATCTCCTGAACGACGACGAAGGTGTTCTTGAGCGTTGCCGGGTCGACGCCGAAGCGGGAGATGGGGTTGGAGCCGACGACGTAGAGAGCCGACAGATTGCCGACTGCGGCGGCATCGAAGATCTGGAGGAGGTCGAGGCCGGGCTCGGGGGCTGCGTTGTACTCGGAGAGTGGGCCGGGGCTGGATATTGGGACGTAGCCGGGGAGCAGGTCGGGGAGCATGCCCATATCGGAGGCGCCGCGGGAGTTGACGTAGTCGGAGAGCAGGGCGAACTTGGCGTTGGAAAGCGTGAGGCCGAAGTCGATGAGGCGCTTGAGGTCTCCGCCCCGGAACTCGGAGCCGATGAGGATGAGTAAATTTTGTTCGGCGCGGAGGGCGTCGCGGAATGTAGTCAAGTTGCCAGCGTCGGTGCCGGGATGTGTGAGAGCTTCGGCAACCGAGTCGTCTCCTGCGAGAAAGCTGGCCAGGGCGCTGTAGCCGAAGGCTGGGACGTGGAGAAAGGCCTTCGCCTGCCGGCGCAGCTTGATCTCCTCGGAGTTCGCGACATACAGGCGGGCGCGGTTGAGGCGGATATCCGAGCGAAGGTTCCACGCAGTTAGCGGGTTCTGGTTGCTGGGGTCACCGCCGATTAGAAGAACTGCGGGTGCGGTCTGGTTATCACGCTGGGAGGCGGTGCGGTCAGTGTGTCCGGCGAGCGACCGGGTAAAGGTGGCGTAGTCCGCGGTGCGGTGGTGGTCGATGTTGTTGGTCTGGAGGACGGTGCGGGCGAACTTTTGCAGGAGGTAGGCCTCCTCGTTGGTGATGCGGTTCGAGCCGATGACGCCGATGGAGCTTCCGCCGCGCGTATCGCGCAGCTCTCGGAACCTCTGGCCGACGTGGTCGAGGGCGACCTCCCAGCTGACTGCCTTGTGAGTGCCGTCGGGCTGGCGGACAAGTGGCTGTGTGATGCGGTCCTCGTTGTTGGCGAAATCGAATGCGTAACGGCCTTTGTTACAGAGGAAGTCCCCGTTAATGCCGGACTTGTCGCGGTTGTCGCCGCGCACGATCTCGGAGCCGTCGACCACGGTGCGAACGCCGAGCGTGGTCTTGCAGCCGTCGCCGCAATGGGTGCATATGGTGGCGACGTGGTTCATCTCCCACGGGCGGGTCTTGTAGCGATAGGTGCCGGAGGTGAGGGCGCCGACGGGGCAGGCGTCGATGCACATGCCGCATTGCTCGCAGTCGACGTGCGCGAGGGCGTCGGGGCTCTCGGACGCCGGGATGTTGGGGGCTATGACAGAGGCGGCGCCGCGGTTCTGGATGCCGAGCGCGAAGACGTCCATGCCTTCGCCGCACATTCTTACGCAGCGATAGCACAAGATGCATCTAGGCCGGTCGAAGAAGACAACTGGCGACCACTTCTGCTCTTCGCGATGGTTCTTGGGTTCGGCGTAGAACGAGTCGGCGGCGCCGTACTTGAAGGTCATGTCCTGCAGTTCGCACTCGCCGCCGGCGTCGCAGACGGGGCAGTCGAGGGGGTGGTTGCCGAGCAGGAGCTGGAGCGTGGCTTTGCGGGCCTGCGCGATATCGGGCGTCTCGGTAAAGATGACCATGCCTTCGGCGACTGGGGTGGTGCAGGCGGTCTGGAGCTTGGGCATCTTTTCGATGCGCACGACGCACATGCGGCAGGCGGCCTGTAGGGAGAGGCCGGGATAGTAACAGAAGGCGGGAATTTCGACCCCTGCGGACTTGCAGGCTTCGATGAGCAGGGTGCCTGCGGGGGCGGTTATTTTGTTACCGTCTACGGTAAAGGTTACGTCTGGCATTCTGGGGTCCTTAGGCGGCTTGGATGGCACGGCTCTTTGAAGAGCGGGACTTGAGTCCGGGTGCCTTTGCTTTCACGGTCCTGGTACGGGGCACATTCACAGTCAAACGCTCGACGACGTACGTCGTTTGAGGGTCCGTTTCGTCTTCAATCGGCAGGGTCACGGTGTTGCTTGTTGGCTCCGGGATGGGAACGCCCAGTTCGACGGCGGTGTCCATGTAGAGCTGCAGAGCTTCGAGGAGGTTTGCGCGTATCTCATCCACTGTGTCGCCCAACGAGATGCAGCCGGGAACATCGGGCGCGAAGCCCCCGTAAGTCTTTCGGCCTTTCTCGTACACCACTAAGAATGTCTTCTTCATAGGAGACCTGCATCCTTGAGGATCCTCCGCTCTGTGCCTTATGGTAAATCGCCCTTGTGCACCGGGACGACAACAAGCCCGGGCCGAGAGTCGTGAACGAAGACGCGGTGGCTGCCCTTCTGCCGAAGGAAACGCCAACCTACGGCTTCGATCTTCTTGACGATTTCCCGAGCAGTAAGTGGCATGGATTAATCATGTTGGAGCGTGTGGCGTTGTGCGCTACTTCGTTTATTCTGTCGGGTTTTTGCCTCGCCTTTGGCGGTTGCGAGCAACTGTACGAAGAAGGCTTCCGCCCCTTGCTCCTGAATGAGCGCCTTGCTCAATCCCGGAAAACTGAGCCTCTTACCAACCTTATTGTTTTCTACACGGTCTGTTGAGAGGCGGAGTTCTTGGGCTTGGGCGTCCGAAGTAAAGTCTGGCACCATGAAGCTCGTAGCTTTACGGGTGTGAAGAATGCTGACCGCATTCTTATTGTTCCCGGTGCCCTCGTCCAAGGTGATGTAAGCCTTCGTAGGGTTTGAGAATTCCTTCGGATCCTTTTGAACCCGGAAGATGGCGCCAATGACAACAGGAAGTCTGCCAAAACGTGCTGCTCGGCGGTGGGTGATGTTTTCATACGTCCATCTCCTAATGCGCGGCTCCAACGAGGTCCTGCACGGTGATGAGGGGGGTGCCGATGCGGTGGCCGTCGATGTAGTCTTCGAACTCTTTGCGGAACTTTTTGACGAAGGCGAGGGTGGGCATGGCGGCGGCGTCGCCGAGGGGGCAGAAGGTGCGCCCCATCATGTTGTCGGCGAGGTACTGGACATTGTCGATGTCTTTTCTGTTGCCGCCGCCCTCGTAGACGCGGGTCAGGGTCTTTTTAATCCAATCGGTGCCCTCGCGGCAGGGGATGCACCAGCCACAGCTCTCGTGCTGGTAGAACTTGATGACGCGAAGAGCGAACTCGACCATGGAGACGGTCTCGTCGAGCACGACGATGCCTCCTGAGCCGAGCATGGTGCCGGCCTTGGCCATCTGGTCGAAGTCGAGGCCAACGTCGATCTCGTCGGCTTTGAGGATGGGGCAGGAGCTGCCGCCGGGAACGACGGCCTTGAGCTGCTTGCCACCCTTGATGCCGCCAGCGACGTCGTAGATGGCTTTACGGAGGGAGTAGCCCATGGGGAGCTCGTAGACGCCGGGGCGCTCGACGTGGCCGGAGATGCCGAAGAGGCGCGTTCCGCCGTTGCGTTCCGAGCCGAGTTTGGCGTAGGCCTCTCCGCCCATGAGCAGGATGTGTGGCGCGGAGGCGATGGTCTCGGCGTTGTTGATGACGGTGGGGCCGCCGTAGAGGCCGACGACGGCAGGGAAGGGCGGCTTGATGCGGGGGACGCCGCGCTTGCCTTCGAGCGACTCCATGAGGGCGGACTCTTCGCCGACCTCGTAGGCGCCTGCTCCGGTCTGGGTGATGATGTCGAAGTCGACGCCCTCTTTGCCGAAGATATTCTTGCCGAGGAAGCCCTTTGCGTAGGCATCAGCGACTGCATTTTCGACGATCTTGAGCAGGTAGCGGTACTCGCCGCGGAGATAGATGAAGCCCATCCTGGCGCCGATGGCGAGGCCGGCGATCATCGTGCCTTCGATGACGGCGTGGGGGTCGTGGAGGAAGATGACGTGGTCCTTGCAGGTGCCGGGCTCGGACTCATCGCCGTTGACGAGGACGTACTTGGGCTTCTCGGACTGCTTGGGCACGAACGACCACTTGAGGCCGGTGGGGAATCCTGCGCCGCCGCGGCCGCGCAGGCCGGAGGCCTTCATGATGTTGATGATGCCTTCGGGACCCAGTTCAAGGGCCATCTGCGTGGCCTTGTAACCGTCGAGTTCGAGGTATCGGTCGATGTCGGCGGCGCCCTGGCCGAAGCGGCGCTTGAGGACGATGGATTCGTCGGCATGGGAGACGAGGGTTGGCATCTACTTCACGTCCTTTCCCTGACCTGCGCGATATTGGGCGAGGATCTCGTCCACCTTGGCGGGGGTGAGGTCGTCGTAGAACTCGTAGTTGATCTGGATGGCGGGCGCCCAGCAGCAGGCACCGATACACTCGACTTCTTCCAAGGAGAAGAGACCATCTTTGGTTACCTGTTTATGGCCGATGCCGAGCTTCGCCTTGCAGTGGTCAAGGATCTCGTAGCCGCCGCGCAGCATGCAGGAGATGTTGGTGCAAACCTGCACGTTGTACTTGCCGGCAGGCTCGGTGCGCAGCATGGAGTAGTAGGAGAGGACGTTGCGGACGTCGAGCTCGAAGATGCCGATGCGATCGGCGATCTCGTGGACGACGGGGTCCGAGATATAGCCGATCTCATCCTGCGCGTAGAGCAGCATGGGGACGAGGGCGGAGCGCTTGAGGGGGTAGATGGTGACGAGATGGTCGAAGCGGGCGGCGAGCTCGGGAGAGAAGATCGTGTTGGCGACTGTGCTCATCTGGTTTGATTTTACGGCAGGGAAGCGAGGCAACGACAAAGGCGCACGCACCGATGGCCAAGAAAGACGCAAGGAACGTAGCGGAAGACAAAAACGGGGCGAAGTGTTGCGTGAGGTTATGCCGACATCATCTCGCGGGCGAGGCGTTCGGCGAGGAGGTCCATCTCTTCGCGGTGGCCGTCGAGGGTGACGGTGCCGTCTTCTTCAAGGGCGAAGGCTGCGGGTTGGTCTTGGTGTTCGCTCGAGGTCATGGCCGTGGCGGTGAAGCGGAGCCAGCTGGTGTCGACGCGGAGGATGATTTCGGAGGGGCCGACTTCGACGACGGCGTGGTGGGTGGAGTTGAGGCCGTGGGCTCCGGTGTAGGAGCGGAGGAGGGAGGCCCAGGAGGTCCAGAGTTCAGTATGGAGGCGGGAGTCGATCATCTCGCGCTCCGTTTCCTTAGCGATCGATCTCTCCGAGGACGATGTCGATGGAGCCTATGACGGCGACGACGTCGGCGAGCTGGCGGCCTTTGCACATGGTTTCCAGGGCCTGGAGGGTGGCGTAGCTGGGGTTGCGCATATGGACGCGGTAGGGTTTGGCGGTGCCGTCCGAGACGACGTAGTAGCCCATCTCTCCGCGCGGGCTTTCGACGGCCTGGTAGACCTCGCCGGCGGGGACGCCGAAGCCCTCGGTGACGAGCTTGAAGTGGACGATGAGCGACTCCATCTGGGTCTTCATCTGCTCGCGGCTGGGGAGGATGATCTTGGGGGCGTCGGCGACGATGGGCGCGCCCTGGAGCGCGGGAAGGAGATCGAGCGCCTGCTGGGCGATCTTAAGCGACTCACGCATCTCCTGCATGCGCACGGTGTAGCGGGCCCAGACGTCGCCGCGATCGGAGACGGGGACGGCGAACTGGTAGCGCTCATAGCCGGAGTAGGGCATGTCGCGGCGGAGGTCCCAATCGACGCCTGAGGCGCGCAGGGGCGGGCCGGTGACGCCGAGGGCGATGGCGTCGGCGGCGGAGAGATAGCCGACCTCTTTAAGGCGGCCCATCCAAATGGGATTGCCGGTGAGGAGGTTCTCGTACTCGTCGATCTTCGACGGCATCATGTGGATGAAGTTCTGGACCTGCGCGTAGAAGTCGAGCGGAGGCTCAAGCGAGACGCCGCCGATGCGGAAGTAAGAGGTCATCATGCGCTGGCCGGAGACGTTTTCGAAGATGCGCATGGTCTCTTCGCGCTCGCGCCAGCAGTAGAGAAACATGCTCATGGCGCCGACATCAAGGGCGTGGGTGCCGAGCCAGACGAGGTGCGACTGGATGCGGGTGATCTCGTTGAGCAGGACGCGGAGGACCTCTGCGCGTTCGGGGATGACGAGGCCGAGAAGCTTCTCGACGGCGAGGCAGTAGCAGAGGTTGTTCGTCATCGGACAGAGATAGTCGATGCGATCGGTGAGGGGGACGACCTGCTGGTAGAACTTGGCCTCGCAGGTCTTCTCGATGCCGGTGTGGAGATAGCCGATGTCAGGGGCGCAGGAGACGACGGACTCGCCGTCGATTTCGAGGACTAGACGGAGGACTCCATGGGTGCTCGGGTGCTGCGGTCCCATGTTAAGGACCATGGTGTGGTCGGAGACGGGGTCGTTGCCGTGATGCTCGCGGGCGGAGTCTGCGACGACATCTTCGACGTCGGGGACGAGCATATTGTCGATCTGGTCAGGGGCGGAGGTGGGGGACATCGGCGGACCGGCCTTTCGTTACCTGTAGCCTTCGACGGGATAATCCTTGCGCAGGGGGTGACCTTCCCAGTCGAGTGGCATCATGATGCGGGTGAGCTTGGGGTGGCCGGCGAAGTAGACGCCGAACAGGTCGAAGACCTCGCGCTCGTAGAAGTTTGCTGAGGGCCAGACGGAGGTGATGGACCCAAGCGCAAGGTCGTCACCGTTGAGTCGAACCGCCAGGCGGACCCGCTGTTTAAAGTTGAGGGCGAGAATGTGGTAGGTGATCTGCATCCGCGGCTCGGACGGGTACCAGTCGACCGCTGTGACGTCTTCGAGGAAGTTGTACCCGGCCCCTTGCATCGCTTTACAGGCCTGGATGATGTCTTCACGGGCGACCGTGAGGGTCAGTTCGTTGCGATCGAACTTAGCGTCTGTTGCCAAATCGGCGAGTGCGCGGACGGCGGGGAGTTCAGGGTGCGCCTCGCGAACGGCGTCGAGGCCGCGAAGTGCGGTCGAAGGATCGTACATGGCTAAAGGTCTCCCGTGTCGTTGGCCCAGCTCAGGATGCCCTTTTTCCAGACGTAGAAGAGGCCGACGGCGACGAAGCCAAGGTAGACCAGCATCTCCCAGAAGCCGAAGAGGCGAGAGCCGGTGATGCCAGGGAGGCGGCGGAAGATGACGGCCCAGGGGAGCATGAAGACGGCCTCTACATCGAAAAGGATGAAGAGCATCGCTACCATATAAAAGCGGACGGAGAAGCGGCCACGGGCGTCGCCGACCGGGTCCATGCCGCACTCATAGGTGCCTGCCTTGGTGCGGGAGTTTTTGTGCTTACCGATGAAGAAGGAGGCGCCGACCATCCCGCCCGCGACAGCGAGAGCGACGAGAACCTGTAGCACCAACGGAAGATAGTTCCAGATGTAGGGGTACGTTTGCATCGCCAGTTTTGAGACTAAGAGTGCGTCTGGCAAGTGTCAAGGAGACACGCATCAGGGAAGAAGCCGAGAGAACAGGAGGTGCGCAGGATGCGCTGAGGTCTCTTCAAAGTTGGACAGGGTCAATCAGAGGAGGGTCTTGTACCAGGCGATGATGGTCGGGCCGAAGAGCGCGGCGAGGAGGCCTCCTGCCCCGAGAAAGCTGCCGAAAGGAAGCCGGGTGAGCGCATCGGCCTGGCGGCGGGCCAGCAGGAACGACGCGTACAGGGTGGCGAGCAGGACGCCGAGGAAGAGGGCCAGGATGGCCGGCCAGAAGCCGAGAAAGGCGGCAATCATGGCGAGGAGCTTTACGTCCCCAAGGCCCATGCCTTCGCGGTGGCGCAGGGTGCGGTAGAGCCAGCGGATAAGGAGCAGCAAGGCGGCGGCGGCCAGTATGGAGAGAAGCCAGCGCCCCAGAAAGGCTTCAGGGCCGGTGAGGAGGAGATTGCCGCGATCGACGGTAGCGCCGGGGCTGGTGAGCGGATTGCGGCCGTGGAGGTGAACCTCTGTCTGCTTGGCATCGAGGAAGATGGCCTGGGTGCAGGTGAGGAGGAAGGAGAGGAAGATGCCGGGGAATGTGAGAGCGTCTGGAAGGGTCTGGGTCTGCCAGTCGATGACGATGAGGGCAAGGAGGAGCAGGCCGAGGATGAGGAGGGAGAGGTCATCGGCGACATAGATCGCGCACTGGCTGAGCGAAGGGACGCCGATGCTTTGCGTGCGGAAGATGTAGAGCCTGTAGACGCGAAGGCCGATGGCGTAGAACCAGAGCGCAGCGGAGAGCTCGACGAGCAGGTAGCGCGAGGGGATTGGCTGCTTGCAGGCGCGGCAGCGGGCTCTGAGAAGGATCCAGCTGAGGATGGGGATGTTGTCGTACCAGCGGATAGGGGTCCCGCAAGCAGGGCAGTGGGAGCGGGGGACAACGATACTCTGGTGGCGAGGGAGGCGGGATATGAGGACGTTAAGGAAGCTACCGAAGAGCAGGCCCAGGAGCAAGGCCGGGAGTTCGAAGGCTAACGGCGACAGCATGAGCTGAGTATAGGTGGAACAAAAGCGGCACGCATGGCATGTTCCTCTCGCTCATGGTGGGAGGGCGAGTTGAATGAGAGTCCCGGTCTTGACCACCTCTGCTACCGGATGCCGGCAGCAGATTCCACTGCGGTGGGCTGGCAATACGGCTAGCCGCAGAGGGTTCGAGGAGCGATGAGGTTGCTTCGAGATTGGAATGGCGGAGAGTGAGGGATTCGAACCCCCGATAGCCTTGCGACTATGTCTGATTTCGAGTCAGGTGCATTCAACCGGGCTCTGCCAACTCTCCGTATCGACAGTCTATCCTTAACATCTGCTGCCGCGAAGCGTGCATAGCGTGACGATCTATGGTGACGGCCTTCTGGAACTCCGAACTTAAGCAATGGTTGGACGAGCGGTCCCTAGCTCTGGGCTTTGACCTTGCCGGGATTGCCTCTGTTGATGGGCTGGATCGTCCGGCCGAGGCCGAGGATGCGGCACGCTTCGAAGCCTGGGTTGAGTCTGGAAGGGCCGGCGAGATGGAGTACTTGAAACGGCGCGACGAAGGCGGACGCCTCCTGCGCAGCTCGGTGCGAGTCTCCCAACCCTGGGCGAACTCCGTCATTGTCTGCGCCATGAACTACAGCACGCCCGGGCCCCTCTCGGTCGAGCAGGCGCCTCCTTCTGCCGGATGGATTGCTCGCTATGCCTGGAGCGGTCAGGCTCGCGATCCCGAGACCGGTCAAGCTCGCGATCCCGAGGCTGCGGCCGGCCCCCTCCAGCCGACGGACTACCACGACTTCCTCCTGACCCGCCTCAAACAACTTGCCCGTGACCTCGAAGGTCTCGCAGGCAGCGAGTCGAGGTGCTATGTCGACACCGGCCCCTTCGTGGAACGGAGCCTTGCGGCGCGTGCCGGCATCGGCTGGATCGGCAAGAACACCTGCCTTCTCAACCAGGAGAAGGGCTCCTGGCTGCTGCTGGGCGTCATTATCAGCTCCTTGCGCATGCCATTTGATCTCGCCGGGTCGCTTGCAGCTGATCGCTGCGGTTCCTGCACGCGCTGCATCGACGCCTGACCCACCGAGGCGCTTACCGCACCGCACCAGATGGACGCCTCCCGCTGCATCGCTTACCTCACCATCGAGAAGAAGGGAAGCATCGCACCTGAGCTGCGCGCGTCCATAGGTCGCCAGGTGTTTGGC
>JAABUZ0100006466.1_pt1 | contig 14637 bp, 13 predicted proteins | sample 5562091 | NCBI WGS metagenome assembly JAABUZ01 (sample SAMN12813069, study PRJNA571459) | rock metagenome | isolation source: Antarctica rocks | place: Antarctica: Victoria Land, Linnaeus Terrace sud | collected 2015-12-21 | reverse complement strand
AAGAGGACCCCACCACACGCCACGGCTCGCCCAGCCCCAGCGCCGCTTGGAATAACTCGAGATCTCGCATCGCGCGAGACTACGCGCAAGCGCATGAGCCTCTACCCACACGAAACGGCGAGGGACCTAAGAGGTGCGCTCGTTGTGGGCCTTTCGGAACTTCGGGATGTCGCCGTTCACGAGCACGAGACCGGTCATGACGACCCCTGAGTTCGCGCTCCTGCTGGTCACGAGTGGCCTTGGCGGGCTCGGCGGGCGAGGTAGATTGAGGTGGCGATGGGGGCGAGCAGGAGCAGGACGGCGAGGGCGATCTGTAGGGCCGGAGTGGAGCCGGAGCCGGTGCAGTGCTCTGGCCCGTTGTTGATGCTTTCGCATTGTTGCGTGGCGGCGGCGCCTCCGATGATGGCGAAGACGAAGACGGGGATGAGGCCGCCGGGAAGGATGAAGGTGCCGATGAGCTTGTCGCGGGTGTTCCAAGCGCGCGAGCTCCAGAGCAGGATCACGCCGACGATCCAACCGATCCCGCCGATAAAGGAGCCGAGCAGCAGCAGGAAGATGGCGGCCCACTCACGCGTGCCGCGCCGGTCGGGGACGAGGGGTTGCTCGGCGTCGAGGATCTCCTCGGGCTGCCCGAGGCGGTCGAGCACCGTGCGGGCGTGAGTGTCGGTGGCGCCCGCGGGGATCGCCTGGGTCAGGTGATCCTCGATCTCTAAGCGCAGCTCGTGGCGGCGACCGCGAGAAAGCCGACGAGCCTCCTTGTCAAAGCGGTGCATGTAGTCGGCGGCGAGGGGATGCCAGGTGCGACTGGTCATGCGGGTCCTCCGGTGGTGAGGATGGAATCGACCGACGTGCGAAAGCGAACCCACTCCTGGGTGAAGGCGTCAAGCGCGGCGCGGCCAGCCGGCGTGAGGCGGTAGTAGCGGCGCGGAGGGCCGGCCGTGGACTCGCGCCACTCGGTCTCGACCACCTGATCACGGCGGATGCGACTCAGCAGCGGATACAGCGTTCCCTCGCTGGTGACCATCCCGTCGGCCTCAGCCAGCGTGCTCACGAGCTCAAACGCGTAACGCTCGCCGTCGCGCAGCAACGCCAGCACGCAGAACTCCAGCACGCCTCGGCGCAGCTGAGCCACGCTTGCCTCCCTGGGTGCCATGCACTACAAGGTAGCTTGCGGAGAGCAACCTGTCAAGAGAGATCGGTAAACCCGCTCCGCCGTATGACCCACCGCGCGCGCCCAGCCGCCGAACCACGACCCCATCCTGTTCGCGCCCGCCCCTCTCCTGCTCGATGTGGACGAGCTCGGGGTGGTGGGGGGTGTGGGACATGAGCCGGCAGACTCGCGGCGCGCAGCCGACGAACCCCAGAGCGCCGCCCGCTAGGAGGGAACCCTGTCTGGGAGCGTGTAGGGGATGAGCACCGCGCAAGAGTCGCCGGCATGTTCCCGACCCCGCTGCCCGCTTCTCGCTCTTGCAGGCTGTCCTCAGCGCCTGTTGAGCGCCTGTCCGTCGCCTGAGCGGTTCCGGAGGCGCTCACGATTCGCGTGTTCCGGTGCGGACCTGCAGCGCGCGCGCCCCCAGGCGTGGGAGGTCACGATACTCGAGCCCTTCGGCGAGAGCCGCGCGCCGCCCGGGTCGGGCCCGCGTTGAACGCTTCGAGCAGCACCGTGAGCTCATTGACGTCGTCGAGCTTGATCGGCGCGACATCGCCGACGAGCCGCGCGAGCATTCGCGCCCGAGCTTTTGCAGACCGCCAAGACGCAGCGCTGGCCGCCGCACGAACTGCTGGCCACGCTGGTCCGCGAGGAGATCGCCTCAAGGGAGGCCTCCAACGAGCGCGCGCGCCTGAAAGCCGCCGGCTTCCCCGCACCAAAGACGCTCGAGAGCTTTGACATCAAGGTCTCCTCGCTGCCCCGCCCGACGTTCGAGTTCCTCGCCTCACTGGAATGGCTTGAGCGCAAGGACAACCTTTGTCTCGCCGGCCCGGCCGGTGTCGGCAAGAGCCATCTCGCCCAGGCGCTCGGCCGTGTCGCGATCACCGCCGGGCGCAAGGTCCGCTTCTTCGCTGCCGACCAGCTAGTCGAAGCGCTCTACCGCGGGCTGGCCGACAACACCGTCGGCAAACTGATCGAGCGCCTCCTGCGCCACGACTTCATCGTGATCGACGATCTCGGCTACACCGCCCTGGACAGGGTCGCCGCGGACCACCTGTTTCGCTTCATCGCGGCCGCCTACGAACAACGCTCGATCGCGATCACCACCAACGTCGAGTTCGAGTGCTGGACCCAATTCTTGCCAGACGCCGCGAGCTCCACCGCGATCCTCGACCGCTTCCTGCACCACTGCCACGTGATCACCCTCGACGGCGAGAGCTACGCCAGCGGCTCGATGGGTACCAGCGGCTCGAGCGCTTGCGCGCGGTCCCAGTTCTCCGCGAGCTCGTCAAGGTGCAGCGCCGTCTATTCGCGGACGAGTGGGAGTGCGGCGAGGCGCCGGCGAGACCTGGTTGGTGCCCAGCTCTTCGGCGTCCGAGCGCCAGGGCCCGCGCCGCTGAGGCTCCACCGGTATGGATGTATCGGCCTCCCGGTGACGAACGTCATCGTCCACTCGTGACATCCGCTGCTGCGAGGCGGTTCATACTCAGGCTCGCGATGCCGGAACCAAGACGCTCCCCGGAGAGCCGCGCGAGGCAGACGCCCGCGGCGCGTAGCCCGGCGGGCGAGGCCGCGGTTCCCGGTGAGCCGCTCGAGCGCGGCGCGACGGCGAGGAGCGCGGCGGGCCCGGACGGCATCACCGCAGACGCCGTGCGGCGCAGCGGTCGATGCGGTAGCGCTGCGTGTGCCCTCTGCGGCGCTCAATGGCCACGACGACGGCGGTCCGGGGCACACGACGCAGGTCGCGCGCTCGGAGGCGGCCCCTCCGGACGTGCAGCCGCACGAGGCGCCCCGAGCGCAGTCGCACGCGCACGGAGCGCACCGCGCGCCGGGTGACGAGGGCGTGGATGAGCTGCCCGGGCGTTCGGCAGCGACGCCGAGCCCGGAGAGGGGCATGACGCCCGGCCCCGCCGCCGCCGCCGGGAGGGGTATCGCCAGCCGAGAAGCGTGTCTGCCCGCGGCAGGACCGCACGTCCTGCGTGTCCCCACCCTGGTCGTTCGGGATCGTGGTAGGTGGGTCGATAGCGGCCGGTGTTCGCACGGCGGGCGAGGTAGACGGCGGTGATGATGGGTGCGATCGCGACAAGGACGAAGAGTGCGATACTCAGAGTGTCACCGGATGATGATTGGCCTCTGCCAGAAGCACCGCCCGACGCGGTCATCACGCTGGCCACCAGGACCGTGGTTAGGCCCCCGGGGATCATCAGCGTGCCGATCAGCTTGTCGCGCAGCGTCCACGCTTCCGAGGTCCAAAGCACACCTCGTTCACTTTCCGGGCGACCGCCAGCTCGGTCTCCAACTGGCGGATCCGCCTGCGGGCGGCGGCAAGCTCGAGCTGCTGGGAGGTAGTCGCACCCTCGGCCTCGCCGCGGTCAATCCGCTCCTGCTTCAACGGGTTGTAGATCGTCGCGTCGCACATCTGGAACGTGCTCGCGAGCTGCTTCACCTTCGTGCCCGCACGCGCGAGCTCGATCACCTGCCGACGAACCTCCAAGCCTAGCTACGTGACATCTCATGGATCCTCTCTGTCGAGAGACTCCAGCATGCCGACTCCACTTTTCCAGGGTCAGATCACCCTTCTGGGAACGACGGAAGCACGAGGCCATTCTGGAGGTGCACGATTGCGGTTGGAGACAGGACCAGGTCGACAACCGCTAGGAGGTTCAAGCCCGAGCAACGATGCGAAATGCTCGTCATGGCGCAACATCAAGCGCAGTACGCCGAGCTCACCGGCCCGACGCAGACGCTTCTTGCAGGTATCGCGACGGCATTCGTCTTATGGACAGTCTGAAGCATCGCGCCCAGCCGGACGCGGCGCGGCCGTCTCAGCGCGAGCGCGCCAGGCGGCGTTCGAGCGTCGTCGCGCGAGCGTGTTCGGCGGGCGATGCGTTGGGACCTGGCGGCGGCGGCACCGAGTGGGGACCGTAAACGCTCTGCCAGATGATCCGGTCCGAGATCTCTTGTGGAACCGCGTCGTGCGTACCAAATGGCACGCGCTCCGAGAGACGCGCGTTGGCCGCTTTGGGCGCGTTCTGCTCCGTCAGTGAAACCTGCGGTGTGATCGCCGTATACGGCGCATCGTTGAACGAACCGTCGCTGGTGAAGGCGTCGTACATCGGCGTCGCCGAGCCGTCCTGCAGCGAGAGCGGCTTGAGCCCGAGCAGGATCTCCGCGGAGCGCAGCGCCGAGTCCTGGTCGTAGCGGGTGTGCACCACCGCGCCCGGCTGCACCGCCCACGGCGAGATCACGAATGCCGGCATGCGATGCGCGTCGACGTGGTCGGCGCCGTCCTGGGAGTCATCCTCGATGACGAAGATCGCCGAGTCGTGCCAGATCGCCGAGTGACTGATCAGATCCACGAACTGACCGAGACCAAGGTCGTTGTCGGCGACCAGCGCACGCGGCGTGAGCAGTCCGGGCCGCGTCCCGTTGGTGTGGTCGTTGGGCAGCTGGATGTAACTGAAGGCGGGCCACGTGGCGTCGGTACCGAGCGCCGCGAACTGGTTCTGGAAGTAGTCGAAGCGACTCGTCGCCGTGTTCGCGTTGCCCGCTGGGCCCATCGTGCCGGAGTCGTTGTCGCACAACTTGTTCGGCGCCGGCGGCGGCGGCGGCGGGCCGACAGGCGAGGTCTGGCAGCCGAAGAAGAACGGGTAGCCGCGCTGGTCGGCCGCCGCCACGCCTCCGATCGTCGACCGCCCGTCGTTGCCGCTCGGCTCGGCGCCGGCGTTCTCGCCGTAGTTGCGGAAGCTGACGCCCTGGGTGACTGCCTGGTCGAAGATCAGGTGGTTGGGACCGAACGTGATCGGATAGGTGCCGAGCTCGTTGACCCGGCCGCGGCCCGAGTAGTTGGGGTGCAGCGCCTTCTGCGCGTAGTCGATCGCCGTCCCGCCGGCGGTGATCAGATGGCCGTCGATCGAGACTTCGCTGTTGGCGTAGAAATGATCGAGCAGCGGAAAACGCCGCGCGAGCGCATGTGCGTTCGGCGTCACACCGCCGGCTGGGCCGGCGGCGCCGTTGTCGTCGAAAATCTGCAGCTGCGGGGCGCCGTCGCCGCGCGGTTCGCTGCCGAAGATCTGGTCGTACGTGCGGTTCTCCCGCACGAAGTAGAAGACGTGCTTGATCGGCCCATTCGGCCGCAGCGCGCTGCCCGCCGGCTGCGCCTTGAAGTTCTGCGGCTGCGACTGCGCATCGGCGAACGGCGTGAAGCCGAGGAGCTGACCGTCGACCGGGGCGGCCAGCACGCCCGCGCGCCCGAGCAGCTTGTCCGGCACGTAGGTGCCGTAGGGTGCCGCGCCGCTGTTTGCGAAGGGTGTGCCGTACTCGGGGTTGGGACCTGCGCCCAGGCCCTTGGCCGCCAGCCACACGAGGCGGTCGCCCGCCGGGCTCACGCGGACGTCGGAAGTGTAGGCGGCGGTCGGGATGCGGCCGATCACCTGGAAGGCGGCGATCTGCGCATCCGGCGCCGTGGCCGCCGCCCGCGCGGCACGGCGCACACCCGCGGCGCGCGCTGCGGCCGGGCATGGCCGCCGCGGCGGCAGGGCCGCAGCGGCTCGGCGCAGCTGCAGCCCGAGCGGCCGGCGCGCGCTGACATGAGCCCTGCGGCGGAGCAGCGTCAGGGCCCGCGCCACGTAGCGTTGGGCATCGGCGAGCGTTGGCCCCGAACAGGCCGGGACGGCATACGGGTTGGCATACCGGCGGCGCAGCGAGGCGAGCACGTTGCCGCGTCGGCGGCGATCGTGGATCCGCGCCCGGCTGCGGCCCTCGAGGCGCACGTAGATGCGCAGCTGGTGCAGCGAGGGGACGGCGTAGACGAGCCGCACACGGGCCGCGGCAGCCGGGGGCGGCGCAAGCTGAGCCGAAGCCGCCGCGGCGGCGGCGGCGGGCGGGCCGAGCGGCGTGATGCTGTTGGGCAGCGCCGGCAGCTGGCCGTCGGGCCCCGCCACGGGTGGCGGCGGGATGTCGACGCCGCGCACCGTGCGCGGCGTGAGCGCGATCGCGGCGATCGCATCCTCACCAGCATCGGCGCTGTACAGCGTCCGGCCGTCGGGCGCCAGCGCCAGCGCGACCGGCTCGGTTCCCAGCGCCGGGGGCCGCGCAACCGACACCTCGTGCACGACCTTCATCGTCGTCGTATCGACCACGGAGATCAGATCGCGCTGCGTGACCGCCACATAGAGCCGCTTGGCGACCGGGTCGTACGCAAGACCCTCCGGATGTGAGTAGGCGCTGCCGACCGAGATCGTCGCCACCGTGCTCGCAGCCGCCAGATCCAGCACCGAGATCGTGCCGTCGCCCTCGTTGCTGACGAACGCCCGCTTGCCATCGGAGTCGATCGCTACCCCGTAGGGATAGGTGCCGGTCTTGATCAGGCTCGCCTGCCTGGTCTTCGTGTCGACCACCGCAACCTGGTCGGCCTGGTTGAGCGCCGCGACCACGCGACTGCCGTCAGGGCTGATCGCCAGCCCGATCGGCCAGCCGAGTCCGGCTGAGGAGACGCCGGGGCCCGGGGTTGCGATCGGCGCGTTGGAGGCGTGCTGCTGGGCGGTGCCGCCGCTCGTCGCCGGCAGCGGGATCACGCCCGTCTCGGCGGCGCCGCCGCTCCGCGGATCGACGCTGAAGACGTGCAGGACGTCGCCGCCCTTGGCGGTTCCCTGCGGCTCGCCGGCGTCGGCGCCGCCGGCGCGCGGCTCGCCGGAGACGTACGCGGTCCGCCCGTCGGGTGAGAAGACCACACCCACGTAGCCGCCGGGCAACGGCAACACCTGCGCCACCGCGCCGCTGGCGACGTCGATGATCTGCACGTCGTCGCGGCCATGCCCGGCATCGATGGCCCAGTAGAAGCGGCCGTCCGGGCTCAGCGCGCCACCCGTCGGAAAGTCCCCCACCGTGCTGAGGCGTCCGGCGGGGTTAAGCGCCCGCCCGTTGCCGGTCAGCGACAGGGACGGGCCGATGCGACCGACGCTGAGGTCATCGGCCGAGGCTGCCGGCGTACCCAGGGCAGCAGCTGCCAGCAATAGAGCGAGGGCCGCGCGGCCACGTTGCTTGATCGCGTAAGCCTAGGCGAACTCGCGCGCCCCGCGGCGCGACTTCACCGCCTTTTCACGCCGCGCCGCGCAACAGCTCGGCGACCGGGGGCTCCATGTAGTAATCGGTGCCGCCGTCGGGCCGCCCGGCGGTTGCGACCGGCATCTGGCGCCCGAGATGCCGGCAGTAGCGGCCCGGCCAGGCGAGGATGCCGGCGACGCCGTTGGCGCCCTTCTCAAGCCCCAGGCACGCCGCGGCGTCGTTGCCGCTGAAGCGCTCCCCCGGCGCGCCGCTGAGCAGGTCGAACAGCCCGCGCGCCGGGTCGGCCAGCTTTTCAGCAGCCAGCGCGCCTGCTCGCCGTCCTGCGCCGACCACGGCTAGGGTCGTGGTGCGGCAACATTTCCAGAACACGCAGAACACGCCACCTTGCAGCAGCTTTCCATGGGCCGTGAAGGAATCGAACCTTCAACCTTGGGCTTAAGAGTCGCTCAGATACCGACCTTCCTGGCTCTACCGAGCTACGGTGGGTGACGTTAGATGCGCTGAGATCACCTCAGATTAGGGGAGCTCGGGACATCGTTCGGGACACGAAAGCTCGCCGGTCGCCGGCAAGGCTCTGGCCCCGTCGGTGTGCCGACCCCACCCCATGACGAGGTCGACGATTGCGCGCTGGCGGTCCCGTCAACCATGCCGATCAGGGTCTCGATTCGGAAGTACGGCGAGTAGCAGGCCCGGTCACGGGCCAGGGGACACGGAGGGGCGGGCTTTGCTAACCGGGCGAGCGAAGCCGGTCACGGATAAGGTCGGCAAGTTGGGCGGGCGTCGTGCCGGCGCTCAGCTCCAGGCTCCATGCCGCGAGCTCGGGATCGGAAGCCTCGACGCCGTAGCCGTTGACTTCGAGAAGGTAGGCATCGCGACGAGCCCGAGGCGCTTGTTGCTGTCGATGAATGTCTGTATCTCGGCGATGCCGTGCGCGAACACCAGCACTTGGCCGTGGTCCAGCAGTTCGTGGACGCCGGCCCGATCGGCTCGCGCTCGTCAACGCGGGCCCCGACGTCGACGGCTCCTTCGAGTTCTGCACGGGCGAGCTCGCCGAGCCGCTGCAGACAATGACCCCGAGCTGAGGGCCGCCTCCTCCATGGCGCCGTTTGCGTCCGCGCTAACCACGGGGCCCATCGTCGCCTTGATGGCGCGGCGAACATGGCGCTCTTTCGCAGTGAGCCACTGCCCTGACCCGCCCTCGCGCCGGCTCGCCTGGGCTGGCCAGCGCCGGGTATCGCGTGCTCGGTCTGTCTGTGCTATGGCTCCAGCGCCGTGAAGAGGGCGTCATAGAGGCGTGGGTAGAGGTCCAGAGGAGCGCCCTCCGGATCAACGAAATGCTGTAGAGCGAGCCCGATATCCAGGGCGATCATGGCGGTGGCGAGGTCCTCAGCGGGGAGGGCGGGCGAGTTCCCGGCGTCTTCGTAGGCGCGCTGGATTGCCGTAGCCATGAGGCGTCGTGTCCCGCTCCAAAAGCCGGCCGCGAGCTCGCGGAAGCGCTCGTCCCGTCCCGCGTGGGCGAGTAGCTCTAGCCACAGGCGAAACAGCCAGCGACCCGCCGGTTCACCCTGGATCGCCGCGAGCTGCTCGCCGACCTGGGCCAGCGACGGCCGGCTCTTCTCTTCGGCCGAAGCGATGGCCATCGCTTGGTAGCGGGCATACAGGCGATCCTGGAGTAGCTCGGCGAACAGCTGCTCCTTAGACTCGAAGTTCGAGTAAAACGCGCCCCGGCTAAAGCCCGCGGCCTCCGTGATGACCTCGACGCTCGTCCCCTGAAAGCCGCGCTCGACAAACGCGCGCGCGGCGGCGTCGAGCAGGGCCGCGCGCGTTTTCACCTGTTGCTCGCTCCGGGTCAGTCGTGCCTTATTCATTTGTCTTCACAATTGTATCCCGATATAGTCGTGTATGTGGACTCCCCAGCGACGCGCCGGCGCAATCGACCCCCGGGTCAGCCACGAGTCGATCACCGTCCCCGCAACCCGGCAGCCCTGCCGGCCAAGCAGCCCTCCCCCATCACCAAAGCGGCACTGATCGGCCTGATGACCCTCGGGAGCCTGTCCATGTGGATCGCCAACCCCGCCCTCTGGCTATGGATCACCGCCCACCTCCAACAAGGAACCCAGCCGCAGATGGGTCCCTACGCGCTCATGCTCCTCGGCATCCTCCTGACCTGCGTGCTCCTCGGCAAGGCGATCAGCATCGTGCACCGCTACTACGAGCGCATCACCGGCCGCACCCCGACCATCCACATGATCATGCCCTGGCGACGCAGCCTCCGCGGCGGACGCAGCCAGAAACAAGAGACCGACGGACGCCTCCCCGTCAACACCCTGGACGTAATCATGGTCATCTCCGTGCTCCTCGCCGTCGCGACCTTCACCACCTGGTTCATCGAGGTCAAGCCCGCCCCACCCGGACTCAGCGGAGACCCCGCCAAACACTAGCCTCGGGGCCCGTCGGACCTGACAGCATGCCACGGCATATCGGCGGCGAAGGCCGATCGTCTCGGCAGTGAGATCGCCAGGTAGCCGCCCGGCCGCCGGGCGCTGGTGCTGCACTGACAATTACGGCCAGTGCGAGCCGACCGACCCGTACTTCGTGCCCTCGCCTCGTGGGCATTGCAATCAGAACGCGCGGCCAATAGGTCGGGTGCGCGCTCTGGGCCATGCGATGGTCGGCGGCCTAATAGTGCCCGTTTCCAGCAGCTTTGCATGGGCCGTGAAGGAATCGAACCTTCAACCTTGGGCTTAAGAGTCGCTCAAATACAGGGCTTCTTGGCTCTGTTGAGCGGCGTGAAATGACGTTAGATGCGCTGAGATCACCTCAGATTAGGGGAGTTCGGGACAGAGTTCGGGACACGAAACCTCGCCGGGCACCGGCAACGTCTGGCCCCCTCGATGTGACTCGGACCGAGCTGGAATCAGACCCCGCGCCCCTCGGTGAGCCACGCTCCATCCGACCAGCCCGGCCGGTGCGGTGGTCGCCGACCAGCGTCAGGTATCTATGGCCCTTGCGCCACGCGACCTCGTGGACCGAGATATCAAACAGATCGCTGAGACGGTCGCCCTCCAACAGCTCGTCGCCGACGCGCTCGATGGTCGCGTGAAAGTACCGTGCACCTGCGCGCCGAGTGGTCCTGGGCCGCCGCGATCATGCACCCCGCCCCCAGGGCCTGCCCGCCGACGTCGGCGGCCAGACCCTGACCCCTGGCTCCTCTGGATGGGCGCAATTCCGATCAGTACTCGGCTCGTAAGTCGACGATCAATTGGGCGTGTGCCGCGACGTCTCGATCCTTGTCCTGAGTCATCTGTCCGATGAGCTCATCGTCGCTTTGCTGGCCGAGGTCGTCGAGTGCGTCCAGGGCCCAGAATCGGACCACTGGGTCGGCGTCGCTGAGCCCCGTGAGCAGCCAGGGGCGCGCCGCCACGTCGAAGACCCGCTGGCGGTAGCGCAGTACCGCGCCGCGAACATAGGGTGACGGATGCGTCGCGTGGCTCGCCACGACGTCTACGTCTTGGCTGGAGCCGAGGGAGGCCAACCCATCGATCGCCTCCTGGACAACAAGCTCGTCAGGATGGCCGAGCTGGCCGAGTAACAGCGGCCGATGTTCGACGTCCGCTGGCCCTTGCCAAGACAGACCGAACAGCGCACCCACCAGGCGAGCGGGCGGTTGGTCTGAACCCGCGCGACCGCGAAGAAACGCCGCGCCGGCGTGGGGGTCTCGCTCCCGCAGCAACATGGCGACCTCCTGGTAGAAGACGTGCGGCGAATTCTCGACCAGATCGTCGAGCGGCGGACCGTCGAACCGCACGACCAGCTCGTCGTAGCCGAGATCGTCTAGCTCTTCAAGGAAGCTCACGAACCTAGGGTCCCACGTACCTGACATCCCGGCCTCGCTGGTGCTCGGAGGGGTGCTGCCACTCAGTCGTTCGTCGAAATCGGCGGTCGACGGGATCCTCGAGGGGGGGCCTACCCGATGCAGCGACGCTCGAGCTCCGCGACCGGATGAGCCCCGAAACGCTGGCCGCCTGCGAACGGCTCAACCAGGAGCGCGCCCAGCCGGGTCGCCCGTAACCGTGCGGGCCGCAGGAGTGGGAGCCTGCAAGGAGGCTCAGCGCCCCGGCCTGGCCGGGCGCCGCCAATCCGTTGCTGGTTCTCGTCAACAACCTCGGCTACGGGATGGTCGATCCGTACAGGCTCGCGGCGGTCATCGTGGGCGGAACCAAGTCGCGCCGATTCGCTCCTGGGTGGTCGCGCGAGTGGAGGCGCTGTACGCGCGGACGGGCGAAGTCTCGCCGTAGAACGTTCCTCTTGTGGCAGAGCTATCACAGGCCGCCGGGGGTTGGCGGAACCGTCGTCGGGGGGCTTCGAGGTGGCCGGCGGGCCAGACTCGCATAGGCTTGCCATTCAGACCATCTCGGTTGGCTGCCCCCGATGGATCCGAGCCTGTGGTTGGTCCGCGATCGTCGCGACGCTACCGACGATCCTATGGCGGGCGGTGGTCGGGCTAGGGCTCGATCTGGGCACTCCGGCCTCGTGGCGGCAGACGCAGCACATAACCGGTAGCGGGACGATCTACGTTCTCACCCTGTCGGGGCTCCAGCTGGCCGCGGCGCTTTTGACGCTCGTACTGATTCGTCCCCATGGTGACCGGTTACCCCCGTGGAACCACGGTGGCGGTAGTCGACGCCTTCCGCTGAGATTTGTCGTCGGCTGCAGCGGCGCCGGGATCGCCACGCTGAGCTTCCTGTGCGTCGCCAGCGCGGCCCATCGGAGCAACGTCGACCCGTTCAGGGGAGCGCAGCCGACATATTGGTCCTGGCTGTGCTGGGCCTGTTACACAGCGGCGCCGCCGTGGCCGGTGCTTCTGACCGCGACCACCGTCGGGTACACGCGCGCCCGACGCCGAGAGGCTATGACTCAGGTCGCTGGTGTGCCGGTGCCCGAGGTGCTCAGTCCGCCAGAGCCCCCGCACCACGCCAGAGACACGCCCCCCACCCCGGGCTGATCAACCTACCGACCAACCGACCGATCTTGCCGGCGCGCATTCTGCCGCTCAGGAGATCTCCGCGCTCGGCTCAATCTCGGGAGAGCACGGGATCGGCTGGGTCAAGCGCGGCCAGCTCGGCCGGATCTGGGCGGAAGCCGCCCTGGCGCTGCACGCCGCGATCAACACGCCTGCGACCCGAAGGGACCCATCAATCCAGGCCAGAAGCAGGGTTGGGCTGCCCGCCAGGTGTCGAGCAAGCAGGTGCGAGCGGGCTGCACCAACGCCGCTTGCCGGGCGGGGGCGCGACCACATCGCCGCTGACCTCCGCGTCCCACCAGCGGCGAGCAATGGACGACGCCGTAGGCGATCTGGGACTGACTACCGCCCGCGCCTGCGGTCGTTGATCCGTGCCTGGATCGACGCCAACGGCTTTGCGAACAGCGGCGGGTGCCGCTTGATGGCGTCGTCATAGCTCGGCCGGCGATGCGGCTAGAGCCAGCCGATCGTCCCGAGGATGATGATGCCGAGGGCATCGATCGCGGCCAGTGTTCCCACTGCGGTCAGCTGGCGGCGGTGGTTGGCGCCCATGTCGTAGACCCATGTGGCAATCCCGTAAAACGTCATGTAGCCAAAGACGATGATCAGCGGGACGAAGGGAACGTTCCACCACCAGTACTCCCAGTGAAAGACGCCGACGGCATGGAGAAGGATCTCCACCAGCACCGAAAAGCAGGAGAAGCCGAACACCAGGACCCACCGGTTGGGCACTCCCAGCAGCCGCAGATGTCGGTCAGCGGGTAGCTGCTTGACAAATGCGACCCCGGAGAACATAAACAGCAGCGAGATTTCCACGCTGAGGCCGATGAGGATGAGGTAACTAGTGCTCCCGGTCACCGTCCATAGGGCTGCACGTGCGCTGATGTGCAGCACCGCGGAGTTGACGATTTCGTTGAACCAGTCCATCAGCCAAAACGCGAGCCCGGCAAGGACGATGTCCCACCTCTGCCGCTCGATCTCGACCGCGTAGACATAGATCGCGAGACCGAGCAGCGTGACCGTAGCCCACTGAAAGTGGCTGCCATCGCGCAGCATGCGCAGCGCGTCAGTAGTGAACCCGGTGTAGGCGCCGATCACAGAAGGTAAAGATCGAGCATTGGCACGTTCGTCGGTTTCTCGCTGCTCGTCCTCATCGACCGGCAACCTGGGTCACGCATCTTCCGAGGCGCAAGGTCTGAGCCTCAGTCACCGTGCGTGGATCCCGGCAGCACTGGTTATGGGTTTCCGCTTCGCGCTGCGCGGCTGCGCAGCAGCGCAATCAAGCTGCCCGTAGACGCTTGCTCGCCAGCTGAAACCGAGGGTCAACATCGTGCTCTGACGACAATACGGGAAGCCGATCCATCGGTCGGTCCACACTACGTGGGTCTTCGAGCTTCCCGCCCTCTCCCTTTGCGCGACGTTCTGCATCGCTCGTAATCTCGACCACATCGGCTTTACCCTGGTCGCCCTGCTCGACGCTTTCCTGGTCATTCTCGTCCTCGACCTCGGCGCGCCCGGCTGGCTCGTTGCCGGCAGCGGCGTCCTCGGCGCCATCGCGGGACACCATGCGCCGGCCATCCTCAGCACCGACTCGCCGGTCAGGAGGCCATGCTCGCAGATCGCCACCACCGCCACCGCAGCGCATCCCGGTAGCCGATCCCGATCTGGACAGTCCAACCGCTTAGCATTGATCGTGCGACTCTAGCCCGGATCGTGCACGGGTCGGGGTGGTGTGAGTGCTGTTCGCGTGTCGGCGGCCCTTGCGGTGGTGGTTGGCGTGGGGTGAGGCCAGTTGAGGGCGTCGCGGGTTGATCGCGTGCGGCGCGGATGGTCGCGATGCTTCGTCGGCGGGCAGGCTTCGCGTGGCGCGTGCGCCGGGGGTGGGATCGTGGTCGGGTGCCGGGCGCCGGCGGGCGTCAGGCCGGTGCGGGGAGCGCCTTGAGCTTGTGAAAGGCGGCGGCGAGGTCGGTGGCCCAGGGCCAGGAGGCCTGCAGGCGCAGCGTCGCGGTGCGGGCGTGAAAGGCGAGGCGGGCGGCGACGTGCAGCAGCCGGTAGCGCAGGCGCTTGGGCTCGGCCTTGGCCAGGTCGCCCGACAGCAGCATCCGTTGGGTCCAGGCGATCAGGTCGTGGGCGATGCGCACGATCTCCAGCCAGACGCGGTTGTGCTCGAAGTCGCGAAACGGCAGGTTGCGCAGGCCGGTGTCCTTGTCGTTGCGGATGTGGTCCTCGACGCGGGCGCGGCCACGATGACCTTGCTCGATCTCAGCGCCCGGGCCGGTCTGATCGGTGAGGATCGCTTGGAAGCGATGCCCATCGACATCGGTGAACGTCAGTTGCGCGCCGGGGTGCGCGCGCTCGCGCCTGACGATCACCCTGGATCCGTCCGGCCAGCCGTCGA
>JAABUZ0100006465.1_pt1 | contig 14638 bp, 16 predicted proteins | sample 5562091 | NCBI WGS metagenome assembly JAABUZ01 (sample SAMN12813069, study PRJNA571459) | rock metagenome | isolation source: Antarctica rocks | place: Antarctica: Victoria Land, Linnaeus Terrace sud | collected 2015-12-21 | reverse complement strand
CAGCTTCTACTACCGCAACCGGCTCGACTTCCGGCTCGCCAGCGGCAAGCGCTACGACAACGAGCAGTTGCGCAACGACGTGCGCGGCCTGAGCTCGAAGGACGGCTTCCGCGGCCAGTACTCCTACTTCGCACTCGACACGTCGCCCGACAAGGCGAACACGAACTTCGGCACATGCGCAGCGTCGCGCCGCCCGAGCCATCACCGCCGCGCGCGCCACCACCACGCGCGCCGCCGCGCCGCGCCGCGGTTCACGGGGTGACGGAACGCGCTCGGCCATCGCGACCGAGCGCGCCTATCCCGCTAGTGCGTACCGGGTTAGCTCCATGAGCGCGCGGAGGCAGTGCGAACAAGACGAGCCCGACGAGCATCCTGAGCGTCGGCCTGCTCGCCGTCGCGGAGTGCTCCAACCCGAGAGGCATCCCGAGGCGCTACAAGGGTCCGAGCGATCTTCGATGGAGTCAGCCCGGTACGCACGAGATGTACGGCCCGCGGGCGACCGACCCCAAGCCCATGCGCGAGCTCGAGCGGACCGTGACGCGGCCGAGGCCCGGCTCGCCCACACCGAGCGCCGGGCCGCGCACCCCCGGGGGGGGTGCCTCCGAGGAGGCGCGGTAGCCCGACCGAGCGTCAGGAGGGCTCTGGAGGTTCGGGTGAACCGGTGGGCGTTCGGAGCCGCAAACAGTGGCATGCGATTTGTCTTCGACCGTTTCCTGCACGCGGAGAACGTGCTTCATCACACGCTGGTGCGCCACAGCCTTACGGCCCTCCGGCTGGCGATCGGCGCCGTCTTTCTCGGCTTTGGCGTCCTCAAGTTCTTTCCGGGCGTCAGCCCCGCGGAGAACCTGACCAAGGCCACGACTCACCTGCTGACGTTCGGGCTCGTCCCGGGTGGGGTGAGCATCGTGGCCATCGCCACGCTTGAGTGCTTCATCGGAGCGTGCCTTCTCGCCGGTCGCTGGATGCGGCTGGCGATCTGGCTGCTGGCGCTCGAGTTCGTGGGGATCCTCTCGCCGCTCGTGCTGCTGCCCGGCCGCCTGTTCGCCGGGCCCCACGGTGCGCCGACGCTCGAGGGCCAGTACGTGCTGAAGGACATCATCCTCGTCGCAGCGGGCATGGTCGTGGCCGCGGGGACCTTCCGCGGCGGTCGGTTGATCCGCGGCGACGCTGCGCCGGCCGCTTTCCCCCGCACGGATGCGCCTCTCGACGCCGACGGCAAGCTCCGCGTGGTTCTCGAGGGCCTGACCGAGGAGAGCCTCATCTCCGAGCTGTGCGATCGCCACGGAATCTCCGAGGCGGAGTTCTACGACTGGCGCGAGACCTCCCGCGCGGGAGCCACGGATGCGCTGAGCCGAGAGGCGCAGTGATCGCGCGGGCAGGCCATCGCTCGTCCTGCCGTCGTGCCAGGTCTCTGAAGGTTGTGTCCCTAGCCGGGTGCGTGGTCTTCTCTGTTCTCCCTCGCCCAAGCGCTTTCCAGAGAGCCGGGAGAACGGCCGCCATGTCTGCCATCCATGGATCCATCGAAGGTGAGTCCCTGACGAGCGCGATCTCCGCCTCCATGGTGGATCTGTACGCGCGCCACTACGGCCACCACCGCACGACCGGCTCCACCTACATCAACGAGAACGTCGTCGTGTGCGTGCTCGAAGACATCCTCAGCACGGCCGAGTCCTCGCTCGTCGCCGGCGGCGAGGCCAAGGAGGTCATCGACGGACGCGTGTCCTTCCAAGAGGGCATGGAGGACGAGTTCACCGCAGAGATCGAGCGGTTGACCGGCCGGCGTGTGACCGCCTTCCTGAGCGCCAATCAGACCACGCCGGGGGGTCGCGTGTGAGCTGTTCTTCCTCGAAGCGCCCCCGCCGTCGCGGCGGCGCCAAGCGAGGTATGACGGTCTCGCTCGCACCCGCCGTAGAGCTCGGCGACGTCGAGCTCATGGTGCGCGTCCAGGCCGACGACCCCGACGCGTTCGGTGCGCTGTATGACCGCTTCGGGACACGCGCGTACCGCCGCGTAGCCTATGCGATCTCGCGCGACGGCACGCGCGCCGAGGACATCGTTCAAGAGGCGTTCCTGTCCGTCTGGCGCAGCCGCGCGGCCTACCAGCCGCAGCGCGGCACGGTCACGGGCTGGGTGATGGGCACGGTGCGAAACCGCGCGATCGATTCCTTCCGACGCAACGGCCCCCACGACAGCCGCCGCGCCGGCGAGGATCACATCGACGAGCGCCTGCAGCTCCCGGAAGCCTCGAGGAGACGACCGGCGAACGTGACCAGGCCGCACGGCTGCGCGGCGTGCTCGGGCAGCTCCCCGCCGCCCAGCGCGAGGCGATCGCTCTCGCCTACTTCGGTGAGCTGAGCACCGAGATCGCCAGCGAGCTCTCCCTTCCCCTCGGCACGATCAAGGGCCGCATGCGTCTCGGCCTGCAAAAGCTCCGTACGGCCGCTCGCTGAGAACCGCCGGCGCGCCGTGAGCACAGACACGGAGGCCGACTCGGGTGCGACGCGGCCACGGCGGCTGAGGCGCACCGTGACACGCTGCGAATGACCGGGCGCAATGGCGACCAGCGCCGAGCCCAGCGATGCCGTGGCGATCGGCGCAGAGCGGGGCTTCACTCGTCGCGCGTGCTGCTTATGCCCGCCGCCCGTGCCGGGCCTGGCTGCTCGAGCACGAGGCGGCCCGTGCAGCGTCCGAAGGTCCCCGCGGGGTAGAGGACGCGGACGGGCACCGTGCCGCGAGCGCTCATGCGGTGGGCGGAAGGATCGAACCGGGCGGCGACCACGAGCCCGACGACGTGGCCGAGGTCCTCTGGCGCCACCACACCGTCCGCGACGACTTCCAGACGCGGCTCGGCATCGACTGACACCGTCTGGCGGTCGCAGCCTGCGGTGCTCGGCGCCTCCTCGTCCCGCGGCCGCTAGCGAACGTCGATCTGGAGGCGGGGCCAGGCGTTGTTCATGTAGCCCTGGTAGTTCCAGAGCGGACCGGCGGTTTCGGGCTGCGTGGTGGCCGATGTGTCCCAGGCTCGGGCGACGATCTCCGCGCGTCCCGGCCTGAGCATCAGCGTGGCGCGCCAGCGACGCCAGGCCCAGGGCCCTTGGTCCGTGAGGAGCTCGGCTTGTTGCCACGTGCGCCCGCCGTCGGCGGACAGGTCGACGCGCGTGATTGAGCGGTGGCCGCCGGCGATCGCGTAGCCGGTCACCTCGACGGGCCCGGCGCTCAACGGCTCGGCGGCGGTGGGTGAGCAGATGGCGCAGTTGATCGAGAGCTCCCCGAGCGGCAAGCCTCCGTCTGGGTCCGCGGTGTCCGCGTCGACGTTGGGTGGGTAGAGCTTGTAGTTGCGCGCTTGGAAGACGTTGTCGGATGGGTCCTCGCGGACCACGATGTGGGCGAGCCACTTGACGCTCCGGGCCCCGATGTAGCCGGGCACGATCGCCCGGAGGGGGGCGCCGTGCACGGGCGACAGCGGCTCTCCGTTCATCCGGTGGGCGAGCAGGACCTCGGCGGCGAGCGCCTTGGTCACCGGGATCGAACCGCCGAACCGGGTTCGTTCGCCGTTCTCGTCGACCTGGTCGAGTCCGAGGAACTCGACGTGGCCGGCGCTCGTCGAGAGATCCGCCTCGGCCAGGACGTCGGTCAGCGCCACGCCGGTCCAGGTCGCGGTTCCGACGACGCCATCACCCCAGGGAATCTCGTCCGGGATGTCTCGGACTGCTGTCAGGCCGGCTCGACGGTTGCCCGCACACTGGAGCGACGCCAGCACGGTCCGCTCCGGGAAGCGATCTCGGAGGTCGGTCAGGGAGAGTGTGACCGGGTTCTTCACGAGGCCGCTGACGCTCAGACGGTGATCATCCTCCCCAACAGCGGGAACATCACCGTGACCGCGAACGTAGAACGCGCTCGTGGGCGTGATCTCCGCGGCGAGCAGCTCGAGCGCCGGTTCGGCGTTGAAGGGCTCTGATTGCCATACATGGACCCCGGGGTGCTTGCCAAAGCAACTCACGCGTGAGTTCTGCCCTTCCGGACCCAGCGTGAAGCCGAACTCGGCGCCTCGGCGGGCTGACGCCCGAAAGCGGCGGATACGCCAGACTCGCCCCATGGAACCAGAGGCGCCCACCGGTTCGCCATTCGAGGTCGGACGCGATCCCGATCCCCGATTCACCTTCGCCAACGAGCGGACCTTCTTGGCCTGGAACCGCACGGCGCTCGCGCTCGTCGGCGGTGGGCTCGCGGCGGCTCAACTGCTGCACTTCGACGTGAAGGGACTGCAGGTGCTCGTCGCGCTGCCCCTCATCCTCGGCGGCGCGGTCATCGGCTTCACCAGCTATCGCCGCTGGGCCGCCAACGAACGGGCACTGCGCCTCGAAGAACCCCTTCCGGACTCGCGGCTTCCCAGCCTGCTCACCCTAGGAGTCGGGATCATGGCGCTCGTCTGCGCGATCGCCGTCGGACTTGACGTCCTCCTCCGCTGATGAAGCTCACCCCGGGCACCGATCACCCGGGCGACCGGGGTATGGCCAATGAGCGCACCGCGCTGGCGTGGCAGCGCTCGACGCTCTCCCTCCTCGTGATCGCGGCGCTCGCGATTCGAACCGGCCTAGAGGAGAAGCAGCTTGCAATCGCGTGTTCCCTCGCCGCCGTGTTGCTCGCCGCCGCGGTCGCCACCTGGCTGCACGGCCGAGCCGCCTACCACCGACGCACCTCGAGCAAGCACCCCGACGGCGCGGTGACGCACCTCACCCTCATGCGGGGCATCACCGCCGCCACCCTCGTCGCCGCCGCCGGCTCCGCGGCCCTGACCACCTTGAGTCGCTGATCGGGACGGTCGCCGGAGCGCGTCCTTCGGGATACCCTCGCCACGTGCTCGCGACGATCCTCGAGCTCGTCGTGGCGCCGGGTCTCGTCGGGTTGGCGACGCTCGCCTCGCGGCGCTGGTCGGAGCGTGTCGGCGGGCACGTCAGCGCCTTTCCGGTGATCGTGGGTCCGGTGCTGCTCATCACCGCCCACGAGCACGGTGCCGCGTTCGCGGCTCGGGCCGCCAATGGGACGCTGCTCGGAGTCGTGGCGCTGAGTGGGTTTGCCGTCGGGTACGGCCGCACCGCCCGGCACTCTGGCTCGCTGGTGAGCCTCGCCGTCGGATGGGCCTTCGCCGCGATGCTCGCGGTCCTCGCCCACGCCGTCCCCTTGCCCTCGGCTGGCGCCCTGGCCTTGGCGGCCGTGTCGCTGGCGGCGGCTCACCACGCGCTCGGCGCGCAGAGCGCGGGCCGCGTGGCCACCGCGGTGCCCCCGTGGGACATCCCCTTCCGCATGGCGCTGACCGCGCTGCTCGTCGGCTCGCTCGCCGCCGCCGCCGGACGCGTCGGCCCGCTTGTGGCGGGCATGCTGGCCTCGCTTCCCGTGCTCGCCTGCGTCCTTGCGGTCTTCACGCACCGCCAGCAGGGCGGCCAGGCGGTGCTCGGGCTGCTGCGCGGGATGCTGTCGGGCATGGTCGCCTTCGTCGCCTTCTGCGAGATCGTCGCCCTCCTGCTCGTTCCCGTCGGGGTCCTCGCCGCGTTCACTACGGCCACCCTGGTGGCCGTGGGCGCCGAGGCGCTCGCGGCGTCCGGCGGGCTACGCGAGCCGGCCGCGGCCTGAGCGAGGCCGGAGCAGCGCCCGCGCGCTCACGACTCTGCCTCCGCGCGAGCGACATCGGTTCGCGCTCGTCGCGCGGCGAGCAGAGCATCGCGCGCATCCGTGCTTCCGACGTAGGCCAGCCACGTCTCCACGGACGGCCGGACGGGCCCCACCGACGAGCGATGCGCGTACCAGCGGCGCTCAGGCAGACCGGCGACCGGGAGGGTGGAGAGCAGCCCGGCGTCCAGCTCGAGGGCGACCGTGACGCGCGAGACGACCGAGACGCCGAGGCCGGCTCGGACTCCCTCGACGATCGCGCCGTTGGAGCCGAGGGTGAGGATCCGGGGGTGCAGCTCGTGGCGGGCGAGGAACGCCTCGTTGAACGCGCGGGTGCCGGAGCCCTTTTCGCGCAGCAGCCACGTGCGGTCCGCGAGCTCGGGCGATCGGACGTCGTCGCGCAGGGCGAGCGGGTCGTCGGCCGGCGCGATGAGGGCCATCGTGTTCTCCAGGAAGGGCTCGGAATGCAGCTCCGATCCTTGCGGCGACCGGCCGGCGATGGCCACGTCGGCGTCGTGGTCGGCGAGCCGGCGGAAGACCACGTCGCGGTTGCCGACCTCCACGGCGATCCGCACTTCGGGTGCGCGACGGGCGAAGCCGAGCAGCAGCGGCGGGAGGATCCGCTCGGCGGCCGTGGTCACGGCGGCGATCCGCAGCTCCTGCGCGCCGCGCTCCTCCGCCTCTCGCGCCGCCCGGGTCCCTCCCTCGAGCAGCCCGACGACGTGCGCGGCATAGGGTGCGAACGCCGACCCGGCCGCGCTCAGCCTGATGCCGCGCCCCGCGCGCTCGGTCAGCTCGGCACCGACCTCGCGCGAGAGCGAGGAGAGCGCGGCCGACACCGACGGCTGGGTGACGACGAGCTCGTCGGAGGCCGCGCGCACCGAGCCCGTGCGCACGACCGCGAGGAAGGCGCGCAACTGGGTGAGCGTGATCGCCATCCCGGATCACACCCGGCGGTGCGGGTCAGGCCACCGGCTCGCGATCGTCCACCCAGCGCCCGTCGCGCGCGGCACCGTTTGCGCGGACGCGGCGCAGGAGCGCCTCCCGGCCATCGGCGAAGTTCGCCTGCTCGCCGCCCCAGGCGACCAGCGCATCGTCCTGCAGGGCGCGGCCGTAGGAGAACGTGAGCTGCCACGGGTGCGGCCCGCACGCGGCCATCGCCTGCAGGTGGGCGGTGGCCGCGTCGGCGCCCTGGCCGCCCGAGAGGAAGGCGATGCCGGGCACCGCTGCCGGCACGACGCGGCGCAGGCACCGCAGCGTCGCGGAGGCGACCTGCTCCACCGTCGCCTGCTGGGGATGGTCGGCCCCGGCCATCACCATGTTCGGCTTGAGCACGATGCCCTCGAGGTCAATCTGCTGCTCGACGAGCGCGGCGAACACCGCGCGCAGCACGCTCTCGGTGATCTCGGCGCAGCGCTCGAGCGAGTGGTCGCCGTCCGTGAGCACCTCGGGCTCGACGATGGGCGCGATCCCCGCCTCCTGACAGAGCGCCGCATAGCGAGCCAGCGCGTGCGCGTTGGCCGCGACGCACGCCCGCCCCGGCCGGTGATCGTCGATGGAGATGACCGCCCGCCACTTGGCGAACCGAGCGCCGAGCGCCTGGTACTCCTCCAGGCGCTCGCGCAGCCCGTCGAGCCCTTCGGTGACCTTCTCCTCCGGCGCTCCGGCGAGCGGCTTGGCGCCCTTATCGACCTTGATGCCGGTCAGGATGCCGCGGTCGCGCAGCGCGTCCGGGAACGGGGAGCCCTCCGAGTCGGACTGGCGGATCGTCTCGTCGTACAGGATGGCTCCGCTGATGTGCCGCTCCGCACCAGGGGCGAGCAGCAGCAGCTCGCGATAGCGCCGGCGGCTCTCGGCGGTGGATTCGATGCCCTGCGCCTCCAGGCGCTTGGTCATCGTTCCGGTGCTCTCGTCCGCGGCGAGGATGCCCTTGCCGTCGGCCACCATCGCACGCGTTGTGCGCCCCAGCTCTTCGTGGATCAGCATCGCTTCTCTCCTCATGAATGTCCCTCCGATGGCGCGGTCGCCGCGAAGGCGGGCGTGGAGTCAGTGGCCTCGACGGGTGCTCGCCCGAGGGCGTCGCTCGCCGCTCGCGCCACTTCCGCCGGCGTGATGCCGAAGCGCTCGAGTGCCTCCGCGCCGGGCGCCGACGCTCCGAAGCGGTCGATGCCCACGACACGCCCTTCGCTTCCGACCCAGCGGTGCCAGCCCTGCGAGGAGGCAGCCTCGACCGCGACGCGAGCCACGACCTCGCGGGGGAGCACCTCCTGCTCCCACTCCCGGCCCTGAGCGGCGAAGAGCTCCCACGAGGGCATGCTGACCACGCGCGCGCCCACGCCGTCGCGGGCGAGCGCGTCGCGCGCCTCGAGGGCGACGGCGACCTCCGAACCGGTGGCGAGCAGCAGCACATCAGGCTCGCCGTCGGGTGCATCGGCGAGCACGTAGCCGCCCTGCGCCACCCCGCCGCGCGAATCGAGCTCGACCCGGTCTATCACCGGGACGTTCTGCCGGGTGAGCACGAGGCACGCCGGGCCGTCGAGCTCCTCCAGGATCACGCGCCACGCCTCGGTGGTCTCGACCGCGTCGGCGGGGCGCAGGACGGTCAGCCCGGGCATGGCCCGAAGCGCCGCCAGGTGCTCGATGGGCTGGTGCGTGGGACCGTCCTCGCCGAGCGCGACCGAGTCGTGGGTGAAGACCCACGCCACGGGAAGCTGCATGAGCGCCGAGAGCCGGATCGCGGGGCGCATGTAGTCCGAGAAGGTGAGGAAAGTCGAGCCGTAGGGCCGGACGATGCCGCCGTGGAGGGCGAGGCCGTTGACGGCTGCGCCCATCGCGTGCTCACGCACTCCCCAGTGGACGTTGCGGCCGGCCGTCTCCCGCGTGAAGGACGCCTTGTCGGGGAACTCGGTGCTCGTCGATCCGGCGAGGTCGGCCGCGCCCCCGAGCATCGTCGGAACGAGCGGCGCGAACGCCGCCATCGCCTGGCCTCCGGCCTTGCGCGTCGCGAGCTCGCTTCCCGCCTCGAAGCTCGGCAGCACTCCGGCCAGGTCCTCCGTGGGCCGGCCGGCCCAGGCTGCCTCCCACTCACGGGCCTGCGCCGGCTCGCGCGCGCGCCACTCCTCGAGCCGAGCCTCCCAGGCCTCGCGGGCCCGTGCGCCCTTCTCGGCGGCCGCCTCGAACGCGGCATACGCGTCCGGAGCCACGGCGAACGTCTGCTCCGGGTCCAGTCCGAGCCGCTCCTTCGTGGCCCGCACCTCCTCGGCGCCGAGCGCCGAGCCGTGCGCCTTGGCGGTGCCGCCCTTGGTGGGGGCCGGCCATCCGATGACCGAGCGCAGACGGATCAGGGAGGGGCGATCGTCGGTCTCGCGCGCCGCTCCGAGCGCCGCGCGCAGGGCGGGAAGGTCGTTCGCGTCCTCCACCGCCTGCACATGCCAGCCGTAGGCACGGAAGCGCGCCTCGACGTCCTCGCCCGAGAACGCCAGATCGGTGGAGCCGTCGATGCTGATCCTGTTGTCGTCGTAGACGTAGATCAGGCGGCCGAGCCCGAGATGCCCGGCGAGGGACGCCCCCTCCGCGCTCAGGCCCTCCATGAGATCGCCGTCGGAGCAGATCCCGTAGATCCGGTGGTCGACGACCTCCGGGCCGTAGCGCTCGCGCAGGAAGCGCTCGGCCATGGCCATGCCCACTCCGTTGGCGAACCCCTGCCCGAGCGGCCCGGTGGTGGTCTCCACCCCGGGGGTGGTCTGCACTCGGTCGCGCTCGGGATGCCCGGGCGTGCGCGAGCCCCACTGGCGAAAGCGGCGCAGCTCGTCCAGGGGAAGGTCGTAGCCCGCCAGGTGCAGCGCTCCGTAGAGCAGCATGGAGCCGTGACCGGCGGAGAGCACGAAACGGTCGCGGTCGGGCCAGTCCGGCACGGCGGGGTCGTGGCAGAGCACCTCGGCGTAGAGCAGGCTGGCCAGCGGCGCCATCGCCAGGGGCAGCCCGGGATGGCCGGACTCCGCGGCTTCCACCGCGTCCATCGCCAACCCGCGCAGCGCGGTGATCGCCGGCTCGAGGGGGTTCACGACGCCACCGCCTCGGCGTCCCCCGGGGCGTTGCGCGCCCCGTCCCCGCCGAGCGCGACGGTGGCCTTCGCGGTCACGAGCTGATAGAGCACGAGCACCTGGACGATCGCCAGCGTCTCGGAGCGGTGGAGCTCGGTGCCCACGGTGTACTCACCGAGGTGCTCCGTACGCAGGTGGCGCGCGAAGTGCATCTTCTGCCACACCGCCTCCTCGATCTGCGCGGCGTCGGCGGGCTCGACGTCGGCCGGGATGCGCACGCGGCGCTCGTCGCCGCGCTCCGCGACCGTGATGCCGCCGCGCCCGTCGTCCACGAAGGGCGAGAGGTCGGGATGTGGCAGATCGGGCCGCAGGAGGAGCTCGGCGTCCAGCGACAGGGTGCCGTCCTCGGCGGGCTGGAAGGAGACCACCATGTCGGCACGACGCTCCTGGGGCCGGATGAACGCCCCCGAGTCCTCCTCGCGCTTGTCGAGCTCGGCGAGGACCTGGTCGGTCGTGTAGCCGCGTCGCGAGCAGTCCCGGTCCACCTTCCACTTGCGGCGGAGAGCTTCGGGCGGCGCGAGGTAGACCCGCACGTCGTAGAGGTCGCAGAGCTCGTCGGTGTGGTAGCCGAGCAGGCCCTCGAGGACGGCGAAGCCGTGGGGCTCGACGTAGGTGGGCGGGCCGAAGGTGCCGTCCGCGTGCTTGTAGACCGGCTTGAGGATCGGCTCTCCCGCTCGCAGGTGGCGAACGTGCTGGGCCATGATGTCCATGTAGTTCGCATCAGGGTTCAGCGGGGTGATCGCGCGCTCGGATCGTTGCCTTCGGTCGTAGCGGTGGTAGTCGTCGAGGCCGACGTGGGTGACCTGATCTTCGCCGAGGATCCGGACGAGCCCGCGGGTGATCGTGGTCTTGCCGGCGGCGGAGTCTCCCACGACGCCGAGGATGATTGGTCGGGGCACGGTCTCTCCTTCGCTTTCAGCCGACGCTTCCGGGCACCGCGAGCTCGTCGCGGAGCTCGCCGTCCTCGTCATCGAACACGGAGCTGGCCAGGATGTCCTCGGCCTCGATGCCCACGAGGTCGGCCCGCTCCAGCGACTCGCGCCGTTCGTAGAGCCGGCTGGCCTGACGCATGCGCGCCCGGTCGATCGCATTGCGGATGCTGCGTCCGTGCGCGAATCGGGGCCGCACCACGCGGCGCTCGACGTAGGCGCGAAACGCCGTCTCGGCCTCGGGCGTGAGCTCATAGGCCTGCTGCTCGAGCATCAACGCCGCGATCGCCATCAGCTCGTCGACATCGAAGTCGGGGAAGTGGATGTGGTGCGCCACGCGGGAGCCCATCCCCGGGTTCGAGCGAAAGAAGGTCTCCATGCGGTCGCGGTAGCCCGCGAGCACGACGACGAGGCTCTCGCGCTCGGACTCCATGACCTGCAGGAGGATCTCGATCGCCTCCTGCCCGTAGTCACGCTCGTTCTCCGGTCGGTAGAGGTAGTAGGCCTCGTCGATGAACAGCACGCCGCCGCGGGCGCGCTTGAGCACCTCGCGCGTCTTGGGCGCGGTGTGCCCGACGTACTGGCCGACGAGGTCGTCGCGGGTCACGGAGACGACCTTCGGGTTCTCGATGTAGCCGAGGCGATGGAGGATCTCCGCCATGCGCAGCGCGACGGTGGTCTTGCCGGTGCCGGGATTGCCGGTGAAGCTCATGTGCAGCGAGGGGCGCGAGGAGGTGAGCCCAGCCTCTCGGCGCAGGCGGTCGATCACGAGCAGCGCCGCGATCTCGCGGATGCGCGTCTTGACCGGCACCAGGGCGACGAGCTCCTCGTCGAGCTGGCCGAGCACCGCTTCGATGTCGTCTCCGGACGGGGCGGGCGCCTGGTCGGGGACGAGCGTCTCGGTGGCGGTCATGGCGCAGTCCTCGAGCCGTTGCTCGCGCCGTAGCGCAGGCCGATCGGCTGATCGGCGGCGTAGGGGTGCAGCGTGTAGCGGATCTGGCGGTCGGCCTTCTCCTGGCGTTCGAGGCGGAATCCGGGCTCGACCTCCGGTCGGCCCACGATGAACGACAAGGCCGTGGTCTGGCGCCCCAGGGAGCGGTCGTAGCAGACCACCTTCACGTACTCGTGCGGGCAGGCTTCGCGCGCGGAGCGCAGCTCGCGCAGCGCGACGTCGGTCTCCTCCTCGCCGAGGTCGAACATCGGCTGGCCCCACATCTCCCACAGGGAGTTGCGTGGGTGCGGATCGTCGGTGTGCTCGACCATGATCGCCCAGCCGTTGCGGAGGGCGTAACGCAGTTGCGCCTCGATCTGCTCGTCGGTGAAGTCGGGCAGGAAGGAGAACGTTCCCTGGGTGATGCGCATGTCTCGAGCGCTCCTTTAGCTGGGCGTCGGCGTGGCGAGCACGTCGGCCGTGTCGGTGGAGGTGTAGTCGAAGGTGATGTCCTTCCACACCTCGAGGGCCGCGTCGAGCTCCGGGCAGCCCTTGGCGGCCTGGACGAGGATGTCCGGCCCCTCGCTGTAGAAGTCGCGACCCTCGTTGCGCGCCTGGATCATCGATTCGACCGCGACCCGGTTGGCGGTCGCGCCCGCGGCGATCCCCATCGGATGACCGATCGTGCCGCCGCCGAACTGGAGGATCACGTCCTCGCCCAGGTAGTGCAGGAGCTGGTACATCTGCCCGGCATGGATGCCGCCCGAGGCGACGGGCATGACGGCGGGCAGGGAGGCCCAGTCCTGGTCGAAGTAGAGGCCGGTCTCCGGGTTGGCGACGTTGTAGCGCTGGCGACACACGTCGTAGTAGCCGCGGACCATGTTCGGGTCGCCCTCGAGCTTGCCCACCACGGTGCCGGCGTGGATGTGGTCGACGCCGAGCAGGCGACACCACTTCGCGATGACGCGGAACGAGACTCCGTGCGTCTTCTGGCGGGTGTAGGTGCCGTGGCCGGCGCGGTGCAGGTGGAGCAAGACTCCGTTGGCGCGGGCCCACTTGGACATCGAGGACATCGCGGTGAAGCCGATCGTCAGGTCCATCATGATGATCGGCGAGCCGATCTCCTTGGCGAACTCCGCGCGCTCGTACATCTCCTCCATCGTTCCGGCCGTGACGTTCATGTAGTGGCCCTTGACCTCACCGGTCATCCCCGAGGCGCGGCTGACGGCCTCCTGCGAGTACAGGAACCGATCGCGCCAGCGCATGAAGGGCTGCGAGTTGATGTTCTCGTCGTCCTTGGTGAAGTCGAGGCCACCGCGCAGCGCCTCGTAGACCACGCGGGCGTAGTTCTTGGCCGACAGGCCGAGCTTTGGCTTCGTGGTGGCGCCGATGAGGGGACGTCCGAACTTGTCGAGGTACTCGCGCTCCATGACGATTCCGTGCGGCGGGCCCTGGAAGGTCTTGACGTAGTGGGGCGGGATCCGCATGTCCTCCAGGCGCAGCGCCTTGAGCGCCTTGAAGCCGAAGACGTTGCCGATGATCGACGAGGTCAGGTTCGCGATCGACCCTTCCTCGAAGAGGTCGATGTCGTAGGCGATCAGGGCGATGTACTGGCCCGGTGTGCCCGGCACCTCGTCCACGCGGTAGGCCTTGGCCTGGTAGTGCTCATACGGCGTGAGGCGGTCGGTCCACACCACCGTCCACGTCGCCGTCGAGGACTCGCCGGCGACCGCGGCGGCCGCCTCGATCGCGTCTACGCCCTCCTGCGGCGTGATCCGAAAGGCGCACAGGATGTCGGTGTCCTTCGGCTCGTAGTCCGGGTCCCAGTAGCCCATCTCCGCGTAGGGCGTTACGCCGGAGGTCCAGCGGTCCTTCGTTCCGTTCGCGCTGCTGGGAGGGGGAGTCATGCGACATTGGCCCTTTCGTTGCGGTCCTGCGCTCGATGGGACTTGACACCGTATGTCACTCACAGCTAGACAGCAAGCACGATGTTTCTAGTCAAGCTTAGGAATGCATCTAAGAGTCGGGTTGGGCGGTTGCGAGCGGACTCGTGCGGTGGGCTCGAGGTTCCGAGGCGCTATCCGCTGCGGCGATGGGCCGCGCTCGACGACGGCGACGCCGTCTTCGACGGCTACGACGCGCGGGACGATGTCGAGCACGCTCGGACGCGCACACCATGACACGTCCGCCCCGAGCCCCATCCGCTCGAGGCGTCGCGCAGCTCCGCCGGCGGCGAAGGCGTGCAGGGCAGAGGCGCTGGCCGCGACCGTCGCCTCCGCCAGCAGCGTGGCGTCGGTGCGTGGGCCCGAGAGTCGCCGGGCGATGCTGCCGGCGACGTAGGTGTCCTCGATGCTGGCTCGGCCTTCCGTTCCGGCGCACACGATCAACGGATCCGCCGGCAGGCTGCCCGTCACCGCATCCAGGTTGACGAGCGCGGCCAGCAGGACCTCCGCGGCCGTGGCCGCGGTCTCCACGATGGCGCGTGTCCCGTTGGTGGTCGCCAGGACGAGCTCGTCTCCACGTGGCGTCGCCATCTCCCGGGGCGAGTTGCCGAGATCGAAGCCGGCGGGGCGCACGCACCCCAGCTCACCCGCGAGCACACGCCCCGGCGCGCGCAGCTCGAGGGCGCGGGAACGATCCCCGCAGCACAGCACCCGGCGGTAGCCGCCGGCGAGCGCCTGGGCGATCGTGGAGGTCGCCCGCAGCGCGTCGATCACCACCGCCGTGGGCGTGGTGCGTAGCGCCGACGGAGTAAGGGCGACATCGATCACCCGCTGTCGCACCTCCGCATCGCTCGACCCTAGGGCGCCGGGCGCCCTCGATCCATCGCCTTCGCGCGACGACGGTTCGGACTCGGTGCATGAGTGCCTCCCCGTCCTTCCCGGATGACGCCAAGGTCACCGGGCTGACCCCCTCGCGGGCGTAAGCACTAAGAGGCTGTTTCAGAAGGGGTCGTGGTGCTCGCGGCGAACTCTCTGCTCAGGACGACATAACCCTGGGCGTGGAGG
>JAABUZ0100006464.1_pt1 | contig 14639 bp, 12 predicted proteins | sample 5562091 | NCBI WGS metagenome assembly JAABUZ01 (sample SAMN12813069, study PRJNA571459) | rock metagenome | isolation source: Antarctica rocks | place: Antarctica: Victoria Land, Linnaeus Terrace sud | collected 2015-12-21 | reverse complement strand
TGGGTCCTCGACCTCACGGTCGCCTACACGGGGGAGCGCGAGCAGTTCGGGCGTCCCGTCGCCCGGTTCCCGGCCGTCGCGGCCCACCTCGTGCGGATCGCGGAGGAGACCGAGATGGCCGGCGTGGCCGCCCGCTCGGCCGCCGCGAACGCCGGGCCCGAGGGGGAGCCCGCGTTCCTCGAGGTGGCCGCCGCGTCGTCCGTCGCGTCCGAGGCCGCCGGGGCCGTCGCCACCGCCGCCCACCAGGCCACCGGGGCCATGGGCATGACCCGCGAGTTCGCGCTCGGGCGCCTCACCCGGCGGCTGTGGTCGTGGCGCGACGAGTGGGGCGGCGAGCGCCGGTGGAGCACGCGGCTCGGGGCGGCGCTGGCCGCCGACGGGCCGGACGCGCTCTGGCCCACGCTGGCCCGTGGCTGCGACCCGGACGTCTGAGGATGCGCACCGAGAACGGCCTGGACGTCACCGTCGCCGAGCGGGTTGCCACCGTGACCCTCGACCGCCCGCAGCGGCTCAATGCCCTGTCCACCGGGCTGCAGCGCGACATCGTGGCCGCGTTCGACGGCTTCGCCGACGACCCCAGGGTGTGGGCCGTCGTGGTCACCGGCGCCGGGACGAAGGCCTTCTGCGCCGGCGTCGACCTGCAGGAGATCCGGGAGAACGACGCATCGTCCGACGTCGGGATGCGCCCGATGGGCGGCGTGGCCCGCAACGTGTTCGAGGCCGTGCTGGAGTGCACCAGGCCCACGATCGCCGCCGTCAACGGGTGGGCCCTCGGCGGGGGGTTCGAGCTGGCCCTGGCCTGCGACCTGCGCCTCGCGGCCGAGGGTGCCCGGGTCGGGCTGCCCGAGGCGCGGCGCGGGATGGGCGCGAACTTCGGGGCGCACCTGCTCTCGCGGCTCGTTCCCCTCGGCGTCGCCTACGAGCTGCTCTACACGGGCGACGACCTCGCCGTGGAGGACGCCGCCCGCTGGGGGCTGGTCAACCGCGTCGTGCCCCCGGGCGATCTGGCGCGGGACGCCGACGACCTCGCCCACCGCATCGCGGCGAACGCCCCGCTGACGGTGCGCCGCTACAAGGCCGCCATCGGCAAGGGAGCGAGCCTTCCCCTCGCCGCGGCGCTGCGTCTCGACGTCGGTCCCGACCCCTACACCAGCGAGGACCGCGTCGAAGGCGTCGCCGCCTTCGTCGAACGCCGGGAACCCCGCTGGCGGGGTCGGTGAGCCCGGAAGGGCGACGTAGCGCATCTGGGTCTCGATGATGGTGATCTGCGCGCCGCCGTGCCCGAGCGCGGAGTTGGGCCCGGAGAGCAGGAACAGGTTGGGGAACCCGGGGCGGCGACGCCGAGGTGGGCGTGGGTGTCGTCGTCGCCCCAGACCTCGGCGACCGCCTTCGGCCCGGCGCGCGCCCCACGCGGCCGACGTGCCTGGCCTCGGTGGCGGTGGTGATCGAGACGCCCACGTTGCGTCGCTGCGCCTGCCCCTGGCTCTCGAAAATCTTGGTTGTCTTTCCTGTTCGGAGCCACGTTGTCGGGGGTGCACTCTATGATTGACCTATGAGTGCGGCGACCATCGACGACACCCTCTGCGCGAGGGTGCGCGAGGCGGTCGAGGCAGCCCGGCAGGCCGAGTTCGCGCTGCTGGAGGCGGTCGCGGCGCTGCACGCGTCGCAGGTGCCGGCCGCGTCGGGGTACCGGTCGACGGCGCGGCTGGTGGGGGACCTGGTCCGGGTCGACCCAGCGGCGGCGAAGCGGATGGTGGCGCAGACGGAGCTGCTGTCGCCGGGGGTGGCGTTCTCGGGGGAACCCCTCGAGCCGGCACTGCCGGCGACGGCTCAGGCGTTCGCCGACGGCGCGGTCGGTGGGGAGCACGTGCGGGTGATCAGCAGGGCGATGGACGCGGTGGGTCGGGTGCCCGACCTCGATCCCGGGACCGTCGCCGACGCCGAGGAGCTGCTGGCCGGGCACGCGACGCAGCTGTCCCCGTGCGGGGTGGAGAAGGCCGCGACCCGGTTGTTGGCGCATCTGGATCCGGACGGGGTGGCGCCGCTGGACCCGCCGGAGCCCGACGACGAGGTGTCGATCGCGACGCGGCGTCGGGACGGGGCGTTGGCGCTGTCGGCGCTGATCCACGGTCCCACGGACGTCGAGCTGGTCCGTGAGGTGTTGGACGCGCTGTCGGGGCCGGCCGGTGCGGAGGACTCCCGGTCGCTCGGGGCGCGGCGGGCGGAGGCGCTGCTGGAGCTGTTCACCCAGGCCCTCTCGCCCACCGGCGTCGCCACCGACACCACCAACACCCCCGAGACCGACGACACCGGGTCCGGCGACACCGGGTCCGGCGAGACCGGGCCCGGCGAGACCCCTGCCCACGAGCAGTCCTCCGACGAGGCGGGTCCGGTGCGAGCGCCGGGGCGGCCGCTGCTCGCGGTCACCATCGATCACGAATGGCTGCGCCTGCAGATCGGCCACGGCCTGCTCGACTCCGACGCTGCGGTCTCCGCAGCCGAAGCGCGCCGGGTGGGGTGCGACGCGGGGATCGTCCCGATGGTGCTCGGAGCGCGCTCGCAGCCCCTGGATGTCGGTCGGCTCTCCTATACGGTGCCCGACGGGATGCGACGCGCCCTGCACGAACGGGATCGCGGGTGCACCTTTCCCGGCTGCACTCGACGGCCCCGGCGTTCTCACGCCCACCACGTCAAACATTGGGCCGACGGCGGACCCACGAAGATCGACAACCTGACCCTTCTTTGCCGAATGCATCATCATCTGGTCCACCACGACCAGTGGCAGATCCACATACGGGACGGGCGACCCTGGTTCACCCCGCCCGCCTGGATCGACCCCACCCGCACACCGAGACCCGGCGGACCCCACCCACCACCGTTGTAGCGCAGTTGGAGAGTCGTCGGTGTTCGTCCACGGGCACGGCCCGCCGGTCCGCACGGCCGAGACGCACGGGCGCTCGCCCGGGGTCCTGCGACGCCGTCCTCGCGACCCCGGGGTCGTCAGGGCAGCGTTCCGACCGCGCCCGAGAACAGTGCGGCGGTCCCGTCGCGCTTGCGCACGTGGGTGGGTTGGGGCACTTCGGGCGTCGACCTTCTGACCAGCGCGGACCCGGTCGACGAGGTCGGGGTCGTCAAGTCGTCGCTGCCACGGGAGACGACGACGGCGCTGCCGGGAGCCATCACCCGCGGTACGCCCCGAAGCCCATGCGAGGTCATCGATCGGGACGAAGTGCGGCACGTCGCGGCCGTGCGCCGGCGACCGCATCGTTGTCGACGTAGGTGATCCGCGCGGCAGGGTTGATGCGGCGGGCGGTCTCGTGGACGTTGCCGACGGTCGGGACTAGCCCACGTCCTCGACGCAGCGGCCAGTCCGGTGACGGGGCCGCCCCGCTGTCGTTCTGGCACGGCGTCAGTGGTCCGCCCGTCCGAGGGGTGACGCCGTGCTGGGGGGCGCGCTGGTGGCCGCCGTCGTCGCGACGATCTTCGTCCGCGGGATGCTCGCCGGGACCTCGTTGCAGACCCGGAGGAGGTCGGCCGGGGGAGATGGACCTCCCCGTCCTGGCCCGCTCGATCGTGACGCTTGTCACTACGGGCTCGGAGGGTGGACACTCCTCACGGGAACGACGACCAGCCACGGCCGGACCGGAAGAGAAGGTCCGTCCCCCTGGTTGCCGCTCCCGAAGCTCGAGTACGGGCACCCACGCGAAGCGCGCCGCGATGAGGTCGAGCGCCGGTGGGCCTGCGTGACCAGCCGGTAGGCGGCTGTCCGCGCCGAGATCCCACGAGCACGGCGTCTAGTGCACGCATGGTCACCCGCGACGCGGGCTGTCGGACGCCGATCCCCCGGGTCGGCGTCCGACGCATGTCCGTACCGGTCCGGACGGCACCGACCCCCTGCGCGTGGGAATCGAGGTCGTGCTCACCGCGGCCACCGCCCCCGTAGCCCGTGGCCCGGGGGCGGTCAGCACGGCGTCCCGCGGGTCGCTTGGCGCGGGGCGGCGCCGACGAGTCCGCCCGCGGCGAGGCCGGTGGCGGGGAGCTGCGTCTGCCAGGAGATGCACGAGTACGGGAGGCCGCGGGGGGCGTCGGCCGGGTCCTGGAGGCTGCGGTAGCGGACGGTGGCGATCGCGCCGGTGCCCGTAGGCATGATGTCGTCGACCGTGCTGCGGTACCCGCGCAGCCAGTCGGCGCGGGGCTGGTCGACGGCGAGCGAGGGCAGGACCGTGGCGGCCCACGCGTCGTAGTCGTGGGCGTTGATCGCGGCGAAGTAGCGGCCGAGCACGGCCTGCACGGCGGACGCGTCGGGTGCGCCGGCAGCGGCCGGACCCAGACCCACCCCGTCCACCCCGCCCGCGAAGGGCGTCGAGGTCGGGGTGGGCTCCTGGGTGGGGAACAGGGGCCCGACGGGGGGCGCGGTGGTCGTGGTCTCCGGGGTCAGGGTAGTCGTCCCTCCGTCGGCGACGGTGATGGGAGCAGGGGAGGGGGTGCTGGCCCAGGCGGCGGCACCACTGACCACGGCGAGGACGGCGACGACGGCCAGGGCGAGCGCGACGACCGCGCCGCCACGGCGCGCGGGAGGCGGGAACCCGTGAGGCGGGGTCGCGACGGCGTCGTCGACACGGACGAGGCGCGCCCGGAACGCGGCCACCCCGCGGCCCGGCAGGACCCGGGCGACGAGCGCCCCGCCGGTACCGAGCAGCGCGCCCCACCCCAGCATCAGCAGCGGGGCGAGGAGCGCGTCGAGGTGGATCGAGGCGCCGACCCCGGTGCCGAGCACGCTGCCCTCGACGCCGAGGCCGGTGAGCAGCGTCGCGGCGAGCGTGACCACGAGCAGGACCGGGCCGAGCTCCCACCCGCGGCGCAGGGCGGCGCGCTGATCGGGTGCCCACAGTGCCGACACCGTGGCACCGATCAGCAGCGCGAGCACCACGAGGACCAGCAGCACGAGGGCGCCCCTCGTGTCCGGCGCGTCGAACAGGCTCACCGTCCGACTCGGGTCGACGCCGGGGATCGGCTGGTCGACCTGAAGGGAGATCGGGGCCCCGACGCCGGCGGCGAGCCCGAGCAGGGCGACGTGCGGGGCCAGCAGTACGGGGATCGCGACGAGGTCGAGGACGGCGCTGATCGCGAGCCCGACACCCTGTGCGCCCGAGCTCGCCGCTCCCGCCGAGGTCGCCGTGGACGAGGTGCCGGTCGGCAAGCCCGCGCCCTGGGCGTCGAGGGCCTGCACGATGCCGGTGACCCCGCGACGAGGCTGAACGCCGTGACGACGACGCCGGCGAGCACCACCGCGACCAGGGTCCCGGCGACGGGGCCGGCGAGCCGGTCGCGCCATCGTCGCACCCAGGGGGTGAGCACGTCGGGCCGACGCCACGCCACCGCCGCCGCGAGGGTGAGCGCGCCGAGGAGCAGAGCGCCCAGCACCGTCGGCCCCGCCGAGGCGCCCAGCTCCACCCCGGCGGCTGCGCCCAGCAGTGTCGTGGGGTCGATCCGGACCTGACCGAGCACCGCCACCAGCAGCCCGCCCACGGTGAAGAACCCGACGGTGAGCAGCGCTCGGCGCAGCAGCAACGGCGTCGGGGCGTCGCGCACCGTGCGCAGGAACCGCAGCGCCAGCGCGAGGACCCCGAGCGCGGTCGCGCCGAGGGGCATCACGCTCGCCGAGAACGTCGCCGGACCCACCGAGCCCTCCAGCGACCCGCCGAGGGCGAGCGAGACGAGCAGGCTCACCCCGGTCACCGGGTCGGCGGGCAGGCCCGCGGCCACGAGCGCGAGGACCACCGCCAGGGGCAGGAGCGCCAGCCCGCCGAGCCCGGCGAGCGCGCTGGTCGCGGCGGCGGACCAGTCGGCGCCGGTCAGGGCGCCGGCCGCGCCGGTCGCGCCGGGCCACGGTCCTCCCGCGGACCCGGCGGGGGTTCCGGACCCGGCCGGGGTTGCGACGCGCGCGCCGCACGACCCGCAGAAGGCACCCGGCCCCACCGGCGCCCCACAGCGCACGCACCTGGTCATGGCGCCCCCGACCCCACCGTCGTCGCAAGCCCTCGCCGACTGCGACGGGAGCAGTGAAGCCGACCCGGCTCCCCGAGGAAAGGTCCATCGGAGGGCCACGAGGACGCGCTGTCGCCCGCTCAGTGCGAGGACCTCGCCACGCGGCTGACCGCCGTCTACAACCAGGCGACGGCGGCGCCGGAACCGTTCGCCCAGGTGCTGTTCGACGAGCGGCGGCGGACCCGCGGGCGGTGTTCGTCCACGGACACGGCCGCGCCGGTCGGACGACGGAGACGTTGACGGACCCTCAGGCGGGGGCGTCGCGGTGGCTTGTGAGGTGGCGCTCGAGGTTGGCAAGGACGCCGTCGTGGATGCGTTGCAGGCCCTTGGGGGCGAAGAGGCGCTCGAAGAAGCCGCCCACCCCGGAGGCCCCGTTCCAGCGGGTCTCGACGGTGACGGTGGCGCGCCCCTGGCCCTCGGGGTGCACGGTCCAGATGGTGACCATGCTCGAATTGCGGTCGCGCTCGACGATGCCGCCGGAAGCGTCGGAGGTGACGTCGACGAGCTGGTCACGGGAGCGCGATTTCGTGGCCTGCAGGATCCAGTGCGCGAGCGTGCCCTCGCCGGTGCCGCCGGAGTCCACGCGGTAGTCGTGGTAGTGCTCGGTGAGGATGCGGGGGCGCACGTCGTGGTAGTCGGCGAGGGCGACGAGCACCGTCCCCGGGTCGGCGCCGATCGTGCGGTGGGTCGTCGCGGTCACCTGTGCCATTCGTTCTCCCTACCCGGCGGCGGCGGGTTTCAGGCCGGCACGCTTTCCGATGGCACCCAGCGTGCCTTCTGGGCGTGAGCCGCATCGGCGGACGCACCGGTTGCGTTGGGGTCTCACGGGGCGACGCGGACGGCGCTGACCCCGCGGCTCGTGGGCAGGAAGAGGGCGTTTCCGCTGGCCGCGGGGGTCGCGAAGCGGCTGGCGTCCCCGACCGACACGGTGGCGCGCAGTGTGCCGGTCGCGGCGTCGAGCCCGTCGAGGGCGCCGTCCTGCTGCAGCGACCAGAGGGTCGTCCCGACGACGATCGGCGATCCCGCGATCTGGGGCGGTGCCTGCCAGCCCTTGGTCATCACCCCGTTCGCGTCGACCCGGACCTGGAGCACGCCGGTCGAGCACGGCAGGTAGGCGACGGTGCCGCCGCCCACGACCGGCGCCGCGGCGCCGCCGCCGTAGGACTCGCAACCCTGCAGCTCGGCGCGCTGGCCGCCGACCCCGCCCATCGCGGAGAGGTCGACGAGGTAGACACCGCCGCCCTTGCCGGCGGCGATCGCCTGACGGGTGCCGGGAAGCAGGACGGGGCCGGTCGAGCCGAGGTCGGCGTCGACGGAGTTCTCCTGCGCCCAGCCCTGGGGGGCGAACCCGTCGACGAGCCCGAGGGTCGGGGAGAGTCGCAGCATCGAGTCGCTGTGGTCCCAGGCGCCGCTGGTGGCCTCGCCGTTTCCGGTGGTGACGATGACGTCGCCGTTGGGGAGCGCCGCGGGGCCCGAGGCGGCCCAGATCCCGCCCTCGCGGGGGGTGGGAACGGTGAACGTCGTCATCGGGCCCGGCCCGGACGTGGGCAGCCCGACGACGCGGCCCTGGTACCGGCCGCAGTCGCCGTAGTTGCCGCCGTAGGCGATGTGGACGGTGCCGCCCGAGACCAGCAGCGCGCCGCGCTGCAGCTGGGTGGCCGGCTCGGAGCCCGGGACGTCCGCGTCGCGCTGCGAGCGGACCCCACCGGTCGCCGGGTCGAGGGCGGAGAGCACGTGACGGACCCCGGCCTGGGTGGTGACCGCGAAGACCTGGCCGGTCATCGGGTCGTAGACCGGGGAGCCGGTGATCCCGATCGGATCGATGTTCCCGCACGGGAGTGCGGAGCCGGGCAGCGGATCGGCGAGGTGGGTGCGCCACTGGATTGCCCCGGTGAGGGCGTCGAGCCCGTACACCGATCCGCCCTCGGTCGCGGCGACGACCCGCCCGTTCACGACCAGCGGACTGCCGTAGACCGCGCCGTCGAGTGGGGTCTGCCAGGCGAGCGCGGCGGCCGCCGGGTCGGGACCCGTCGGCAGGTAGCCGGTGCGGGCGGCGTCACCGTGGTAGGTCGTCCAGTCCGCTCCGAGCCGCACGCCTCCGCTGGGCGGCGGCGGCGCCGCGGACGCCCCGGACACCGGGGGCAGCGCGAGACCCGTCCCCGACGAGGGGACCTGCGGCACGGGAGGCGACGGGACGGTGGGGGACGCCGCCGCCGGGGGCGGTGCGGCGGAGGGCGCGTCGCCCGAGCAGCCGGCGAGCACCACCAAGGCCGCGCACACCGCCGTCACGACCACCACCGGCCAAGTGCCGAGGCCTCGACGTCCCATCCCCACCTCCATCGTCACGAGCGCGCCGGGTTCGAGCGCCCCCGGCCTTCGCCGCCGGGTCGCCACGGGTTCGTCTGACCATTCCGGGCTGGTCAGGGGGGAGGCCCTTCTTCTGCGCCGACGTCGGTCACCGTGGCGGCTCGCCCGCGCGGCAGGCAGCACTTCTTGTACTTGCTCCCGGAGCCGCACCAGCAGGGCTCATTGCGCCCGGGTGGCCAGGGGAGGTCGTCGACGCCGCCGTACATGTCGTGGACCTCGGGGTCGGCGGGGGAGAGCCCCGCGGCGTCGGAGGCCTCGACGAGGTCGGCGACGTTGCCCGCGACGAGGGCGGCGGGTTGGCCGCCGGCGGACATCGTGCGCAGCAGGTACTCCTTGGCCGCGCGATGCTCGTCCCAGGTCGCGCCGTAGGTGCGGGCCACGGAGGGCCAGCGGCGCAGGAGCTCGTCGAACTCCGGCCGCGGCCAGAAGAGGGCGAGCACCTCGTCGTCGAGGTCGTCGTCCTCGAGAAGGTCGTCGTCGAACGGGCCCTCGAGGGGGTCCTCGTCGTCGAGGTCGGCACGGAGTCGCTCCACGGCGGCGTCGTCCTCGTCGAGGGGCATCTCGAGGTCGCGCCGGACCCGGTAGCGCACCTGCGCGAGGGTCGAGACGAGGGTCGCGGCCGCGACGGCGGCGTCGGACCGCGGCTGCAGGCGCTCGGAGCGCTCGTTCGCGGTGGCCAGGGCCGCGCTGAGCCACTGCTCGGCGAGCTCGGTCCGGTCGAGGGCCTCGAGCGTCTCGGTGACGTAGAAGGCGGCGGCCTCGTCGCGGGTCAGCAGGGGCCGCAGCATGCGCAGCTCACCCATGCCCTCCTCGGTACGACCGAGCCGGACCAGGCACCGTGCGCGGGACGCGCGCACCCAGGGCGCGTCGGCGTAGCCGAGGGCCCGGGTCCACAGGGCGAGGGCCTCGTCGAGGTCGCCGACCCGTTCGACCAGCTCGGCGGCGAGGCTGAGGGCGTAGCGGGCGTCGCCACGATCGGGGGTCCGGTCCTCGTCCACGGCCGAGACGAGCTCGCGGACGTGCGGGCGCGGATCGTCCGCGCCCAGGGCGTCGGCGCCGAGTTCGTCGATGTCGTCGGAGGTCAGGACCCGGGGCACGCTGGTCACCGTACGCAGCCCGTTACGTGCGATGTCCAGCGCGTCAGGCTCCGCGCCGAACCGGCGTCCCCCACACGCCAAACACGTTGTCAGCACGCTGTATCGAGGACACGTAGGTCCAGGCGATCATGGACCGCTTCGGCGTGAATCGATCACGCTCGGATCGCCGGGGTCATCGGCGTCGAGCTCGAGGCATCCCGGTGAGGACGGCGCTCGCGGCCGGGGTCAGAGAGCGTCGAGATCGAGAGTGACGTCGGGGAGGAGGGAGAGCGTCGAGTGCCCACGGTGTTCTCCCGCTCGCTCGTACCGGCGCTCGACCAGCTCGAACTCCACCATCGAGACCGGTGGCCCGGGCTCGACCAGGAGGTAACAGCCGATCCCGGCCTCGGCGTACTCGGACAGCTTGAGGATGCGGTCGGTCCGCCGCGAGCCGGGGGAGAGGACCTCGACGACGGCGAGGACATCCGACGGTGACTGCCGGGCGCGGCCGTCCGTCGCGTGCGCGCGGACCACCGAGACGTCGGGGGTCCGGACCGTCGGCGGCGCCGTCTCCTCCACCGTCACCTCGACCTCGGGGAGGGCTCGCCACGCGGGACGGAGCTGGGTGTCGAGGGCGGCGGCGATCGCCAGCACGACGAGCTGGTGACGTGCGACCGGGCGGGGGGACACCAGGAGCACGCCCTCCACCAGCTCGATGCGACGGCTGGTGTCCTGTCCCAGCGCGTCCCACTCGGCGAGGGTGAGCAGGTGGTCGGGCCAGGTCCGGGTCGTCGTCACGGTCACCTCCCTTCGACGGCGCCGATGGTCGCACGGTTCCCCGCCCACTCGTGGCTCGTGATCTCACCCCGGCTGGGCTGGTTCTGCTTGCCCCGGTGGGGGCTGCTTGCCCCGGTGGGGGGGTGTGTTCCCAGCTTCGGGGTGCGGCGGCGGTGTCCCAACCGCCGAAGGTGCGGCGGCGTAGTGCGGGCAGAGCCTGGCAGAGCCGGAACCAGCTCCTGGCGAGCAGGCTGGCTAGTGCCCCGGTGGCCAGAGATCGGTCCTCGAGAGCGAGGGCGGCGCGGACGGCGGCGTAGCCGTAGTCGCGCATCTCGGTCTCGTAGGTGCCCACGGCGTCGAGCAGGTCACCCTCGCCGCAGGCAACCAGGCTGAGCTGCTGGCACAGCAGCCGGGCGTCACGCAGGGCGGTGTTGGCGCCGAGCCCGCCGACCGGGGGCATGGTGTGGATCGCGTCGCCGAGCACCGTGATTCTCGTGGGTGTCCAGGGGGCGATCTCGGGTGAGGCGCTGAACTCGAGGCCGCCGCGGGCGGCCGGGTCGGACTCGGCCAGGACGCGGCGCAGCGTGGGATGCCAGCTCGACACCATCTGGTCGACGGCATGCCGCAGGCCTTCGTCGTCCAGGGTCGCCACGGCGTCCGGGAGCACGGACTGGTCGGCGACCAGCGCGCACAGCACATACGGCGCGTCGATGCCCTCGGGAGCATCGCCGGTCACGGCCTGCAGGTCCGCCGCGGCGTGCGCCGGCGGGTCGTAGACCGAGGTGAACAGGAACATCGGGGCGTTGGCCATGATCGAGTTCATGCCCAGTTGAAGCCGCTCGGGCACCCAGCGGCGGGTGTCCTCGGTGAGATAGAGCTTCTGCCCGAACCCGCCGACGCCGACGTCGACGGGTTTGGCGTGCGGCAGGTACTGGCGACAGACTCGCGAGGAGGCGCCATCGGCGCCGATGAGCAGGTCACCGGCCGCGGTGCGCCCGTCCGCGAAGACGGCGACGACCCGACCGTCCGCGCTGTGCTCGTAGCGCACGAACTCGGCGTCGAAGGCCACCACGTCGTCGAGCCCGGTCAGCAGCAGCCGGCGCAGCTGCGCCGATCCACCGCGTAGTGGTTCTCGCCCGGATCGCTGACCCCACCCGGGTACATGATCGCTTCTTCGACGACCAGGAGCTCCTCGAGGCCCTCGGTGAGGAACCCGAAGTCCCCGCCGGGCCCGGAGGTGGCCAGGAACGCCTGCCACAGGTCGTCGGGCAGGCACGCCCGCAACGACCGAGCCCCGGCCGGGTTGACGTGGATGCGGTAGCCCTCCGGGCGGGCGCCGGGGCTGCGATCGCGTTCGTAGACCTGCACCGAGACCCCGGCCCGACGCAGGCCGTGCGCCAGGCACAGTCCGCCGATGCCGCCACCGACAACGATCACACGCAGGGATTCGCTCATCGTGGTCGCTCCTCAGCGTTCTTGCGGCGTTCGGCGACGATCTTGGGGAGGCGGTCGAGCAGCCTGTCGTGCCAGGCCACCTCTGTGGCCAACCGAGCCAGCTGGTGCTCGATGGCCAGCCGCTCAGCCTCACTCAGCCACGGATCGGCCTCCTCGGTGAGGTGGCGCAAGGAGTTCTGCCGCGCGAGCAGCGCGTCGCGGCGGTCCCCCACGGCGTGGGTCAGGGCCTGCTCGTCCATCTCGTGGGAATGGACCAGGGCCAGGTCGAACGGGTCGGGGCGCACCACGACCGTGCGCAGCGCCTCACCATGGATCGCGGCCAGGGCTCGGCGGCCCGGTGCGGTGATCTCGTACACCGTGCGTTCGGGGAAGTTGCCGTCGCGCTCACTGCGCGCGACCACGATGAGTCCTTCGCCGGCCAGCCGCTTCAGCGCCCCGTACAGCGCCCCGACCTTCACCTCGGTCCACAGCTCGGTGCGGTCGCTCTGCGCCTGCTGCCGGATCTGGTAGCCGTGCATCGGCCCGCGCTCCGCGAGAGCACTCAGGATGAACAAGCGAACGCCCGACACACGAATACTCTCACACGACTAGTTGGTAGGCCACAAGAGCGGCCAGACGAACCGCCGAGACCAGCGCACCCACTGGCTCCCTTGACGTGCTCCGTTGCCCTAGTATATGTATACGCATATTGATGCTCGGGCTTATGATGGAGCGCACGGTGCCCAATAAGACGATCTACGTGTCCGACGACGATCTGCCGCTCTATGAGCGGGCTCAGCAGTTGGCGGGCGGCAACCTCTCGGCGGCGGTCGCCCGCGCGTTAGGACGCTTCGTTGCGGCCGAGGAGGGCCGCCACGCCGGCTACCAGGAGGTCACCGTGCGGGTGGGCACCGGGCGGGCTCGACGGGCCCAGCGCTTCTCCGGTGTTCTGCTCGGCGAGTGGCGCCATCCCACCGGAGAGCGCCGCATCGAGCGGTTCCGTGTCTACCGCACCCGCAAGGACAAGTTCGCGCTGCACGTCACCCGGATGCCCGAATGGGCCGCCTGGTCGGACCCCGACACCTGGCAACCAGGCTGGGACTGGGATGGGGGCTGGAACACCGGTGGCTGGTGGTGGGGACCGGCCGAGGAAACCCTTCAGGTCGTCGACACATGCGAGGAGCTGCGGGACCAGGTCCCCGCCGAGTTCTTCGACACGCTCGCCGACGCCGCCGAGCATCCCGCGGTGCAAGAGCTGGACATCTGAGGGTGCTCACCCGCTTATTCGATTCCGCGATCGTGAGGTTCCTGATGTGCTTGGGCCGCGACGGGGCGACGAGGGGACGAGATGGGTGAACCGGCGATCCTGGTCGAGGGGTTGACGAAGTCGTTCGGCCGGGTGCACGCCCTGCGCGGGATCGACCTGGCCGTGCCGCAAGGGACGGTGCTCGGGGTGCTCGGACCGAACGGGGCGGGCAAGACCACGGCGGTGCGCATCTTGACCACGCTGCTGACCCCGGACGGCGGGCGGGCAGTGATCGAGGGCTACGACGTCGTGCGAGAGCCGGCCAGGGTGCGCCGGCTGATCGGGTTGGCCGGCCAGTCCGCAGCGGTCCAGGAGGAGCTCACCGGCCGGGAGAACCTGGAGATCATCGGCCGGTTCTACCGGCTGGGGCGGGCCGGTGCCCGGGCCCGGGCCGAGCAACTGCTGGACCAGTTCGGTCTCCTCGACGCCGCGGATCGGGCCGCGAAGACCTTCTCGGGCGGGATGGCGCGTCGCTTGGACCTGGCGGCCAGCCTGGTCGGCCGACCGGCGGTACTGTTCCTCGACGAGCCGACCAGCGGGCTCGACCCGCGGGGCCGGCTGGGCATGTGGTCGGTGATCCGGGACCTGGTCTCGGCGGGCACCACGCTGCTGCTGACCACCCAGTACCTCGACGAGGCCGACGAGCTCGCCCACGAGATCGTGGTGGTCGACCGCGGCCGGGTGATCGCCGGGGGCACCGCCGAGGCGCGCAAGGACCAGGTGGGCGGCGACGTCCTGGAGTTCGCCGTCACCGACCGGGCCCGCCTCGGCGAGGCCACCCAGGCCGTGGCCGCACTCACCGAGGGCGAGCCGGTCGTCGACGTCGACGGAGCCCGGGTCACGCTCGGCGTGGGTGGGCGGGGCTCGCAGACCCTGGTCGAGGCCGTGCGCCGCCTCGACGCCGCGAAGGTGGAAACCGTCGGGCTGGCGGTGCGCCGCCCGTCGCTCGACGACGTGTTCCTGGCCGTGACCGGGCACGCCACCGGCGACGACGAGCACCACGACGCGGGTGATCCGGGCAGAGCGGGCCGGCGACGCGGGCGACGGCATCGAGCACGAGCGGACTCGGAGGGTTGAGCGGTGGCCACGACAACACCGGTGATGCCCGGTCCGGGACGGCGTCTGGTGGAGGGGGCCGAGGACCTGGCGGTGATGACCCGCCGGGACCTGCTGGTCTGGCGGCGGACACCGGCGTTCCTGGTGTTCACCTTGGTCCAGCCGGTCATCTTCGTGTTGCTGTTCCGCTATGTGTTCGGCGGCGCGATCCAGGTCGGCAACGCCGGTGGCTACGTGGACTACCTCATGCCCGGGATCATCGGACAGACCGCCGGGTTCGCCTCGGTGGCCACCGCGATCGCGCTGGCCCGGGGACTGCACAAGGGCGTCATCGACCGCTTCCGGTCCATGCCGATGGCCCGCTCGGCCTACCTTGGCGGTCGACTGCTCGCCGACACGCTGCGGATGCTCGTCACCCTCGTCGTGATCCTCGTGGTCGGCTACGCGGTGGGTTTCCGGTTCGTAAGCATTCAGGTGCTCGACACGCGGAAGATCTTGTTTTGCCGGGGTGCCGGGTGGGGTTGTGATCGGCTGGTGGGGTGCCGGGTCCCGACGAGCTCTCCCGCGAGGAGCTG
>JAABUZ0100006463.1_pt1 | contig 14639 bp, 21 predicted proteins | sample 5562091 | NCBI WGS metagenome assembly JAABUZ01 (sample SAMN12813069, study PRJNA571459) | rock metagenome | isolation source: Antarctica rocks | place: Antarctica: Victoria Land, Linnaeus Terrace sud | collected 2015-12-21 | reverse complement strand
GGGAGAGTGGAGCACAACAAGACGCGGTAAAGATGTTGCAGCGAGCAGGGTCGCACTACATCATCGGGTATGGGGGGAATCTGGATGTGCCCACCATTGATATTATCTCCACCGAGATCAACTTTATTGGCAACCTGGTAGGGACCTACAACGATCTGGTGGAACTGATGACGCTGACGGCGCAGGGCAAGGTTGCGCTGCACACGGCCATCTATCCCCTTGATGCCACCCTTGACGCTATTCATGATCTGGAAAGTGGCAAGCTACGTGGTCGAGGCGTACTCGTTCCTTCGTAGTGCGCAGGGGTGAGGAAGTCAAAACTAAATTTTTGTTAAGTGTCCGTATTGCTGAGGTACTACGGACACTTAACAAAAAGAGAAAATGTTACACAATAGGACCATTCCCAAATTCTAAATTTGCAAAGGAGCATACGTCGTGGGAGAAAATACTTTCCAAAGAGTCAGCATCACTGTCGAAGCTGCTCATCATGTGATCGCAGCCGCAGAAGCGAAGGCGAAAGAGATGGGTAAACCGATGTGTATTGCTGTTTGTGACAGCGAGGGGAACCTTAAGGCTTTCAGCCGTATGGATGGCGCACCTCTTTTGAGCGTACAAATTTCACAAGACAAGGCATACACTACCGTTGGTTTCGGCATGGCAACACATGAGTGGTATGATTTTATAAAAGATGATCCTCCACTCCTGCATGGGATCGTCAAGACGGATCGCTTAATTGTCTTCGGTGGCGGTTTCCCCATCAAGACAAGCGAGGGTATTATTGGGGGTGTCGGTGTAAGTGGTGGACATTGGACCGAAGACATGGAAGTGGCACAGGCCGGGCTAACCGTACTCTAAAATCTTGCGTTTGCAACTGATTGTGCTCCATCAATGATTAAGTCGTTGATGGGGCACATACTCCGCATTTTATTACTCTTTAAATAGCCTCAGAATTGCTTAGGAAGCCCATTGTTAAACCTCTTTTATTGCGTTTCAACTCATTAGTGATTTCTGCTCAATTAGAAAGAGGCAGGAGGAATGTATGGGATACCGACTAGGTGTGGACGTTGGTGGGACCTTCACCGATCTTGTGCAAGTGAACGATGAGACGGGTGCGTTTTATCGTGCTAAGACTTCTTCAACACCAAGTGATCCATCACAAGGTGTACTTGAAGGACTACGACGTATTTGTCGCACTAACAATATTCGTCCCGAAGAGATCACCCATATTTTACACGGTACTACGGTGGCTACAAATGCTGTGCTTGAAGGCAAAGGAGCACGGGTTGGCCTTTTGACAACCGAAGGATTCCGCGAAATTCTCCATCTGGCACGTTCACAGACACCAGGGCCATTAGCAGGTTGGATCATTATGGTAAAGACGACTGCACAACGCCACTTGTACGGACGAGTCCCATATCCTCTAAAAGCTTCATCACGTTGGGTGGTGCAATGTCGATCTCAAACCGCTTGCCTGTATTAGTAGGATAGAGCCGACAGCGCATACCAAGAATAAGAATAGCTGCTCGTTTCTCTTCAAAGGTTGGTAGGTAGGTCGGACAGCCTAAGTAGGGTCGGACGGCATCAGCCCATTCTTCAAAACGGGTGATTTCCTTTTCAATTGCCTCTGCTTGTTCTTCTTCATAGTCTGCATCTTTAAGAAGTGACTCAAGTTCTCGCTTTTCCTTTTCTATTGCCGACAATCTGTTTTTGAGTTCGTTGAAGGTATCTTCATCTTCTGCTGCTTCAGCCATGTCAAACAATCGCATATACCGTTTTTTAACATCCTGCAACAATTTTTCAACACTGGCAACGTCAAGTATCTGCTGATTTTGACAGCGTAACTCTTCAATACGTCCTCGTACCATATGTGGTTGCCGAATGAATTCCACTGCTTTCTCCCATAGAGCAGTATCAAGCAAGTGAGTTTCGATAACACTGCAATGGCGGTAGATAAGTTCTTCCCGCCCCTCATGTTTTTTGCATCGGTACTCTGATCGAAGCTTCCCTTGTTTCGTCATATGATTATTCACTTGGCAATTGTGATCACAAATGCCACATTTTACCAACGAGCGCATCAATGCAGTGTCAGGGTATCTATTATTTCGACTTGCGTACTCCCTATTCCATTGCAGTTGTTGTTGCACTCGGTCATACAATTCTTTGCTCACAATTGCCGGAACAACACCTTCGGGAAGCTTAATTTCTCCTTCTCCTCCCCGATATTCGGAATACCCCTTGTCTCCTTTTTTGTATCGCAAGACCGTCGCCCTGCCTGCATAATACGGATTGGTAAGCATGTTACCAACAGTGCCATAGTTCCATGCTTCGCTTTTATTTTTTCCAAGTCCCATACGTTGGGTTGACACTCCCTGTTCAGTTAAGGTTCTTGCAATTCTTCTATGAGACCATCCTTCAGACGCTTTTTCAAACATCCAGTGAACAATATGCGCTTCTGGCCCGTAGATGACGTACATAGCATGTGAGTAGTCTTTACCATCTGCAAAGCGGTAGCCATACGCTGCACGTCCACGTCCTGTTAAGTTTCCTGCTTCAATACGGTCTTGCATTCCTCTATTGGTTCGATAGACAACCTTTTCTCTTTCACTCTCCGCACTAAAGGCTGCTGCTGCTCGCATAAACTGCCCTAATGCTGATTCATCAAAATTCTTTGTACAGGAATATACTTTGACGTTATACCCTCGTAACAGTTCAACAATGACTGCTTGCTCCCCTTGCCTGCGGGAGAGTCTACTAAACTCAGTTACAATAACACCATCAATCATGCCCTTTCGTGCCATGTCCATAATCTTCATGAATTCATGACGGTCTTTAAATGGCTTCATGTACGCAGTCATTGCTTCGGGATACATGCCCTCTAACTGAAATTCAGGATGTTGCTCAAGGTACTTACGGATGGCTCTTGCCTGAGACTCGATGGTTGTTGATTCAATCTTAATACTTTCATCTGAAACGCGAGGGTATCCGACTACACGGATAGTCTGTTTGTGGGTTGGCATAATAAAGCTCCATGACAGTGAAGCGGTCATACCAGAAGAAGCGGTGGTAGGCATTGTGTGACTCCAATCCTACTAGGTGAGTCACACGCGTAGACTTTAGCCTCACATTGTGGTACTATGAGACTAATCGTTGCTGTGGTGACTCACAGAACGGGAAACGAGGTGTTATGGATTGCCGTCCTAACACCTCACCTCTTTTTGTTTGTGTCCTCTAGTATACCTCATAACAATAACAAAAATCTAGGGTTTCCACCCTCTATCAACAGTCACATATCTACTAGGGCTGATAGGTCGGGGTCGAACCGGTTGTTGTGATGTTGTTCGTGGTAAATCTTCGGTGTGCCTGCTTGTCGCTCTTTCTAACTTCTTCACTCGGTATTCCAGTCTACTCACTCTTCCACGCAAGACAAAATACGTTACTCCAAAGCCAAGCCAGAAAACAACAATGACTGCAAGACAGGGAATCCAGAAGCTACTCATAGTTGTTGCCCTCTTGTATTGCTGTCTGGTCTTCTCGACATAAACAATCAGGGTTAAGGCTTTGGTCGCAAAAGGGGCGTTCCTCGGTATGCTGTTTTTGATCTACGGGTATGACAATTGCAAAATTGTCTCCATGTAAGGGTATTTCATCGCTCATTGTATCTACCTTTTCATTGACAGGTTGTAAAGGTAATGCGATACTAGGCATGAGCCTTTAGCCTGTCATGGCAACACAAACCGAAAGGCAGTGTTACCACTGTCAAGAACAGTAAAAGTGATAGGTTTTCCTGTATGTGCTGTAGCAGGTTTGACGACTTCCACACAGCACACGCAGTCTTCAAAAAAGGTTTCTAAGGGAACACCTGGGACTTTTTCTAGGTGTTCCTGGCATCACCCCCCTTATAAGCGCACCTGTAAGTTATCAATATCCCGTACTTGAATGGTTCGTCCAAGTGCTTCGCTAAGAGCTTGAGCAATTGCCCTTGCCGTTTTTGCAGCAATGCGTTGACCATTTTCAGCATTACGAATTGTCATATCATCAAGTCCTGCTGCTCGTGCGAGTTCTGGGATATTCATGGGTACGCTTTCTCTTAGTTCAGTCAGCGTCATACGAAACAACTCCTAAAAACAAACTTAGAATAAGTATAATCTAACTTCGTCTAAATTGGAAGATAAAATGCTGTCAATTTTCTTCAGTAACACATGTTTCACAAAAATTCTAACGGATTGTAGTATTGTTGCTCGTTCCCTTGAATTTATGGTTACGTAATGTTATATATATGTATCAAATTTTTGGTATTTACAGTAAACTAGATCGGTTTATTCAGGAAAGGCAAACAAAGAAAGAGTAGTATAGGAAAAAGAAAGGAATATCTCATGGGATTTCTGGACGATTTGTTTCTAAGAGACAAACGAACCTTTAGTAATTTCGAGTGGAATCTCATGTTTCATCTCTATCTATATGAGAAGATTTTAGCCAGGATTCCAGAAGGTGAAGGCAGACAAGCATTTATGAAAAGGCAGGGAGAATGGAAGCCTAAAAACGTACTAGACCAACGCTTTATCGAACCTGATGAATTTATTGTTAGCTACGTAGGGGATTGGCAAACATTCCACAATAAATCTTGGAAAGAGTTTTATGGTGGTAAAAGTATTAATTATACTGTTGTAGGAGCAAAAGCTATAAGGATTAAGAAGTGACTTTTTCCGTTCTCGGTACCGATACCACAACTAACGAGAGGATTGAACTTTCGCAATCCTCGCGCCGTGAAGGAATGTATATTCTCGGTGCAACTGGTACAGGCAAATCTACCTTGCTTGAAAATCTGATTCTGCAAGATATCAAGCAGGGACTTGGCGTGTGTGTATTAGACCCTCATGGAGAGTTAATTAATAGTGTCGTCTCTCGCATGAACAAGCGGTTAGAGGATGTTATTCTCCTTGATCTGATGGATGAAAAATATGTCTTTGGCATGGACTTGTTTCATTGCGAAAATACTGCAGACCCATTTGTCGAAGACCTTGCGGTAACTCGCGTGATGCATATTTTAGAAAAAGTCTATCAGATTTCACGCGGTACGCCGCAAATGAATCAGTACTTTATCAACATTACCCGTACCCTCCTCTACAATCCTGAGTACACCATTCTTGATATTCCCTGGATTCTGACCAACGACACCTTACGAACAAAGCTTGTCAACAATGTGCCTGATGCCTGGGTGCGCTGGTTCTGGAATGATTTCTTTGAGAATTATCAACGGGGTGTCCGTCGTGCTGATGCTATTTCCAGTGTCGTCAATAAACTCGATGAGTTTTTTCGTCGTGTGCCTCGTCCTATTTTCGGACAAACAAACACAACGATTAATCTCAGAGAGATAATGGACAATCGCAAGATTTTACTCGTGAAACTCCATGCACGGTTTGATAGCTTAACAAATTTGGTAGGCAGCATTATTATTAGTCACTTGCTTGACGCAGCCTATTCTCGTAGCGATACTCCTGAGAAAAAGCGGAAGCAATTTAATGTCTATGCCGATGAATTTCAACGCTTTGCCATTCAGGATTTTGCGACACTCTTTACAGAAGCTCGGAAGTACGGATTAAGTTTAACCATTGCTCATCAAGTGCGCGATCAGATTGATCCCATTATCAAGGCAACCTGCGACCAAACAGCAAGTATTGTCTCGTTTCGGGCAAGTAGTGACAATGCCAAAGAAATAGCTGGCGTGTTTGATACCACTCCGCCTCCTGGTGAATGGATTTATGAAAAGATCATGGAGCAAACGATAGAGTCTGAGCAGATGGAATGGTGGGAGCCACAAGAAGCAGAAGCAGAATATACACAGTTGCAGGAAGAATTAACCGCACTTACAACGCAAATAGAGGATAACCCTCTTATGTCTACTGTCTTTTATTATATGGGGTATCATGATGGAAATAAGTCTTACCCTATGTACCATAGTAATAATGTAACAATACTTCCTATAAAGTACATAGATCGTATATATGCCAAAGCTGGGTATTGGAATAAGATTGTGCATAATGACTGGCCTTTATATACTAATGGTAACAGGCGAGAAAGAATAATAATAACCCATGCCACAAAGTACGCTTGTCTTTTGGGAATAAATTTGCCTGATATTCCGATTGAAAAACAACAACAAATGCGTACATGGATGCAACGAAAAGAAGAACTTGAGGAACGAGCTACCTTCTTGAAAGCTGAGTGTTACAAAACAGGAACAAAACAAATTCCGACAGGTATTTGGCGTCCCGAACCGATATTGGAATGGGAATACTTAGCTCAGGCAAAAAGACTTGATATAGATGTGTTTGTAGGTGACAACGCAAAATACAGAGCAAGACTAGCACCGCCGCCCTATGGCTCAGATGAAGTCGAAAAGCGCAACGCAAATAAGATTACGCATCTTCCCAAACACCATGCCTGTATTCGGATAGAAACAGGGGAACATACCATAACAACCATGAAACCAGAAGGAGGTATGAGCGATAAAGCAGTAGCAGAGCGTATTGCCGCTATTCAAGAACAAAATAAAACGAATGGCTATTTGCAATTGCGGAGTGACGTTGAAAAGCAAATACTCGCACATCATGAGTCACTCTTAATACCATCACCTGCTCCTAGTGGCAATGGCAAACAACAACGCAAAGTAACTCCTCCTGTAGAACAACAGGCTACTCCTGACGAAGCTCCTCCACCAAAGAAGAGACCAAAGATTGTCTAAGTATGTTCCTATGAGGTGTATGTGGACATTCTGCCAAGAGAAGCAAAGATTTTACAACTCTTCCACCCCTTTCCCTATCTGACGGATACCCAAGCCCTCCATCTCTTAGCTGCGCGGGGAATATATAAGCTCGGTTCCGCCAAAGCGATCAGTGCCAAACTGAAACGCTTTACTGAGGAAAACTATCTCTACCGCACAACACCACTTGTTGATATTGTCGGTGGCAGTGCCTTTTATGTCTATTGGCTGGGTGCAAAAGGCAGACATTATCTTGCTGATGAGTACCACTATGATTTTTCAGAATGGCGGCATCCCTCTCGCATGACAGACTTTGTAAAATCCTCACATGTCTGGCATTGCTTAGGTGTCACTGACTTTCTCATTGCTGCATCGTACCTTCCACACGTCAATAACCATATTCAGATAAAAACCATGTTCCATGACTTTACCCTGAAGCGAGAGATGCAGGGCTGCCCCGTTATTCCTGACGGACTCATTAAATTTGCTTCCGGCGATGAGCCGTGTATTTGGCTGGAACTGGATCGGGATACTGAGAAAGAAGAAGCGTTTACCAGCAAACTCAGAAGAATTATTGCACTCATGGGACATGGTTTTGACGAATGGTTTGAGACCCCACTTGCCTTATTTACGTGGGCATTTGTCACGCCTCTAGGAGAACACAGGGTAGGTGAGATGCGTACAGCGTGCGAGAAATTGTTACATGAAATGAAGCATGAGCAGTTAGGAGAAAAGTTTCTCTTTGCTTATCTGCCAACAAGTTGTGACCCGCACCACGTCTTTTTGTCTCCTGTCTGGGAAATGCCGTTTCAGTCTCACAAATATCCCTTATTTGCAATAGAGTGACAAGAACTTGTTGTCTGTGCCTCCCTACCAGACGCATAAACATTAGTACAATAAAAAAGCCGATAGCATCAAATTCCTCAAAAAGAGTGAATCCGAGAGTATCGGCTTAGGTGAAGGTTGTACCTTCTTGTGTTGGGTGTTTTGACTGATAGTTACTTGCAAACATGTATGCGAGCTGTTTTCAGTCTGTTGACCAACGCATACGCTCCCGTAAAGAGCAAAATTTGTTGCGACCACCGATAATGATGTGATCGACCAGTTCAATATCAAGCAGTTTTCCTGCTTGGACTAATTGGGTTGTGACCTCCATATCTTCTGGGCTTGGTTCCACACTTCCTGATGGATGATTGTGGAGGACAACAATACACGGACATTTGTGAACAATCGCAAGACGGTAAATTTCTGCGCTCCGATAGACGGAGGAACTGACAGTTCCCTGATATAAGGAAACATTCGCCTTGATATGGTATTTGGTGTCCAGTGCCAGTACTCGTATTTCTTCATGATCGAGATAGATCATGTCGTTTTGGACGTAGCGTACTGCGTCAATGGCATACACAATCTGCGGTTCATTTTCCTGGGTACAGTCACTCAGTCGCCGTGCAATCTCTAGGATTGCTTGTACTTGCGCCCCACGTTGTGTGCCTAAGCGGTATTCATTGGCAAGGTCGCCAATGTCTAAGCACACAAGTGACGCAAGGCTTGGGTAGGATGCCACTAGTTTCTCAATCTTTTCAATGACTGATTTGCTTCGACTACCTACGCCAAGTGCGGCAATAAGTAACTCATGATCGCAGAGAAAGCGAGCTTCCTGCATGACTGCCTTCTCTCGTAGTTTCACGCCTCGGCTTCTTTCTGTTCATGGGCAAGCAGTGAACGGAATACCGTGACATTTTTGGTATCCTGCAACTCTTCATAGATGCTGACAATTTCAGTCAGGGTTTGTATCCATTTAGGATCATCGTCACGGCTGAGCCATGCCTGCACTAATTCAGTCACACGAGCGCGTTTGCGTTCGATGTAGTGTTCGCGGTACTCCTGTGTTGCGATATCGGAAATGATCGCATAGAGCTGTGACTCACGCAGTTCACCTGTTGAATATTCGCCAACATGGTAAAAGCCTTTCGTGTCTTTCGTTGCTTCTGCAACTGCTTTTGCTGCTTTGAAAAGATCGCGGTACTCCTTCATGCGACGGTTGATCTCGGTGATGGTGCCATCTTTGCACGAAAGAAACGCAAGCGAAAGTCCGACGTAACTGGAATACCATGTCGCAACAATCACCTCGTTTTCACGGAAGTTCCCATAGATGTTCCAATAGCTGCGGTCAAGTGGTCGTTCCTTTTCCTTATAGGTGTAGCTGGCAAGTGTTGGAAAACCATAATAGTTCATGGTTTCGTAGTCGCTTTTTGGCGGATCACTATCGTCTTTCCCCTGATAGGTCGTATGCACATACCCATCTGAATCAATGAAGCTATAATAGTTGCCTGAGCTGCCGGACGCTGCAAGGCCAATATAGGTAAAGCTGTGGTGCTTTTCAAGCACACATTTGAGACACTTGTTGAGTGCAACTCTGGGGTTTTCCTCGGTAAAGAGTGCATCGCATGTGTTACATGCCCGATTTTGTTCAATCAGTGCTTTGATCTGATAGTATGTCTCTGTTCTAATCGAGATCGGATCACTAGTGTGCTGGTCAACATAAATGATACTGGTCTTCTCACTCATCTGTTTGTTCTCCTGTTGTCATCTTGTCAGTACTAGGTAGCACTGCATGAATACGAGTGATAATGTGTGACGCTGCCCGTTGGACAATATCCATTTCCGCTTTCAAGGTTTCGGGGGTATTCGCCCAACTCAATAAGTAATCAGCACTGTAGGGGGCTGGTATGCCAAAGTGAGTCGCAACAATATAACAGGTTGCTTCTGCATGGCACTCCTTCACCTGCTTGGGAAGCTCCTGTCGGGCTTGCTTATTGTGGATCACTTCATGCGCCCACTCGTGAAGGAGGGTCAGGCATTTATTGCCGCTTGCCAGTCCTTCTCTCAGGGCAATGGTGCCTAATGAGCTATACCCTTGCGCTCCATACGTGTGACTCGTTTCTAAGACTGTTACGCCTCCTTCCTGCAATGCTTGGTGCATTACCTCATACAACTGGTCAAAGTCTCCATAGACCTCTGGGAAAAACGTTGGAGGTCTCTTATCGGGAGTGAGTTGTGAAACGTCAAACACGCTAACTTCAAAAAAGCCAACGATGTGACTTTCACCCTCAATGGATGGGTCTTTTTTGACAATCGGGGCTTTGATGCGGATAGCTCGTTCGCCTTTAGCGACTTGATAGCCTTCATCACACCATTTGCGATAGCCTGCCACTCGCGTTGCGGTGGGACGCTGCTCGAAAATGAGCATCTTGTTATCAGGGGAATACTTATGAAACCGTGAACTAAACACAAAGTATGCAAGCATTCGCGCTGAGTGTCCACCTGCAATATCGGTTAAGAGAGTATCAAAGCTGTGCTTGATTAACTCATTGATATCGGGTGAGACAATCCGATCTCGTTTCATCTGGTTCTCCTACTGAGGTTTCATTTCATTCGATAACCATAGTTGTCTGGTCATCCTGACCTTGTACGCTGTGTTGTAAAATCGCTTCGTCAAGAACAATCTGTTCGTAGGTTTTAGCGACTTCACGCTCTAAGAGTTCTGGTGAAACATCGAATATGGTGTACTTCTCACAAATTCGAGGGAGTAACGCTTCGACTGCTTCACGGTCAATGTGATAGGTCTGCTCTAGGTACGCAAAGTCATATGACTTTACTAAGGGGTTCGCAATGCGGTGTGCATTCCGTTTTGCTTCTGTTGCATACGTGTCACCATACTCGCCTCGTTGTGAGGTGACTGATGATTTTGTGCATACGTACCAACGTGCATATGGGTCTTTCTCCTCTGCCTCCGGGTTCTTGTACTTCTTGAGGACAAAAGTGGTGTAGCGTCCATCGTTGGATTGCCATACCTCATACGCATTTTCAGGGGTAACAATTTTACCGCAAAGATTCTTTGCCATGATTTTCTCCACGTTGTGCTCATAACGAAAGGGGTTCCACTACAAGTTTTGCGTTTCTGAAAATTTGGATGGTAGTATTAGGAATACATGGTCGTAGCCTCCTTCTTGCTCTACAAATGTCAAGGTGCTTCTTGATTGTAGCAAGCAAGGAGGCAGTGTTTGAAGATGAAAAAGAGAACACAGGTTGGGGGTATTGATAGTCTTGCGTCGTTTGCTTGATGCACTGTAGTGGGAGGTGAGAAGTAGGTAACGAGTCGTGTTACTTAAAAGAGGGTAAGCTGTTCCTGTTTGCCATGCGCTTTCTCATACAGAATTTCGTTATAGATTTCCTGCAAGCTGAACAATTCGTTACAATCGTTTCCTGCTAATCGTTCAATCCCTATTTGGTATCTACTGACCTTTCTCACGAAATGCAGTGTTCCATCTTTATAACTGCCGTTATAGATATAGCCTCCAATACTGGCATAATAATCTGAACCTGCATAGCCAAGCATTCCATCTGCTAATTGTTTGAGGGTATCTCCTCTGAGTACATATGCTCGGATGAAATCTTTTGCCGCTTCTTTGGCTGTCATACTCCTCCTTTCTCAAGCATTACTTGCTTGTTTTCAGGGACTATACTGTGTATAATCCCCGATAGACAGGCAAGCATCTCGCTCTCTATACTCCTGAATAAAACTGTTGCTAATCGAGTCCAATTTTGGGAGATTAGGCTGCTTTCAAGAGACCGTGATAGGCTCTGTTGCCGATACTGAAATACGAGAGTGCTTTTTTGATAGCGTCTGTCTGCGCTCCCTTTTTCGCGTCCCCCCTATCGCCTTTTGTCACCCTGCTTTGTCCATAACCTACAGGAGCAAAATCAATAGATTTAATCCAGACTTTCACTTGCGCTATGGCAAGACTTGCGGTTCCTTTGTCTGTCGGCTGGGTTGCAATCTCGGTTGCGATTTCTTCAAAGCCCCAATTGCCTATTTTAAATACTGCGTTCATGGCATCAACAATGTATTGCGGTTTGTAGCCACTGTAGCCGGAATAACTATCTAAAGAAATATTGTTTGGTTCCCCATCCTGCAAAATACGATTGACTGCCTTTATTTTCTCCTCAATGGTTTTTGCATCAAGGACAAGTTGTTGTGTGTGTTTCGTTATGGCTGTTCACCTCCTTTCTCAAGGGATAACTTCCCCTGTTGCAAGGCTAGAAAGATATCCAGCCCTGTGTGCAGAAAAATTATTCTTTCTTTTGCAGCTCTGCGATAATAGTTCGTGGGTCTACATCTTCGTCCCAAGCTTCATACCAATCTACTTCTGTAGGGGTATCTTCCCTTGTACCGTCTTCATTCATTGGACAACCCATTAACGTATCATCTTCTAGTTTGAAATAGCTCCCTAAGTCTTTATAGGGATACCAGTTTTTATTTGTCATACACCTCCTTTCTGAAGCAACCTTGCTTCATCCAGCCCACTTTGCTAGAATGGGCTGTAGAAACAAGCTATTTTTCTACCTGTCTAATGTAGAATAAATAGACGGTCTTTGGATACTTCTTTGTTTCTTGAGTATCCTGATCTGTGACTTCTCGCAGAGTCATAGACCTGATTGCTTTTTCACCTTTTTTGACGTGGTAGCCTTTTGTTCTCCATGTCTTAAAGGTAAAGCAGTTCTGTCGAGGGTCATACTGCTCCGCTTCTTGATCTCCCCATCGTTTGGCTATTTCTCCTCGTACTTGGGAAGCGGTCTGCTCTGAACCTCTCCATTGTGCTATTTCCATAGAATCACCTCCTTTCCTGCAAGCGCGAACCGCAGTGAGCGCAGGGCGGTCTCCCGTTCTTACTTGCATATCCCAGGAGACTTTGCTAAAATCTCCTGAGTATACAAGCTAGAAGCTGTACATTCTGGGACTGCAAGGGTCGCATATCCAGCCCCCCTTCACCCAATCCCATCGCATCTCACCGAGTGGGAAATACTTTAAGCAGTAATCACATCTTGCTGCTGGTTCTCCCCATTCTCGGTCAAAGACAACATACGGTTTGTCTTCTTCCATTTCTCTCACCTCCTCTCTTGTTAAAGTGCGATATCCATAGTGAATATCTAATTTAGACTCATCTTGTCTCTTGGGGCTGGTCAAGGGTATGCTGTGGCAACAGCTTTATTTTGCTATCCGACTGCAAAATAAACCCTTGAACTGACACAAGAGACAAGACACATTAAATTAGATATTCACTATGGATATTTACTAGTAAAAAGGCACACAAAAAGAGCGCAAAATGCGCTCTTAAAAATAGGAAATGAGATAGGAATAGAAATCGTTTAGATTGTTGTTTCTGTCGAAGTTATTCTGAGGTGCTATCAACAATAGGGGTATCAGTGTTGGAAGGTTTTTTCACACCATAGAAGTTCCAATAAATATCAGCAAGCTGTGGTGGTCTACTCTCTACAGTAGCATAAGAAAAAATACGATTTTCAGGTGTGGTTTCATCACCTGGCTCATACGGTATATTTACTGCACCTGCAATGTCACGAAGTATCGTAGCTTGTTCAGATGACAATTCGAGATGATCGAGATTATCATTGTTTCGTTCAGTCTGTAGTCTTCCTAGAAAGAGTATTTGCTTTGTTTGTGGGAGCTTGTCATACGCAAGAAATCCAAATCCTAACGAAACTTTATAGAGCGTCTCTTTTGTTTCTTCTGGTACCTGCATGTGCGCTTCCATCCACAAGTCGAGCAGCATTGTGTATACGCCTGTTGCGTCAGGAAGATTGACATGTCTCCGCTCGGCTAATGCTTTAAGTGCATCAACAGAATAGGATTGATCTCCTCTATCACTTGGTGGGGCTTCTAGTGGTCGTGATTTATTCTCTGCCTCAAACATAGTTGGGAATATTACACGAATAGCTTCACTTATGCTTGACAAAATCCTGATAATAACAGATACCAAAAGCTATTTTGTCTTAATGTAGCGGTATAAGGTGGCTCTGGAAATGTGGAGTGTATTACAAATATCATCAATCGTATTACTTTTATCATCATAGAGGGATTGTGCAAGGGCTTTTTTCTTTGGCGTATCAAGTGTTTTTGCTTTGGGTCTCCCTCCTAAACGTCCTCTCGCTCTCGCTGCTTGCAGTCCTGCGTTTGTTCGCTCTTTGATAATATCCCGTTCAAACTCTGCTAATGCACCAAAGATATGAAAGATGAGCTTACCCCCACTCGTTGTTGTATCAATGTTTTCCTGAATACTTTTAAAGCCAATATTTCTATTGTTCAGTTCTGTGATTGTCTCTATCAGATGTTTCAGTGATCTGCCAAGTCTATCCAATCGCCACACAACCAACGTATCCCCTTCCCGAACGTACACAATGGCTTCTAGTAATCCTTTGCGTTCTGTTTTTGCTCCGCTTGCTGTATCGGTAAAGATTTTATTGCACCCTATTTTTTCAAGGGCATCTTGTTGCAGATTGAGGGTTTGTTCGTGGGTAGATACTCGTGCATAGCCAATTAACATAGATGTATGTGAGGAATTAGAAAATAGCTAACTGCCCGTTTTTCTTCTGCTCCTGTCTCTTAAAGTGAAGCCCTAATATTGCTTTATACATAACCCTAGACAGCAAAAATACTTGCTCAATTTCCTCTGTTTTGGGAACTCTGCCTAATTCATCATGAAGGGCGACAGCAATTTTTGCTTTGAGAAGTTTTTTCTTTTGTTCAGGGGTTATCATAACTACTCTAGTATCTCAAAACTCATCAATAATGTCAAGTAGCAAGACTATGATTTTGAGATAAGAATTGAGACATATGAGTAGCCTCTCCCCTACTGTTAGTAGGTTTACCCTTTTAATGTCTCAAAAATGACCCAGCCTGTTGAAAAAGTCCCTGCTAAGCTCATCATTAAGGATGATGCAGTCGTTCACATTTTTTGAGAAAGCTGGGTATATTGACCAGAGAAAAGCTTCCTTCTCCAAAAGGAGACGAACCCATCAC
>JAABUZ0100006462.1_pt1 | contig 14641 bp, 22 predicted proteins | sample 5562091 | NCBI WGS metagenome assembly JAABUZ01 (sample SAMN12813069, study PRJNA571459) | rock metagenome | isolation source: Antarctica rocks | place: Antarctica: Victoria Land, Linnaeus Terrace sud | collected 2015-12-21 | reverse complement strand
CGCGCCGGTGTCCCGTTTCTCCACACCCCGACGACCACAGAGCGCCGTGACATTTGTCGCCGAAACGTAGATCCTATTATGAGGCAACGACCCCATCTAAAAGCAGATTTAGTTATGAGGCAACACGGAGCGTGCGTGGGGACTTTACCCTCGTGTGCGCTGCCACGCCTCATCGACCGCATCCTGGTTGCCGACGTAAGGACTGAACGGGAATGGATCTTCCAGTATATCCCGTACGCGGTCGAGTTTGACCACGTCCTGCAAAGTATAAATCTCAGGCTGGTGAAAACGTCCGTCTTGGGTTTGGTGCGGGGTTAGCATGCTGCGCACAACTATGTGGGCCGTGGGATGCTTGGCGAGCCCCATCTCTCGCATTTTCTCGCTCACGGCGTCGCGCACGTGCCCTCGGTCCTTAGGGGTCCGCGTGTCCGTCCAGCGGCCCCACTTATCCAGCCTCATGGCCATGCGTGTCCGTTCAGCCGTCGCACGCTCGATCTCCCCGTTGTCTATCGTGAAGAAGCCTGTTTCCGGGTAGACGCGGATGACGCACTGCGTACACTCTACAAAATCGAGGGAGGTGGCCGCGCCCGCTAGTGACGCTGTCTCCCTCCCCTTCTTCCAGTATGTTTGTGTGTAGATGTTGTCGTGACATTCGGGGCATATGGTGACGAGTTGGCCGCGTTTATCGCCTCTCACCACATGACTAAACAAGTCATGTGGTACGAAGATGTATCGTTTGTTCATTCCCTAGAGTCCCCTTACGGCGTCGGTCAGTTTTTCATCTCCCCAGTGGGCGTAAATCTGCGATGTCGTGATAGTGGCGTGTCCTAGATGGCGCTGCACCATTTCCAGCTTGCCGGTTAGCGCATAGATCTTTGTTCCCGCGGAGTGCCTGAGCGCGTGCGCGCCCTGATAGGCGACGCCGGCGAGGCCGCACAGCAGGTCGAGGCGACGCCGGGCGCTGCGCTGGCTGCCGTACGGTATCACATAAACACCCCGCTCTCCGACAACGCCTGGCCTTGTCTCCCTGAGCGTGCGGAGCGCCTGGGCAAGGCGCGCGCTGAGGTGAACGACACGGGTTTTATTGCCCTTCCCGGCACGCACCGTCAGCGTCGCCGCGGGGTCGTCTACGTCATCCCATCGTAGGGCGAGGATCTCGGCGAGGCGCAGGCCGGCGTGCGCGCCCAGGAGCACGAGCGCCAGGTCGTCGCCCCGCGCGGTCGCGATGAGTTTCTCGATGGCTTCGGGAGGATATGGCCCGCGCTGCTGCTCGGGGGCCGTTGTGTTGGGGGTCACGGTGACATCCTTGAACGGGTCGCCGCTCGTGGCGCCGGCGTCGCGCAGCGCCTTGTAGAGCGCGCGTGCGGCGGCGAGCCGGATACGCACGGTGGCCGCGTTCTCGACGCTTTCCAGGCCGCGCAGCCATCGCTCAGGGGCCTTCCTGTGTGGCTTGAGCAGGTCTACGCCGGTCCACGCGTCCAGCAGGCTCCCGATGCCCTGCTTGTAGTTGCGGAGCGTGTGCGGGCTGATCTTCGCGCCGTGGCGGCCGTGGGCAAGGAGGTAGGCTTCGGTCAAGCCCCAGAGCGCGGGGGCGTCGTGATCGCGGCACGCTTCGACCGCACGTCGTTTGAGCTCATCGTCGGGCAACGACGCCCACACGTCCATGCGCGTGAGGGCGTCGCCCCCTGTGTAGGGAACAAGCGCCGTCGTGGCTATTGGAGCTGTCATCAGCGTACGTAGCCTCCACCCTGTTTTATCGCGCCATTTATAGTACGCACGTGCTATGTGTGTATCTGACCTTATGGTAGCACAATACCCATTGTGCGGCGCTAGATGATGTGAACGACCTTATGCCGATCGGTGTGTGCATGAGTGGTCCCCCCAACTGTGGGTGCGGTGCGCGGGTTGTTTTGTGCAGTGGCGCCCGCTTGGGCGAGGGGAAGCCCTCGCGGCGGCCGTGCCTGGTCAGCCTACCCGCTGTCGCGCTGGTCGTCGCCGTCTACGAACGTGGCGAGCTGCTGGCCGATTCCACCGCGCTGTATGATCTCCGCGACCCGTTGCTCGACGGCGCGCTGCATCACCCCGCGCGGCCCCATGCCCACCGGCGAGAAGTCCGCGCCCACGTAGCCGCGCCAGACGCCCTCGCCGGGACTCGCGGCGATGTAGCCGGCGAAGACGTCGCGCCCATTGGGGAGCACGGCGCGCGCTTCGTACAAGTCGGGAGCGCGGGCTATCCAGTGGATCACGGGTGGCGTGCTCATGGCTTCGACCTTTCGCGTTCCGCACCAATTGCTAAAAGGGTATCTCTTCGGCCGTGTCGTCGGTCAGGGCACAAGCGGCCTGTACCGCATTAAGCGCGACAGCATGCGCCTCACGCGCCGCGTCCAGCGCGCTCTCTCTCGTACCACGACACGTCCTCACCGCAACGCGTCGTCATTGCGTCACGAGACGACTCTCAACGATGGCGTGTTGTGCTCAGTTTGGGCCAGTCGTTGGATGTCGTGCAGGAACGCGATGTAGCCTGGCACCGCATCGATGAATGGAATCAAAGTGTTCTTGGGTAGCGCAGTGATCCAGGTGGTCTCGATCGGGCTACCGCCGAACGTCAGCGCCCACCACAGTTTAGACAGGGGTCGGTACACGTCGTTGTCTCCCATCGCTGCCATGGCTGGCCCCAACAAGTTCCAATCGAGTTCAAACTTGCCTTTATCCGTGACTAGGATGGGATCGGCTGTCCCTGCTGCAACCTTGGTCTTATGGGATACGGGGATGCGCGGATCGGCCATCTCTCTTGCCTCGGCCTCGGCTCGATACGAACGAGCCGCTTCTGCCTTGTTGTGCTCGCGGGTAGCTCTGCGTCGTGCCTGGGCCTCCTGCGCGGCATGGACGCGCACAGCGTCTGGGTCGTCGGTGTCCTGCGGGCCGTGATATCCCGTTGTCTCTATCGCGAAACGGTGCAACGTTTCAAGGACCGTAATGTAGGTCGGGATGCTTGCAAGATTGCACTCGTCGTAACCGTAAAAGCGTTCCCTCCTGGCCGCCTCGTGGACGATGATGGCGGGCTCGAAGCGCATCACGTCCTCGCAGACCTTCTGTATATCCTTCGTGCGGCTCAATCGCCGCTTTTCTACCAGCCGCGCCTCACGCACCTTCTGGTCGGCTATCATGCGCTCACAATATACCCGCGACTCCTCGATGTCTTCAGCAGTGAACGTGATCGTGAACGAGTTATTCATTCGTCATCTCCGGCGGTTACTGCTCCGGCGAGATTCCAGCCCGGCAACTCCTGCCGCAACCGCTCAATGACCCACAGCCGCACAAGCGTTGCAGGCTTGATGCCCTTCTGTAGCGCGACCTGGCGCAAGGCATTTAGTGCGTCCGGGGCTAGTCCGACCGTCACTTGCGGTCCCCGTTTGATATCCCTACCCTCAGCCATAAGTGTGTGTCCTTTGATGTGATATGGCACTGCAATCTCAGTCACTTGCATCTCCTTTACTTTACAACAAACACTGCCGCCTATTGTTAGTGTATCAGTATTAACTAACAATAACAATACAATACAATGCAAAGTATTGACATTGCAGTGTAAAAGTAGTAGACTGAAAGAGTGAGGAGCAAATAGCTTCTACAACGAAAAAGGCCGAGGCGCTGCGCTAACAGCCCTCGGCACGACACAGCGAGGATTGATCGCCATGCACACTCAGTCTACGGCTACACACACCACGACCGCTAGCGCTTTTCGTCCGCGCGTCCGCCGACTTGGCCCTGGTCACTATTTAGTAGAGAGCGCGACGAAGCCCGGTACCGGCCATCCCGTCACGGTCGATCGCTGCAACTGCCCCGGCTTTTCCTATCGCGGAACGTGTCGGCACATCGCCCTGGTACGGGCGATTGAGCCCCGCATGGACGCATGGTACGGCCAGGCTGCAAAGCCGGCGTGCACAACGGTTGAGGAAGAGCACGCCGGCGACACCTCTATAAGAGGCACCACCATGGTAGCAAATACGCTCCTTGACGCCCAGACCGACGAGGCCGAGGCGAGGCTCGCCAGCGCCCGCCGGGCGCTTCAAGACGCTGACCAACGGGACGACTCCTACGCCGTCTTGTGGAGGCAGGTGGACGGATTGGAGCGTGAAGTGGCGGCGCTCCATTACCAGCTGATGCGGGCCGCTTAACATGCGCTTTACTACAGCCACCACCACGGCGACGGCCCTGTCTCATGTTGAGGCAGGGCCGGCCGTCCTGCTCGTCGAGGAACAGCCTGCCTACCGTTACATGGGCGACGGCCGCTTTGAGCCGGCTAATGCCGCCGCCCATGCGGAGTGCGCGGCGTGGAACACGTACGCGGCTATGGTCACCGTTCGCAGTGCGGCCAGCAGGAGCTTGTGACCATGACACACCATACACTTACCGCACAGGAGCCTGCGACGCCGGTACGCGGTGCCTGGGGCCTCTCTGTGCGCGACGATGGGCGTGTCGCCGTGACTTATGCCGGCCAGCTCGTCGCGACCACCGCCTATTGCACGTCCGAGGACCAGGCCCGCGTCCACACGTTGTATGCGGCGCTTGTGCGTAGGGGGGCGCGATGAACACCGCTCTTACGCCTATTGAGCAACCCTACCTGACCCTGGAAAGGCCGGTTATCGTGTACCAGCGCGCCGGCGGCCTGATCGCCGTCCCGTTCGACCTCGACGGCGCTCCGCATGTCGTGACGGTGCGGGTCGACCCGCTCGACGACAGCGAAACCGTCGCGCTTATCCCGGCGTGCTCCCACGATACACGCGCCACTCTGGCAGCCTTTGCCGAGGCCCTGGACGCGCTAGAGGACGTGCGTGATCGTGCCCAGGTCCAAGGACGCGTCGACGCGGTACGCCTCTCTGAGCGCGCCCTGGCCGCCCTCCGGCGTGAAGGCCAGGTCCTCGGGGAGACACGCGCACAGGTGGTCCCGCGTGTCACGGCCTATCCGGGTCGTCGCACCCAACGCCACGAGTCGCGTGTGAGGGCCTACGCATGACGACACAGCGCCATGCCTGGCCGTGGGCACGCGGGCCGCCCTCCCCTCACAATCCATGAAGCCCCGCGTCACCGCATGCATGCCCCGCTTACAGCACCAATGATTCACTGGAGGAGTTTTTACGACCATGAGTACGACACATACCGCACAACTGACACCCAACTTCGTGCTAGCGCAAGACACCGCGCAAGTGGTGGCTGACCTCGCCGAGGATGATAACCCCGACTTGACCGCGCCTCATGCGCCGCTGCGCCCACAGCGCCCTATGCGCTATAAATGGGAGTCGAGGTCGGAGCCGGGGATCGTTTGCACCGATGTGGTTTCGGTCGAGCGTGCGGTCCTGCGCGCGGCCGTGACTATCTTGCGCCGCGTGATTGGTGAGCATCCCGTGTGGGCCATCGAGACGGCCGACGTGTATGACGGCTATAAGGAGCTTAAGTTGCCCCTGGAGGCAACGGCGTATCTCCTGAAAGCCTTCGCCGCGCATCGGGGGAAGGTGGCACCCCACAGAGACACCACGGAGACAAGCGCGGCGCTCGACGCCGACCCGCTGCTCGACCTGCCGTTTAATAGCGTGGAGCGCGTGCTTGTCGCACTCTCGGGTGTTCTAAACGGGTATATCGACGGCACCGATGATACGCTGGGCAATTACCAGCGGGCCGCCAGCGTGGCGCATACGATCACAGATCTCACCGAGGCCATGGCCTCGTACGAGCGTGACGTGCTGATCCCACGCGCGCAGGCCGGGGAGGGGTACAGCCCAGCGGCGTGGGCTAAAGAGCAACAGACGGCACAGGACACGACCGGCGTGCTCCACGAGACCGATGCCCCGGCGGGCTAGCCTCGCCCGTTGTCCCATGCGTATCTCAGGGCCGTTCGCGTGATGCGAACGGCCCGTCGCGTTGAGGGCGTGCTAGACTCGTTGTAGGAGGGGGTAGGTAATGGTGAGGAGCGACGTGAAGAGTAACCGGGTCGGGCGCGCGACGCTGGCTACCGGCGGTATCACGACGGCCTATCGCGCGGTCGTCGCGTTTACCTGTGTCCAGTGCGCCGGGACTATCCCGCCGGGGGCGCTCTTTTCGCGCCAATCCCGACACACATCCTGGGGCACGATGGGCTCGCCGGCGAACGATCCCGTCTGCGTTACCTGCCGGCCGTTGCGCCTGGAGGATACCGGTGAGGCTCACATCTAGGGCGTGATACACGGGCGACAATGATGGACAATCCGGACACCCCGGACCGTTTTGTAGCCGACGGCGCCCTCAGTCTTTTCAGCGGGGATCTCACGGACGATACGTTGGCGAGCCATCTAAAGACCCTGCGCGCCGACCCAGACTGGCGCGTCTTTGTCCTTGAGGGGCCGAAGGTGCGCGATGTGGAGCTAATCTACAAGCCCACCAACGCCTGGTACGTTCTGCGTTTGACGAAAGTGTGGCGCCTGCGGGGACAGGTATGGCGGCGCGTGTCCTAGCGCTGGCGTCGGGCGCTATGACTTTGTGGGTATCACTGTGCTCTGCGACCACCATGAATCTATCGTCGTTCGTATAGGAGAGCTGATGTCAACACCGCTTATTATCGCGGTCTCGGCCTGGAAAGGTGGCGTGGGCAAGTCAACCACGAGCATCTACCTCGCCGCCCTGCTCGCGCGGGACACAGGGTCACGCGTCGCGCTCGTCGATCGCGACGCCTCCCGGAACCTGACCGCCATGGTGGCGCAGCGCCCCGCCTTGCGCGACGAGCTGATAGCCCGTGGCGTCCACCTCATATCGGGAGAGGAGATCCCGCGCGGCCGCGATGCGTTCCCCTACAGCGTCATCGACACGCCTCCCGGTGATGGCGCCATCGCCTCACTGCGCGACGCCACGCTCGTCGTGCTGCCGGTCAAGCCGGAAGACCAGAGCATCGGCAACTTCGTCAAGCACCTGGAGCAGCTCGACGACGCGCGTCTCGCTGTTAGCCCGCGCATGCGTCTGCTCGCCGCCCTCCCGACGATGGTGTGGCGCACGGGGCGCTCCCTTGTCCGCCAACACCAGGAGCACCTCGACAATATCGCGGCCATCGCCGCGCGCCGACATCCCCCGCTCCCGGTGCTGCCCTACGTCCCGTTGTCCACCCGCGTCATGAACTTCGACCTGGACGCCCCAGAGTATCGGCCGGTGGCCGAGGAGATACTGCGCTATGTCGCGATCGCGGCCTAGATCATCCATCGACCTCGGCGTGCTGCTCGAAGACGAGCGCGACTCAACGCCGGCGCACATCGCGGACGCGGCTGAGAAGTCGTTCGACGCCATCCCCGGCGGGAAACTCATCCCCCTCGACCGCATCGACACCTGGGAGCGGCAGCCGCGTAAATCGTTCGATGAGGAGGGTATCGCGGAACTCGCCGCCTCTATTGCCGCTAGTGGCGTCCTTGAACCCTTGGTGGTACGGCGCCACGTCACACAGCCCGGCCGCTACATTATCATCGCAGGCCATCGTCGTCTCCTGGCCGCACGACGCGTCCATGGGAGCGAGGACGCCGATGAGCGGGCACGCGTCGAGGCGCTCCCCTGCGTCATCCGCGAGGCGACCGACGACAGTGCGTTCGCCGACGCGTTGGTCGAGAACCTAGTGCGCAAGGACCTGACGAGGCGCGAGATGATGGACGCGGTGAAGGTCCTACAGGACGAGTATAAGTGGACTTTACGCGAGATCGCGCGCCGGACGGGCCGCAATCAGCACGATCTTTCGGTGTTGGCCCGCATCGCGGCGGATACGGATCTGAGCCAGTTGGTCGCTGATGACATTATCAGCCCGACCGCGCTGGGCGTCCTCGTCGAAGAGAAGCACACGCCTATTCGTGGGACAGTCGTTGCCGCTATCCGAGCGGGGCGCGTCAAGACTGTCAGCGATGTGGAAGAGGCTGTTAAGGTCGCCCATGCTGCCCAGGACGCGCCCCCACCGGTGGTACAAGTGAGTGATATCACTCACCCTGCCGAGCTGCCTCATGCGCCGCTTGACGGACGACACGCCCCTGTGGAGGTGAGTGATATCACTCACCCTACCGACCCACAAACCACCGGTGTCACTCATGAGGACGCGCCTGAGCGTCCGATGCCTCTCCCCCGGAACGCGCCGCGTGTGACGCCTGTAGAGCGCGTCCAGAGCACGCTAGGAGCGTCCGGCACGCCCGTCCCTACCACGACGACGGCGCCGAGCCGTGTCCCCATGCTCTACCAACCGTTTGTAGACTGGCAGGCGCGCATCTATGGGGAGATGGATAGCCTAACGACTGATGAGCGGGACACGCTCGCGCGGCTCCTGACGGTGGACGTCGCGCAGATCCGGGAGCGCCTCACGGACACACACCAAAAGACCTAGCCATGTCACCGGCGGCCCGCTTCACGTATCAGCATCATGCGGTGACCGGCCGTTGGTACGTCTATGATCGGCTGCGCGATCGGACGGTCCGCGTTGAGGACTTGGGGGTGACGGCCGATCACCATGCGCGCGACTATGAGGCAGACTGGCGACGACACTGCGACCGCTGGATCGAGGCCGAGCGCCGGGAGAGCGCATCTTAACGGACGACACTGGTGGGTTTGCTGCGCCCTCATGGAACGTGGCCCCTGGCGCCCCTCTTGCCTGTAAGATCTATGCGACAATCCGCCGTAGGAGGGCACTTGACGAAGGAGAGACCTGGTGTGCGCAGTCACCCTATCGGGCTGGTCACACTGGACGACGGGCGTCCCATCGCCGCGTACCGTGCCATCGTGAGATTGACCTGTACTGACTGCGCGCGGCCTATCCTGCCAGGTGACCTCTTTTCACGGCGCACGCAACCCGTCTCTAGACTGAGCGCAGGTCAGGGGAGGGTCGATGTCTGCGTGGTGTGTCGCCCCCTACGCGTAGAGGATCACGCGGATACGCCAGCACCGACGGATGAGGAAGAAAACCGATGATCCCTGCCCACGACGCCAAGACGACGCCGTTACGCGGCGCGGCGCATCCTGACGATGGGACCGCCACCGACGCCTGGCTAGCCACACGCCCCTGCGTGCCGTTCAGCGACGCGATGACCACCATCGCCCACGCCTGTGACCAAGCCCTAGCGGATGCGCGGCTGACCACGACCAGGGAACTCGACGGGCCACTCCACAGCCTCGTCACCGACCTGCGGCGTGAGAAGGCGGCGGCGCTGGCCTGCCGCGCGATCTTCGAGAGCAACCTCGCCGCCGCCGTGGCCGAGATGCGTGGCCTGAGCCAGGCCACGGACGACGCCTATATGCGCAAGATCGCGGACGCGTTGGAGACCGACGCCTACCAAGAGTTGGCGCCCTAACCGGTTGTCGGCGGCACGAAGCAGTCGTCGGGAGAGCGGAGTCCAGGAGGAGCAGAGCTAATGGACGACGGACGTTCGTGCGATCACGCATGGGTGGTAGACCACGTTGATAAGACTGGCGAAGAGCAGGACGAGCAGGGGCGGCGCGTCGCTCGCCTCACGTCCACGTATTGAATCTGTCGTACCTGCGGGGCCACGAACGTCACGGTCACGCGTGAGGAGGTCGGTGACATAGCGCATGATGGGCATGGGCTGTAGATGATCCCTCGTTTCACGTCCTGAGCGTCAGGAGCGTATAGGATGCGCGAACGGCCACGGTGTGCAGCTTCCAAACACACCGCGGACCGCCCGCACCTTTAGCCTACCGCATGGGGACGCACATAGCGCGCTTATCGGGGGCACGCATCGCTAGTGGTGGCTCCCCGCGCGTGCGGGCGCGAGGACACGACGGAAACGATGGATAAGACCGCACAGGGTGGCTCCCCGCGCGTGCGGGCGCGAGGCCAGATAAGGAATTAATTCCTTATCTGGCAACGGTGGCTCCCCGCGCGTGCGGGCGCGAGGCTGTGTCAGCGTGCCACATCAAGCCACAACACGGTGGCTCCCCGCGCGTGCGGGCGCGAGGCCCCATCAAGGGACGCGCTAGACCAGACAGAAGGTGGCTCCCCGCGCGTGCGGGCGCGAGGCGCCAGTGGACGTGTCATCAACTCATAGAGGCGGTGGCTCCCCGCGCGTGCGGGCGCGAGGCCGTTTACGATGTACCGGGGGGGACATGCGGTGGGTGGCTCCCCGCGCGTGCGGGCGCGAGGCAGCCAGGTGTCCCGATTTTGGGACACCTGGGGAAGTCAGCAACGGGTACGTCAGGTGGCGGGGTCGGGGGGAACAGAGCACCTCTATTTATTTTCCCAGTAGAGGGTGGTCGCGGTCCGTGCTTTGATACGACAGGCCGGGTGTTTCGTAGGGCGCGTAGCGCGCGAGAAACAAGTAGATGGGCGACGGTACGGACTATCCCGAACGCGGAAAGCCGCCCCATCACATTGAGTGGAGCGGCTGTGTACGCTTTCCTTGCGCCTGCGATGACTGTTCTACTGGGAAAAAGAAACGGGTGTCACGCCGACTCATCGAGGGTGTCAGGCTTGACGAGGACTGGCTCGTCGATCGAGACAGGCGACGCCACCGTAGCCTGCCGTGTCTGTGCGCGCTTGACCAGCCGCCGTAGCGCCCGCGACCTGTACCACGGCGTCGAGCGCACGAGCACGGGGCGGGCGTGCAAGCCGTTCAGGATCATCCAGCCCTCCGGCAACTGTTGTATCTCTTCCGGCGTCAACAGTGGCCGCCCGGTCTCGCCGCGTGTGTAGCCGCCCTGGTCAACGAACACTTCCCCGCGCTTCCGCCCCGCGTTCGCCGCGCGTCCGACCACGGTGGACGTGCCTAACCGCGCCGACACCCACGCCGCATCCTCCTGACCCACCCCGCCGAAGATGAGATGACACTGGCAGACGCTGGTGATGATGCGCCGCCCCTCCGGCGTGTAGAGCCGGTCTAACTGGATGCTGTCCTGACAGGCGAGGAGCATGGGCGCGCCGGCGCTGCGCAGCGTCGCCAGCCGTTCCGGTAGCCCCGGAATGACCCCGATCGTGCCTGCTTCGTCGAGGTAGCAGAACAGCCCCCGCTTGAGCTTCTGATCCGGTTGCGCGTTAGCAATGTCTACTAACTCGTCAAACATCTGCATGAACAGCGATCCGGTCAGCGGCCGCAGCACGTTCTCGCGGCCTGGCGTCAGGATCACGAACAGCGCGAGCGGGGCCGCGGTCGGGTCGCTTATGGCCGTGATGTCGATGTCGTCGTGCGCCGTCACGCGGGCGATGGCGGGGTCATTGAGGACGCTGAACTTCACGATCAAGCCGACGAGCGCCGACCCGCCCACGCGCGGGACCATCTCGATCCCGCCCATGAACCCGCGTATCGCCTCCACCGCCTCGGGACAGGGGGAATGCAGCAGCTCATCCCTGAGCGCGTCCCAACTCTCCGTGTTGAACAGCGCGCGTAGCTGCGCGAGTGGCGCCGCCTTCCCTGTCCGCGTGCGGTACTGGTCGTTCAGGTGCAGGATGCCCGCTTGCAGCAAGAGGTAGCCGGTCGAGTCCCAAAACGCATCCGACCCGCTGACCTCGCCCTGCCCCCGCGTGTTGGCGATCCAGCTCTGCGCGAACACAAGAGCCTCCGACGCCGTGTGAATGTGCGCCAGGGGGTTGTAGCCGGGCGCGTTGGGGCTGGTGTCGTAGAAGTCGAGCCGCGCCACGCGGTAGCCGCGCGCCGCCAGCACCGCGCCCGCCGTCTTATAGTTCTCGCCTTTGGGGTCGGCCACGATGAGCGAGCGCCGCACGCGCCCGCGCTCCCCCTCGCGCAGCAGGCCGGGGATCACCGTCGCCGCCGTCTTGCCCTCGCCCGGCACGCCCAACGCCAGGATGTTGAGGTTCTGCCGCTTGGCCGATAGGCTCAGGGTGCGCCGCCCGACGCGCCCCACCACAAAGGGTGCCTCTCGTTGCAGAAGACCCACACGCCGCAGCACACCCCAGCGCGGGCCGTACATGCGCCGCGCTTCCGTCGCCGTCGCCCACCGCGCGCTCCCCGCCGTCGTGCCCGGTGTCAGCCGCCCAATGCCGCGCAGCAGGAACCACAGCGCTCCCAGCAGGCCGCGTGTGGCCCTGAGCAGCCCCAGGAGCAACACACCCCCGCCGATACTCAACACCCATAGCATCTCGCGCCGTCGCCACGCAGGCTCTCGTAGCGCCGCCAGGCGGTCCTTCCACAGCAGCCAGCGCACATGCGGGCGCGTGTTGGCGTGCCCGCCCGGTAGGAAGCCGCGCAGACTTCCCGGCCGCGTGTACGCCTCCCACACGCGCGCCCCGTTATCGGGGGCGTACCAGACCAGCTCGCGCGCTAGGAGCGTCACCGCGCCCCCCTCGATGCGCCAGGCCAGCGCCCCGAGCGCGACCAGGAGCGCCACCACGCCCGCCGCGATCATCCGTCGTCGTGTCACCATCTCGCGCCTCTCTCTCACTTCTTTCTTCCAAGTAGCCTGTCAGTACCTTTAGTCCCTCCGCTGCCACCAGTGGCGTTTGCGCGCGGCCTGCGGAGCAGGCGGTACAGGGAGGGGCGTTGGCGTGTCGATCGGTGTCTGAGCGGGCAGGTCCACCACCCCCAGCCGTCGGTCGAGGTCCGCCATGCGCGCCGCCTGGCGCTCCCGCGCCGCTGCTAGCTCCCGCCCGCGCGCCGCCTCGCGGAACGACGCCGCCCGCCTCACGCCGATCTCGCGCAGCACCTTGAAGTCTCCCGGCCCGAAGCGGACCCCGACCCGTACCCCCTCCTTGCAGATCGCGGACGCCTCGCCCCCGATCAGGATGTGCGCGTGCGGGTGTTCCGTGTTGGAGTGGATCGCCGCGACCCACTGGATATCCCGGTCGAGGTGCGCGGCGTAGTCGGCCATGCAGGTCCGTACCCATGCCTGCATGTCGTCGAGTCCCCTGATGCCCAACCCCTTCGACGGGGACATGACGAGCCAGTGCATCAACTTTCCCTTGCCGCTGCGGTTCGCCCATAAGAGCGTACGAGCCTCGGCGCGTGTGACGTCGCCTTCCGTTGCCGTGAACAGTTCCCGCGTGGCGTCCTCCGGTGGTCCATCTTTGCGCGGATCTCGATTCTCCAGGTAGTAGACCGCGTGTTGGATGACCTCACGGGGGTGCTCCACCTTCGCGTCCCAAAAGACGTTGTGGGCGGCGCAGTACGGTCCGGCGTCGGTCGCCCCACGTTGATCCCGCTCCCTCGCGTCGTCAAGCGCGTCATCCCTGTCGTCCCACATGGCTCTCTACTGTCCTCTATGGTCGTCGCGTAGCGGCGGGTGTTTGTCGTCGTGGTAGGGGGGGCGGTTGGTGGAGGGATGGTTACACGTCAGGAGACCCGCTTATCTTGTCCGTGGCTTTTGCGTAGCAAAAACACGCCGGCGGGGCACAACGCAGACACCCCGCCGGCGTGGGTGGTTGCCCGTTAGTGGAGCACCTGGCTCACGATAGTCGGGCTGAGGAGCACCGTCCACACGACCCACCCGAGCACCGCCCACAGCCAGGGTCGTGCCGCCAGCGGGCGTGCCCGCGCCGTGATCCGTGGTCCAACTTCCACCAGGGCCGCGACCACTGACAGGTACGGCAAGATGACAAAGACACCCAGGAGCGCCGGTCCAATCAGCAGCACGGCTGACGCCAGGCTGGCCGGTCGTCCGACTATCACCGACTCGCCGAGCAAGGCCGCCACCGCGACCGCTGCCCCGATCAACGCCAGCGTCCAGCTCCTCTCCCTGGCATGCCGGCGCGCGATGAGCGCGCAGCCCAGCAACACCGCGAGCGCCCACACGTCCAAGACGATCATCGTTCCTCCCCTTTCTTCCTCTCCGCCGTGCGGCTGTCATGGATGCGCTCCCCTATCAACGTGCCGACCAGCTCAGCCCAGCCCGCGTTGTCCATCGCTAACAGACGCCGCCGTCGCCGCCGTCGGCGTGCCTGTGCGGCGACGGTCGGCGCGACCGGGAACGGGATCGGCCGTAGTTGGAAGCCGCAGCGTCCGCAGAAGTTGGCCTCCTCCGGCCCCCAGCGGCGGCACCGTTCGCACAGGTGCGCGTGGCTAATATCGTCTATGTATGACGTCATGTATCCCCCCCTATCCCCCTATGCCGCCATGGCGGCGGTCTTGGCGGCGTTGGCGGCGTTGTCCGCGAAGCCGTGCCCAATACCCCGGACCTCGACCACGAGCAGCGCGGCCAGGATCGCCGGCACCAGGTCGATGAAAAAGAAGCCACCGATGATCGTGATGGTGTTGCCGCCCGTCGCCGAGACCGTGATCAGGAAGAGCCGCACGGCGATCCCGAAGGCCGGCCCTAACAAGGCCAGGTTCGCGTACGCGGCCATCCACTGAATCGCGTTGCGGCGCGTGCCGGGATACACCGCACAGAGGATCATCAGCGGCGCGACCACGAAGAGGAACTCCTGGGCGTAGAGCGCGATGGATCGCTCGATGCCGGCGATCACGAGCAGCAGGCCGCCAATCGCGAAGACCGGCGGGTTGATGATACCGTGCAGCGCGGCTGTCAGCGTATCGGCGGCCAGGCCCGGTCCCACCAGCCGCTCCCCTAGCAGTTTGTCGGAGAGAAGTGGGCGCTCCGTCCCGTGTGTGGTGGTACAGTAGGAAGCATGAGTAGAACATTCAAAACCGTAGACTACGAGGCGGCGCTGGACCTGACCGTGCGCCTGGGTGAC
>JAABUZ0100006461.1_pt1 | contig 14642 bp, 12 predicted proteins | sample 5562091 | NCBI WGS metagenome assembly JAABUZ01 (sample SAMN12813069, study PRJNA571459) | rock metagenome | isolation source: Antarctica rocks | place: Antarctica: Victoria Land, Linnaeus Terrace sud | collected 2015-12-21 | reverse complement strand
ACAGAGGCGGCAGATACAAACGTTCCTCCTAGAAGTGGTGGAGAACGTTGCCGATCTTTATAAACGCCTTCCCCAGCAATTGCTGCATCGAGATTATGATAGCAGCAATATCCTTATGGACGGAGAGCGCATCACAGCCATATTGGATTTTGAGTTTGCAAGCAAAGATATCCGTATCCTCGATTTATGCGTGTCGATAAGCTGGTGGCCTGTCATTCTCTTTGGAACCGGGCAAGAGTGGGATGTAATCGACGCATTTGGTAAAGCATATACTACTGGCTACCCTCTCAGCGAAGACGAGCTACGCGCTATCCCCGCTGTATGGCGCATGCGGGATGCTACTTCGTTGGTAAACCGGATAGGGCGCTACCTTGCGGGCCAGGAAACAGAGACGCGTATACAAAATCGTATCGAGCACTCGCTCTGGCGCGAAGAATGGCTGTCTGCTAATAGAGATACGCTCTTACAGCATGTACTACAATGGCTGTAGGCAACAAAAGACAGATTTTGAGCTTACACGTGAACCTCTAGAAATCGTGTAAATATGACAAGCTGCGATGTACTGATAGCCAAAGGATTTGCACTATGGACGAAAAGCTTCTCTACAAACTGGCTCTACGCTTAGCTACATTTCCAGGTGACCCAGGTATGGATAATCCACAACTAATAGTGGGAAGCGTGCCGCAATCATTGCCATTCAGTATCCCTTTTCCCACCAACAGCAAAGTATTGGGATCAGTCATTCGTGGCCCACGCTCACTTCAGATTCTATTAGATGTGCCGATGTCGCGCGACGAGGTAAACGATTTCTACGAACGCGAATTGCAGGCAGCAGGTTGGCATCTCCCGGAGAATGATGCAAGGAATCGATGGGGTGGCTTTGTGCATAAAGGATTTAGCACTGTCGATTTCCTGAACTATACTCATGATTCAGGTGCGGAAATTACCATCCAGATCAGCGATGGCGAAAGTGGAATAACCGATCTACGCCTTACACTAAAGCAAGACGAAGGTTCTCAAGGCACGCAGGCAAGAAGTCACAGGATGCATAGGCCATATATACAAGAGGTCTTGCCGCCACTTATTCCTCCCAGACACTCTGCACAGCAATCAACGGGTGGTAGTAGCGGTGGTGACAGCGCAAGTAGTAGCGCAACCTTGCAACTCAAAGAGAGCTTGGAGATCGCTCGCCTGACAAAGCACTACATAGATCAGTTAGTGCAGGCCGGGTGGACTCAGATTGGCGGTGAACAGACAGAGCATACAGCCTGGAGCGCCTGGAAGTTCCGTTCCAAGTCTGATGAGGAATGGCAGGCGGCATTTTATCTCTTTCAGCTACCCAGTGAACAGATACAGTATCACTTAAGTCTGTCTGCCGAGCTGAAGAAAACAGAGTCTCAAGGCGGCTGGTTCACACAAGCACCACAGGCTTAGCAGAGGAGTTACGGCTTAATGCCCCAGGCCAGGACGAAGTTCCAGGTTGCGTGATAATCGCTTTGGCGCATCTCTTCGAGAGCTTGTTGACGAATAGCTTCGTAATCTCCGTTGATGCAGCCCCACTTTTGGAAAAAGGGGCGAATCGTCTGGAACATGTGCACACCATCCTGATAGTATGCCTGCCCTTCGGGAGTTCCTGACCGATATTCCAATGCATAGGGTCGCGTCTGCACCTGCTGGCAGCCGTACTGCTTGAGAAGGGGCGCTAAGTGAGCATTTATTCCAGTCGATTCCTGCTCGAAGAGATGTCCTGACTTGAAAAGGGCACAGAGTAGCATAGCGTTGATCTGCATATGTGCTGGACTATTACTATAATGAAGAACTTCTGGCTCCATAAGCCGGACGGTGCCACCGGGGCGCGTCACGCGCAGCAGTTCGCTTATGATCTTTGGCCATTCCCAGGTGCGTACAAAGCTGCCGCTACAGCGCATATTGACCAGATCAAAGAAACCGGCAGGAAATTCGAGCATGCGTATCGCATCCATAACGTGGAACTCAACCCGCTCGCCCAGGTTATAGATGGCAGCTTGCTCACGTGCATGACTAACCATACGATGGCTAATATCGATACCAATTACGGACAGCTCTGGATACGTCCGAGCGGCATCAATAGCCCAGCCACCGGGGCCACATGCAACATCAAGCACGCGACGAAAAGCACTCGGATCAGCTTGCTCTGGAAATACACCTCCCATACTCTCTGTAATCATCTCGCCCTGAATCGTTAAACGCTTAAGCTCCGCCTCGCTTTGTCTATCTTCCACAAAATATGTGCTAGGATGTTCTTTTTTCTGTATGTTATCTGAGGTCGCCATAGTATTGCCCTCCCTGATGTTTACTACTATCCTAACATTTTAGTTGATCTTATCACTACTTGTTCTACTTTCAGCATGTACCGCTTCTCTCTATAAATTATACACATTGAAGCCCGCCTGGTCTAGAGAACGAGCAAATTCCTGTATTCTATATATTATTTCATCCTTTTATACTTTGCCCTCAGAGATTTTATCTTAATCGACAGCGCGAATGGTGGGATGCAGCAGTCCGAGAACGACGACGCAGGCACTCAAAAGGCCACCCCATAAAAAGATGGTTGGTGCTCCAAAGCGGTCCGCCGCAAAGCCTGCCAGCGCGTAGCCAACCGGTAAGAGAGCATACGAGCCGAGCGCGTCAATACTGGATACACGCCCTAAGCGCTCGGCGGGCACAAATTCTTGTAAGCTCACGGACCAGGAGAGATTGACGATCGACCAGGTGGCACCCCATAGGAAGACGGCAAGACCCATCACGATTAGACCAGAGGACAGGCCCATCAGTGTAAGCGTCAGACTCGCCAGCAACCACGCACTATAGACCAGATAGCCCCTCCGACGCAGCCGTTTCTGCCGACCAATCCAGATCGCGCCCAGCAGCGAGCCGACAGATGAAAGAGCCATCAACGTCCCATAAGTTTGAGCGGCCGATCCAAAGCGTTGTGCGACGAGCAACGGCAGAGCGGCCTCAAAAGGACCACTCAGGGTAAGATTGCTGACTCCCGCAATCGCAATGGTGATCCACAACCAGGGCGACTGCAAAACAGTCTGTAAACCCTCGTGCAGATCCTTCAGCACATTTGACTCAGCACTAACTTCTCTGGCCTCTTTCAGCAATGCATCTTTGCGCGGAATCAGCAGCAAGCATGCAGCGGAAATAACAAAGGAAAGACTATCGATGCCAAACGCCAGCCAGAAGCCACCTCCCGCCACAATCCACCCGGCTAGCGCAGGCCCAATGATTCCCGTCAGTTGAAGGCTTATACTTCTCAATGAGTTCGCGCTCGGCAAGTCAGAGGCCGCGACAATCTCAGGCATAACGGCCGTGTAGGCGGGATAGAAAAATGCATCCACCATGCCAAAACAAGCGCTCATCACCAGAACATGCCACATCTCAAGCCGCCCACTTCCTAGTAGCACCGCGATCAAGCCAACCAACAGAGCACGCAGAAAATCTGAGGCAAGCATCACATACAAACGAGGAAGGCGGTCCACAAAGACTCCACCCACCAACAGCAACAGGAGCATAGGAACAGTAAAAAAGACTAGAACCAGCCCCATAGCGGCCGCAGAATGAGTCTTCTCTAGCACCCACAGGGCGAGCGCAACCGTATAAAAGCTATCACCCAACCGAGAAATAGTCTGCCCACTCCACAATAAAGCAAACGAGGGATTCGCAAGCGATCTCAGGAAATCCATAAAGATGTCGGTTCCTTTCCTCTGGAAACATGATCTCTTCGCTTGCCCGTCATACGAAACAAGTACTTTCTGATATAAAAAGTGACAGCACTTGTCCTTGCACATTACCTGGATATTCAGGTTTGTAGCATGTCGCTTAGCGCAGGAAAGTCGTGGATTTCCAGGGAAAGAAGAGCTTGGGGCGGAGAAATGGACGGGCAAGAAGGAACGAAGAGCTAGCTCAGGCAAACCTGACCAGGAAACCTCACGCACCTGATATCACTTGAGTCCTTCATCAAAACCTCCACAAATATGATACTCAAAGTATACTGTAACGAATCAGAAAATACAAGAGGTCAGCCCACACCCGCGTAGCGACAATCCCTTGCGGTTGTCGTGGTAGACGATGGCAAACGTTCCTACAGGCGAACCACGACAACCGCAAGGGATTGTCGCTACGCGGGTGGCAGAGATCGGTGCTAAAAAGCTCGCCAGACATGTACCGTTCGGTCATTGCTTGAGGATGCGATACGCGTTCCGTCCGGCGACCAGTTCACGGCGGTGACGTAATCGGTATGTCCACTGTAGGTAAGCAGCCGTTTGCCCGTGCTTGCCTGCCAGATCTGCACTGTTCTATCTTCGCTTGCCGAGGCGATACGTGTGCCGTCGGGTGACCAGGCGAGATCGCGTATGATGCCGTCGTGGGCGATATAGGTGAAGAGCGTTCGGCCGGTGGCCGGCTCCCAGATGTTGATTCGGCGGGCGGATGATGAGGCGATGGATTTGCCATCGTGCGACCAGACGACTTCACTGATCCAGTCGGGATGATCCTCGTAGGTCCAGATATGCTTGCCCATGCTGGCGTTGTAGATGCGGATCTTTTTCTCCCAGCTCACAGCGAGCAGTTGACCATCCGGCGACCAGCTCACGTCACCGGCTGAGGACGATTTTAGTACCGAGCGACGTAGATCGATCTTCAACAATCTACAGCCATTGGCCGCGTCCCAGATGTGGGCGGCCTCGTCAAGGTAGGGTGCGGCCATGTTGGTCGATGCTATTGTGTGTCCATCGGGCGACCACTCTATATGGAAGATGGACGGTAAGGCGACAGAATGGCCCTCGTAGGCGGCTACCTTCTGTCCATTATCAGGGTCCCACACTTGTACGGTTGAGGAGGTGCCGGCGGAGGCGATACGCTTGCCATCCGGCGACCAGCGTACGGCGTATACGGCTGCTGGTGGGAAGATTCTTGAGTGGCCCCGATAGGTGAGCAGGTGCTGCCCATTCGCCGGCCGCCAGAGATGAACAGTACTATCCAGCCCGCCGGATGCAATACATTTCCCATCCGGCGACCAGGCAACCGTCGTGACCTTATCGGCATGAGCATCATAGCGGACAAGCAAGCGCTCTGATGCCAGTGGAGGATGGCGTGTACTTGTATCTTCTTTACTAGCAGGCTGAGAGAATGAACTAATGATAGTCTGTGCCTGTATCTCCTCTACGACACGACGAATGCCCAGAGTGATATTATGAAACGCCTCATCCTCGTTTGACCAGAGCGTGACCGGCTGAGCATTAGCGGGTAGGACGGCGAGGCGAGCGAAGGGCGCACTGTGCCAATCGCAAGGGCGGAGTAGAATGGGGATGACCCGCGCCTCGTTTCGCCCATGCCTCTCTAGAGCACGCTTCATCTCAATGCTGTAGCAGTAGTCGGAGGCTATAAAATCGGGACTGATCAACAACAGGATGATAGAGGCTGCATTCAAGCTTTTATTGATCTCGTGTACCCAATCCGTTCCAGCAATGATCAAGCGATCGGACCATTGAGTAATGAGTCCATCGCGGCGCAGCGGGCTAAGATGCCTTTCCATCTTTTCGCGCAGTACCTCATCCTCACGCGCATACGCATAAAAAACTTTGAGAGGAGCTATAACATCTTCAGACACAATCTACACTCAATACTTCCCATACTACTAATTTCATCTTCATCGTCCACTAGGATTGTACACTACTTTTTCTGTCGCTGCTAGTCTTTGTAGTGGACATGGGACCAGTACAAAACATGCACGTTTTAGCACGCTACAGCAGCGAGCGCACAAGGCCCCCATCTACCTGAATAGTTGTGCCTGTAATATACGCCGCTTGCTCAGAGGCAAGAAACGCGACCAGAGCTCCCAGTTCGGAGGGATCGCCAAGGCGACCCAGCGGGATATCTTTGGCAACGCCTTGAAGCGCGTCCGCCTCACTCACCCCCTGTTGTACCTGCTCATTGATCTTATACACCTGGCGCACACGATCGGTCAACATACGACCTGGGCACACATTATTCACCGTAATTTTATCAGCCGCCAGCTCACTTGAAAGCGTCTTGGCAAGACCGATCACTCCGCTGCGGATCGCATTGGACAACAGCAGATTCTCAATCGGCTGCTTGACCGAGGTGCTCTCGATATTGATAATGCGCCCGCCACCGCTGTTGCGCATATGGGGAATGACCTGGCGAATCAGCCGCACTGTACTCATCAGGTTCAGATTAAAAGCCGCCAGCCACTGCTCATCGCCGAACTGCTCAAACTTGCCAGCAGGAGGTCCGCCAGCATTAGTCACCAGAATATCTACGCGGCCAAACTCTCGCACCGTAGCCGACACGATCGCCTCAATATCCTCCACCTTCGTAACATCCGTCGGGACCGCCAGCACCCGGCTCCCGCTCGCATCCCGAATCTCCTTTGCCGTTTGCTCAAGCACACTCTGATCGCGTGCTCCTATAGTAACGAAGGCTCCCTCCGCTGCCAGAGCTTCGGCAGAGGCGCGCCCCAAACCTTTGCTTGCCGCCAGCACAATCGCAACTTTATCATTTAGACCTAACTGCATCTATAACTCCTTACATACGATGAGATCTTGGAGAGTGTCGGATGCCCTCATCACCTTCGCCTTCCTCGCTTTACGGCCTATGTGCACGCCTTCGGCGTGCCCTTATTCTTAGTGATGATTTTACGTTTTTTACATTTTTTATCTTTTTTGTGCTCTGCACAAAAAAGATAAAAAATGTAAAAAACGTAAAATCATCACTAATAACTTTTTCAGGCAGCAAAGCTGCGTACTACCTTCTGGGCAGAGGGTGGATGCGATGGAGTCCAACACTCCCTAACAAAAAATTACCACTACCATTACATCCAAAGACCAATCCAGAATGACACTGCAATATAGCACAAACCACATTCTATTCTCCCAATTGCATCATTGGCAAGCTGACATTACACTCTCCATTCCGTTATCCACAGCTACTTGACATCTTTTCCCTTTCCAGGTATGCTTTCCATCAAGAATTATTTATGACTAAATAATCATTTTTAGTCACGAAGTCAAAATTAAATGGACAAAAAAGACTTGTAAAGATGTGTTTGCCATCAGGGGCAATTCCCAGAGGAGGAAGCTATGAGTATTGAGCAAGATGCGTCTGCGCAGGCACTCATACTGCCACTGGACGCAGCCAATGCTACGTTAGAGATGGTAGGAGGCAAAGGAGCTTCGTTGGCTCGGATGGCGGGGACCGGGCTACCAGTACCACCCGGCTTCTCCATTACTACCACTGCCTATCGCCGTTTTGTAGTCCAGAATGAGCTGCAAGAGCATATTCTGGTAGCAGTCTCAGCTATCAACGTCGATGAGCCTGCTACGCTCGATAAGGCTTCTCAGCAGATAGAAAAGCTTTTTGCGGATGCGGCGATACCAGATGAGATGGCTGAGACGATTCGCCGGGCGTATAGCGAACTGGGCGGGCATGAAATCCATGAAGATGATGGGCTGGCCGTAGCCGTGCGCTCCTCTGCCACCGCCGAAGACTTGCCAGAGATGTCGTTTGCGGGACAGCAAGAGACGTATCTAAACATACGCGGGGCGACGAGAGTACTGGAAGCAGTGAAGCGCTGCTGGGCTTCGCTGTGGACGGCGCGGGCAATTGGTTATCGAGCACAACGTGGCATTGCTCCGGCTGATGTAAGCCTTGCGGTAGTGGTACAGGAACTGGTCGCGGCAGATACATCCGGCATTCTCTTCACCGCCAATCCACTGACGGGCGCGCGCGATCAGGAGATGATCAACGCCGCCTGGGGGCTGGGCGAGGCAATCGTCGGCGGGCAGGTGACGCCCGACACAGTCGTGGTTGATAAGGCGAACGGAAACATTCTCACCCAGGAGATTGCTGAGAAGCAGGTGATGACGGTGCTTACATCTCTCGGAACGCATGAGGAGCCTGTGCCTGTAGAAAAGTGCGCAGTGCCAGCACTGACAACCGAACGGGTAGCCGAATTAGCCCGCATCGGCGTACGCATCGAAGAGTTATATGATCGTCCGATGGATATTGAGTGGGCGATAAAGGATGAGCAAATCTTCGTGGTGCAGGCCCGTCCGATTACCGCCTTGCCCGAACCCGCCGCCAGTGCCCCTCTAACGGCCAGTACAGTCGAATGGAAACTTCCCAAAGCCAAAGGACGCTATATGCGTGGTAGCGTTCTGGAACTCCTGCCCGACCCACTTTCTCCGCTCTTCGCCACACTCGGACTTCCCGTCTGGTCAAAGAGCCTTGTGAGCATTATAAACGATACAGGATTGAAAGGCGTCTTCTCCGATAACATGCTTGTCACCATCAATGGCTATGGTTATTACGATACCACACTTTCATCCATGCAAACAGTAAAGTTCCTTCTCGCGATGCCACGCATCCTGGCCGTTGAACTTCCTCGTCTGCTACGTAGTGCGCAGGTCCGCTGGCAAGAGGCAAGGAGCAGATACAGAGAGCTAGCCATGCATTGGCAAGCAAGCGATCTAACGAGTACAACAGCTAGAGACTTGCTCAACGGTGTGCACACCATCGTCCACGAAGCCGCAGATTACTATCTCTCAGTACAATCTGGTCTCCTGCCCGCAGCATACATGAGCGAATCGTTCTTCACCCTGGTCTACAATCGCTTCTTGAAGCCGCGCAACGGTCCTCCCGCGCTGACATTTGTCCTGGGCTATGATAGCGCACCGATTCAAGCGGAAAAATCGCTCTACGACCAGGCACAGTGGATACGCGAACAATCAGCACTCTCCATCCTCCTCACAAACATGTCGAGTAGCGAGTTTACCGACGCATATCGGTCAGAGCAAGTAGCAGGAATAGATGAACAGCTATGGTCAGAGTTCCGCAAGCGTCTCGCCGCCCACCTGGCAAGATTTGGGCATACCATCTACGATCTCGACTTCGCCCAGCCCGTGCCCGCCGACGATCCAGCCACACTGTTAGAGACGCTCAAATTTTTCTTGAGCGGCGAGGCAACCGATCCTTATACCCGGCAAGCTACGACGGCAACAGCACGCGAGCAGGCGGTACAGGCAACCTTGCGGCAACTTCATGGAGTACGCCGCTCGCTCTTCCGGCGACTGCTGGGATGGGCACAACGCTTCGCTCCCCTACGCGAAGATGCTCTGGCCGACGTCGGATTGGGCTGGCCTGTATTACGCCAGATGCTGCACGAAATCGGGCGGCGCTTGAGTGGGGTAAGCGCAATCGATACACCCGACGATATCTTCTGGCTCACGCTCGACGACGTGCAGGCCGCAGCCAGCGCACTCGACACGGGGCAGAAACCGGGCGACTATTCCGCAGTCGTTGCCGAGCGGCGCACAACATGGGAGAGCGAACGCGCCATCACACCGCCTGTCAGCCTACCTCTCAAAGGTGGTGCGCGCTTCCTGGGCATTGACATCAGCTCGGTGCTACCGGCTCGCACAGATCAGCAGGCAGGCGATATAATCAAGGGAATAGGAGCCAGTCCCGGCCGCGTCGTAGGTCCAGCACGCGTCATCTCAGGTCCCAACGAGTTCGACCAGATGAAGCGCGGCGACATCCTCGTAGCCAGGATCACCACACCCGCCTGGACACCGCTCTTCGCCCTCGCTGCTGGAATAGTTACCGATGTGGGCGGCCCACTTAGCCACAGTTCGATTGTGGCCCGCGAGTATTCTATTCCAGCCGTCCTGGGAACCGGCGTGGCCACCGAGCGCTTGCAGAGTGGGCAACAGATAACAGTTGATGGCAGCGCGGGAACCGTCACGATATCGTAGGTCTCTGCATGCGGGAACCGGCACACTTTCGTAGTTCTCTGCGAAGCAGAGGCGCCAATTTATTGTGCGCAAGCCCCATTCATGGGGAGGGTATTGATCAGCTCGCACCGCAATGAAGGCTCAAAAGCGCTTTAAACAATACAAGATCAACCAAAACAAAAATACAAATGGAGAAAAGATACGTTGCCAAAAAGACGCAATGAGGATGGGCCATCAACCGAGAAAAGCTCGAAGCGGCAAGAGCGTGCACAGCGCATCCTCGCCGCCGCCGCCGAGCTAGTCCGCCGCTGGGGCTACGGCAAGACAACTATCGACGACATCGCCCGGCAGGCAGGCGTGGCAAAGGGCACCATCTACCTGCACTGGAAGACAAGAGAAGATCTCTTTAAAGCCCTCATGCTCAGTGAAGAACAGGCGCTAGCCGACGACATCAAGCGGCGCGTAGAGAACGATCCTCAAGGTGCCACCCTGCACGGCGTCATCAAGCACACCATCCTCGCCATCCTCAAAAACCCCCTCATGAAAGCCGCCTTCATGGGAGACACCGACATGCTCGGCGAGATCGCACGCATGAAGTACGGGACCAATCGTTATCAAGAGCGCCTGCTCAACTTCACCACCTACTTCGAAGTCTTACGCAACCAGGGCATCATCCGCAGCGATCTCAGCCCAAAAGCAGAGATATACATGCTCAGCGCCATCTCCACGGGCTTCCTCCTCGTCGACCCCCTCCTCCCCAACGAATTCAAACTCTCAGACGAAGAGGTCGCGGAGATGCTAGCCGAAACCATCCGCCGTACCTTCGCACCAACCCAGCAGCCCACTACACCTGAAACATCACAAGCCGTCTCTCAAGCATTCGATCGCTACAATGTACGGACCTGATTTTCTCGCACTTTACACATCTCTCGCCCTTCCTGCATCAAGTCCGTACACCTCGCCTGTCTCCTCTGCTCGCCCCGAAAACCAACCAGCATCCTGCGCTTTTCAGACATCATCACGCTTCGCTAAAACCCGAAAACAAGGACCAGGAAAGCTTCGGGGGATGCTGGTCAGCACTTCTCCGGCTCAAGCCGGCCTGCGCGCAATGAATTGGCGCCTCTGCTCCGCAGAGCGTGTCCATGAAGATTGACAGAGCAGCACTGAATAGTCAGAAGCTTTAGCCGATGGAAACCGGATCGTACACCCGCACCTCACCTATCACCATAGTGATGCCGCCAGTCGCGAAATTTTGGGTATCGCCAGCCGCCGCCGCACCTTCCGGCGATTGCAGCCCAGCCTGCAAAGTCTCCATACTTTCAAAATAGAGTTCCGCGATCAAGTAATAGGGCGAGCGCTCTTGCGGATTGACGGGGGCCGGTTTGTTGGCCGTGTAACCCTTGAGCCCAGGAATCTTTGTGGCTAGAGGACTATGCGTCTGCTGATAATAACGGTCAAAAGCGGCGGGATCTTGCGGGTGGCCGTAGAGTGCAGTTAATTGGATCATGATCTCTCCTTCGAGTGAAATAGCGGTTCGTCACCGACACCTATTTAATTCGTTCACAAGAAAGAGTATACCCTCTTCTCACCTCTACAACAATGGTCTACAAAAGAGCGAGAATCATGACATCCTCTGTCACCTTTGACTCTTTTTGAGGTGCTTTCGGAGCTATTTTGAGTGAAAGTGCCACACTTTCGAGCTAAGATACTAATCCGTCCGTGCCTGTATTTTCCGTCTGTATTTGTGTTTGTTACTGTCAATTCTACTGTCAAAAGTGAACATAAAAATACACCTGGATTCGCTGTCCAGGTGTATTTTTATGTGGTCCAATCATTAGGCTTTATTGGGCAAGCGTTCGAGAATCTGAGTAAGCAATGCAGTTTGTTTCGTGAGTATTGCTGTGTGTTCGTCAAATTTTGTTTCTAGCCGATCTAGGCGGTTTTCTATGGCGTTAATACGTTTTTGAATATCTTTGACATCACGCCTTAGCTCTTGCGTGATACCTGTTTGCTCAATAATTAGCCCTTTAACCATTGATAATTCGTATGCAAAGTTTTGTAAGACTGGTCGGTATTCTTGTGTTGTTTGTTCTAGTGTTACGATGCGCTCTTCTTGCGTTGACATAGAAAGTTGCCTTTCACTAAAGACTGTTTCTATAGATTAATTCTATAATACTTTATCATGCTATGAGTAAATTAGCTAACTCCCTCTTCTCGACTCTTCTTAATAGGACCCTTTGGTCCAGACTTACGAGGAGTGGCTAGATATTTCTCCAGCGAATCTGTATAAACAAACCAATCCCGCCCAAATTGGAAACCTTCCAAGACGCCAGTCCTTAAAAGACGTGCTAGATGGTTTTTGCTTAAATCAGATCGCTTAGAAGCCTCTGGTGTGGCAATATGTTCACGATTTAGGTCAACATCCCTTAGCATTTCGCACCTCAACCCTAATTCTGCTAAAGCGATTTGATTAAATTTGCTGGAAGAGATCTGCTAAATCCTTTACCTTTTGTTCGTAAGGCCACTTCATAAGCATCTGTTCGTACGTCTCACATGCCTCATTATAGCGCAGATCAGAACCAAGGTTTAAAGCCGATGTTACAGCTAGCTCAACGTATCTGCAACTCTGCTCCATATCTCCTAATGCGACAGATGCCAGCGCTTGTCGGCTCAAGAGCTCCACTCTCTGGGGAACGAGATCATTAGGTATGGCTTTGTCAATTTGAGCAAAGGATTCCCAGGCTTGCTTTGGCTGATCTAGATGTAAGTGCATTAGACCCTCAAAATTGACGCGTGTAAAGTGGTTGAAGTGAGTATAGGCAAAGTGTAAATCATCCTCTGGATACTCTGGGAATGCTTCCTGTGCAAGTCCCTGAAACCGTAGCGCCTCTTGTTTGTAACCTAATCGGCTCTGTGCTTCAGCTAGACCGACGTATGTTTGTCCTACTATAAGGGAAGAGGCTCCTCCGCTTTGCTGCACTGCTTCTTGATATTTTTGCATTGTCTGTACAGGGCGTTTCAACGTATAATAAAGGTTGCCCAGCCTCACAAGGGAAGCTACACGTAAGTTTGGATCATCGGCAATTTCCGCATATTGAAACGCTTGTTTTGCATGAGACTGAGCAATGCTAAAATCCTGACTTTGCAAGGCCGACAAATAGCCAAGTTGATGCGCTTGTGAAGTTAGACACGCTGCCTGTTTTTGATATCGTGAAGACTGTTGTGCTAGGGGCGTTAACCTGGTGATATAGCTAGGAAGCATGTGTCTTACTTCAGCAAGACCTCCTGAAAAGTACAAACGCCAAGCCATAGGAATATTTACAGCGCAGAGGGAAAGTATCTCATCATCTTGAAGGAGTGGCGCATCTCCTGATTGCCCTCCTATACCAAACGCCGCCATCGGTACGCTCATTAAGAGAGAAATCATATTCCGTCGAGAAATCTTCTCGCCTTCTTGCCCTAGTTGGGATGTCATAGCATCAATTCTCCTCATCTCCTGCTCTGTCATCGCTAGCAATTCCTCAAACGTCCAGCTAACTTGTTGCTGTGCCAACCTAAGAGCCAGAATGCCAGAATGAAACAGGGTTAACGCTGTATCCTTCATATCGGGTGCAGCAGACATTTTTACTAAGGGCGTAAGTACTTCAGATGTGACCTTGGATGCATGTTGCCTGAATCCCAATTGTTCTGGAGCCATATGGAAAACTTCACTTGCTTGGCTAATTGCCCAAAGGCGAGGAATCACTCCCTTTTCTTCCCATCGAGCATAGGCGGATCTCGTAACTCCTATTTTCTCAGCAACAACCTCTTGAGTCCATCCACGGCGTTCCCGTGCTTCGATAAGCCTTTCATTGCGCATTCTTACACCCTCTACTAATTCTACTGGCGTACGCCTTTTAGATCAAGGAAAAACGCATATTGAGGAGTCTTGCAAAGCATAAACTACACATAAACTACACAGACTACACAATGAGTGCTATACATGAAAATATACTGATACTACTGCATAAGTGACTGTAAACTACACAGACTTTGAAGGTATCCTTCTCTCAAGAGCATAATCTACCGATAGCATACATCACCTTTAAGGAAGCTTCAACATGTATGCATTTAAAAGAATTATGTGAAAGAAAGGAGACAGAAGTGCCTACCTCACCGTACTAATGCCTAGCTCTTGGTATGTAACTTGATGACCAAGATGTACGCTAAGAGCATTGCAGACACGGGCGGCTAAGGCGGCTCTTATAGCAATACCTTTTTCGATCTTCTCTACAGTGGCTCGTGATACGTTAGCTTCCTTTGCAAGTTGAGTAATTGTCAGTCCTGCATTGGTGCGTAAATCTTCTAGATTTGCCATTATAAACCTCTTATTAGGAATCTTGTTGGACTGAATAGTAGCACAGAAGCAAAACGAATGCAATTATTTTGCTTATATTTGCTCATTTGCGCTAAAAATGGCTCAAATATCATTGACTTTCTTGCATTATAGCCGTATACTTCCATTGTGAATAGCAAATATGAGCAAATATGAGCTATTAATAGCAAAGAGGCGTAGGCGAAGGATGAACGAAGCTGCGGCCCTCAAGCACCTTAACAACTGAAAACCGCTTGCAGGTAACACGAGCAAGCATATATAGCAATCAAGCCAAGCTACGCAGCTAGGGGAGGGCGAGACTTCCGAACTTTCAACGCGGAAGGACTCCCGACAAACGCTTTGTCTCATGAAACGAGCGGAACCCAGGAGAGTGAAAAGCTGATTGGTGCGGCGTCCAGAAACGGAATTGCTGAAAACTAGGCAAGATAGAAGTGAGCAGTCTCACGCCGTGGCGGATATCTTGCGGATGT
>JAABUZ0100006459.1_pt1 | contig 14643 bp, 12 predicted proteins | sample 5562091 | NCBI WGS metagenome assembly JAABUZ01 (sample SAMN12813069, study PRJNA571459) | rock metagenome | isolation source: Antarctica rocks | place: Antarctica: Victoria Land, Linnaeus Terrace sud | collected 2015-12-21 | reverse complement strand
GCGTTGATCTTTGACTCCGAGTTTGACCAGTACCGAGGGGTGGTGGCCTACATTCGCATGGTCGACGGAGTGTTTCGCAAGGGCGACGCCATCCGGACCATGGCCGGCGCCACCCAGGCCGAGATCGACGACATCGGCTTCTTCTCACCCGGAATGACCCCGGTGCCACAGCTGTCGGCCGGGGAGGTGGGCTATGTGATCACCGGTGTCAAGGACGTCACCCACCTGCGCGTCGGTGACACCCTGACCACCCGGGTCGGGGGCGCCTCCGAGGCGCTGCCCGGCTACCGCGACGTGGTGCCCATGGTGTTCTGCGGCCTGTTTCCCATCGACTCAGACCGCTTCCCCGAGCTGCGCGACGCCCTGGAGAAGCTCACCCTCAACGACGCCGCCCTGACCTGGGAGCCCGAGACCTCAGACGCCCTGGGCTTCGGCTTTCGCTGTGGCTTTCTCGGCCTACTGCACATGGACATCGTGCGCGTGCGCCTGGAGCGTGAGTACGGGCTCGACCTCATGGCCACCATGCCCTCGGTGCAGTTTGAGGTGACGCTGTCAAACGCTGAGGAGGTCATCGTCCACAACCCCTCCGACATGCCCGATCCCGCACGCATCGTCGAGATCCGCGAGCCCTTCATCCGCGCCTCCATCCTCACTCCCAAGGATCACATCGGCGCGATCATGGAGCTCTGTCAGGAGCGCCGCGGCGAGCACGCCGGCATGCACTTCCTGTCGGCCGAGCGGGTGCAGATCACCTATGACCTGCCGCTGGCCGAGATCGTGCTCGACTTCTTTGACCAGCTCAAGTCGCGCACCCGGGGATATGCCTCGTTGGACTACGAGCTCAGTGGCCTGCGTCCCTCCAACCTGGTCAAGCTCGAGGTCCTGCTCGCCGGTGACCCGGTGGACGCCCTGTCGATGGTGGTCCACCGCGACAAGGCCTATGAGGTGGGGCGGGTGCTGACCGAGAAGCTGCGGGCCAAGATTCCGCGCCAGCAGTACGACGTCCCCATCCAGGCGGCGATCGGTTCTCACATCGTGGCCCGGGAGACGGTCAAGGCCTACCGCAAGGACGTGATCGCCAAGTGCTACGGCGGCGACATCAGCCGTAAGCGCAAGCTCCTGGAGAAGCAGAAGGAGGGCAAGAAGCGCATGAAGCAGGTGGGGCGCATCGAGGTTCCCCAGGAGGCGTTCCTGGCCGTGCTCGAGCTCGGCTCCTGACGCGCAGGCCGGCTGGCGTCGCGTCGGCGACGAGAGGGCGCGCTCCGAGGCGAGCATTCTCACAATAAGGTGCCTGCTGACCATGTCAACGGCCAGGGCCAACCGAGGGCCGCCGCAGGAGTCGTCGCCCCTGACCATCGCCGAGCTCACGCTGGCGGTGGCGCCGGAGAGATGGCGGGGGCTGGGCTTTGCCGTGGCGCGCGACGAGTGCCGGGTGGGAAGCGTGAGCCTGCGCCTGGCCGGAGCCGGCGCCGGCAAGGGCCTGGTCGCGTGGTCGTTGCGCAACAGCGCCAGCGCCGAGTTCGACGGCCTGCCCACCGACCTCATCGACGATCCCGCCCGTGCGGCGGATCGCCATGCCAACACGGCGCTGCACGTCGACCATGTGGTGGTGGTGACCCCGAGCCTGGACCGCACCGCCGCGGCCCTCGACGACGCCGGGGTACGCCTGCGCCGCCAACGGCAGGTTCGGACTCCTGGCGGTCCGCTGCGCCAGGGGTTCTTCCGGCTCGGAGAGGTCGTCCTCGAGGTGGTCGAGCCCGCCGCCGGGGAGCCCTCGTCAACGGCTAGCGCTAGCGAGATGCCACGGCTCAGACCCTCCGATCCGGCCGTCTTCTGGGGGCTGGTGGTGGTGGTGGAGGACCTCGATGCGTGCGCTGAGGTACTGGGAGATCGGCTGGGGACTCCGCGGTCGGCCGTCCAGCGGGGACGGCGGATCGCCACTGTCAGACCGAATGCCCAGCTCGGAGTGCCGGTGGCGTTCATCACCCCCGAGCCCGCTCGCTGACACCCGGCGCCCGCACCAAGGCGCCATCATGTCGTGGGGTGGAACTCGGCTTACGGGGACGGGCGTGCGTGGTGACCGGTGCCAGCCGGGGCATCGGGCTGGCCACCGCCGTGCGGCTGAGGGCCGAGGAGGCAGGGGTCCTCATGGTGGCCCGCTCACCGGAGCGCCTGCGGGAGGCGGCCGCACGCTGTGAGGCCCAGGCGCATGGGTCGGGCTCCGTCGAGTGGCTGGCCGCCGATGTGACCGAGCCCGCGACAGCCGAGCGCGTGGTCGCCCGAGCGCGTGAACGCCTCGGCGGTCTGGACGTCCTGGTCAACAATGCCGGCACCAGCGCGGTGCGTTCCCTGGACGAGCTCACCGACCAGGAGTGGCAGGCCCAGTGGGAGCTTCACGTCATGGCACCCCTGCGCCTCATGCGAGCCGCGGCGCCGATCATGGTCGGGGGCGGCTTTGGACGCATCGTCAACGTGTGCTCGTCGGCGGGCAAGCGTCCCTCTCAGACCAATGCCGCCTATTCGGTGACCAAGGCGGCGCAGCTCTCGCTGTCGCGCGTGTTCGCCGACGCCTATGCCTCGCGCGGGATCCTCGTCAACGCCGTGGCTCCCGGGGCGGTGGCCAGCGATCTGTGGGTGGGGGAGGGCGGACTGGCCGATCAGGTGGCCCGCCTGCGCGGGAGCGACCGTGAGGACGCCCTCGCCGCTCAGCGTGACCGGATCCCCCTCGGGCGCTTCGCCGAGCCCGACGAGATCGCCGCCGTCATCCTGTTCTTGTGCTCTGAGGCAGCGAGCACGGTGAGCGGCGCCGCCTGGTCGGCCGACGGTGGGACGGTGCCCGTCATCATCTGACCTGCCGGGTGGTGGGAGCCGGCGCGCCACCGAGCGCGGCGGGCCGTCACCGGGGTAGGCCAGGGCCCTGTCCCGATGGTCGGCGAAGGGTCGGACTGGATCGGCGAGCATGCCGATTGCCCCTCCGTTTCCCCTCCATGCCGGTGGCCGATGATCGGGCGCCGGCGCTACGCGCCCGTCTACCGGGTCTATGACGAGGACGCCTTTCTGGCCGGTGAGGACTTCGGCTTCGGTGATGACCTCGTTGCCCCGGACCTGGGCGCTGAGCCGGTCGCCTTGGGCGACGAGGGCCCCGCGGATCCGGGGAGCGTCTCGTCGCCGCCCGAGCCGGTCCTGTCGCGGGCGACCGGCGCCGCCTCGCTCCGGCGCGGGCTGGCGGTGGGGGCATTGCTGGCCGCGACCGCGGTCGTAGTTGCGGGGGTGGCCGGCGGGGGACCGGGTCGCCGGGCCACGGTCGCCCGTCTCGCCCAGGCCCGCGGGGACTCAGGGATGGCGATGCCCGCATCGGCCGAGTCATCCTCAGGCAGCCTGGCGGTGAGGCTCGCCCGGCGCAGTGGGCGCTCGCTCACGCCGAGTGCTCGACTACCAACGCCCGCGCCCGCCAAGCGTCGCCGTCCTCCCACCGCTTCCCGGCCCGCTGCGCGTCGGCATCCGCCAACCGCATCGTCGCATGACGTGGGCGGCGCTTCCCAACTCCCATCATCTCCAGCCTCCGGCACAGCGGTCTCCTCCGCCCCCGACCTCGCTGTCTCGCGCGTGGCTGCTCCCCGTTCGGTGCCGGCTCAGGAATCGGTCCCCCGCGCTCCGGTCGGCGTGGACACCGCGTCCCCGCGCCCGTCGATGCGCGCGGGCGCGCACACCGGCGAGTTTGCCTTCGAGCGATGAGCGTGCGCTCACACCCCGCCGCCGGCGTCTCGCGAGTCAGCGTGAGCACGCGCTCTGTGCGCCACCTGCGCCTCACGGCTGGGCTCACCCGTCACCTCGTTCGCGCCGCGGCGGTGGCGGGACTGCTGGCCAGCGCGCGCTACGCCATCCTGCCGCCGCCGACCCCCCGAGCGCCGACGGTCGCGCCCGCCACCTCTGACCCGGCCGCCGAGGGCTTCGCCGCCCTGTTTGCCCGTCGCTATCTGACCTGGGACACGGGTCACCCCGAGGAGCACCAGGCGGCGATGGCGCCGTTCATGGGCGCCGACTCAGACGCCGACGCGGGCCTGCGCCTGCCGGCCTCGGGCGCTGAGGCCGTGAGCTGGGCCCAGGTCGTCCAGAGTCGTCTGAGCGCGGGCGCCGGCCATGCCTACACCGTTGCGGTACAGACCGATCGCTCGGGCCTGCTGTACCTGTCGGTGACCGTGCAGCGCACCGGCGACGGGCAGCTGCGACTGGCCGGTTACCCGGCGCTGGTTGGCGCCCCCTTTACCGGTCGCTCATCGGCCGGCGCCGATGAGCGACTCACCGACGTGCCGGATCCAACCCTGACCGCGGTCGTCGGGCGGGCACTCACCAACTACCTGGCCGCCTCTACCACCAACCTCGCCGCTGACCTCACCTCAGATGCACGCGTGGCGCCGCCGGGTATGACCCTGACCCTGACCCGGGTGCTCTGGGTCAAGTGGGCTCCGGGTGGGGGTGCGGTGATCGCGCTGGTCCAGGCCGACGACCCCCAAGCCGTGGGCTACACGCTGCGCTACGAGCTCGACGTCAGCCAGATCGACGGTCGCTGGGAGATCGGCGCCGTGCAGATGGATCCCACGTCGTGATCGCCTCCAGCGCGTCGCCCATCGCCGTGCCCTCTCACCACTGCGGCCGGCACGTCGTGATCGCCTCCAGCGCGTCGCCCGTCGCCGTGCCGTCTCACCACTGCGGTCGTCGGTCTGACCGCTTGAGCGACCCCTGCACCCAGCCCACCCCTCCGTCTGAAAAGGAGCTCACATGCCCCACGCCCACCTACCATCTCCGACCCGCCTCGGCCTCGCCTCGGCGCTCGTCTGCGTCGCCCTGCTGGTGATGCTGCCGACCGCCGAGGGAGGTGGCGCAGACGCTCGGGCGGCGGTGCGCCCCAGCGCCAGCGCCGCCTCATCGACGGCGACACCCGGCGCAAGCTCGAGCACGCTTGAGTCAGCAGCGGCCAAGGCCAGCAACACCGGACGCAAGGTGGCGATGAGCCTGATCGCACTGGGCTTTGCCATCGCGGCGGTCGTGCTCACGTTCAAGCGCGACTTCAAGGAGGCCGCGGGCGTCTTTGCCGTGGGCATCGTCGCCGTCCTGCTCGCCACCCCGGCCGGTCTGAATCTGCTGCGTTCCACCGTCAGCTCGCTGTTCGGCGGCCAGTAGAGCTCGGCAGACGTTCGTCATGTCAGACGGCGATGCGCGCATCGAGGTGCGGTCGTTTCGCAGCGTCTTTGACCTCGAGCGGCGCATCTACCGCATCGATCGGTTGCGCCTGAATCCGGGTGGCATTCCCGTGAGAGGCGCCGTATACCTGCTCACCTGCATCCTCCTGGTCGCGGTGGGTGCGAGGCTGCCGGTGCTCGGCTGGCCCCTGGACCTGCTGCCCTGGTATGCCCGTGTCGTGCTCCTGCCCGCGGGGGTCGCCGCCCTGCTCACCGTGATCCGGGTAGACGGACGGCCGTTTCACGTGGCCGTACGCGCGCTGGCCGGCTTCATGGCAGGGCCGCGCCGGCTGCAGGCCTTTGCCCCCTGTCCGAGACCGGGGCAGCGCTGGCATCCCGGAGAGCTGACCATCCTCCCCGACGGCTCTGAGCCCTGGCTGCGGGCGTTCACCTACCTCGGCGCCGGGGCGGTACTGGTGCTGCGCGCGCACCAGCAGAGAGCCTGGGATGGCCGCCCGCTGGGGGGCGTGCTGCGTCGGGCCCAGGTCGAGCTGCGTCCTGTCTCCGGGGGGGCGCCACTGAGCCGGGGACGCGTGCTGGCACTGAGCCGGGGATGCCGGCTCACCGTGGCGGGTGGGGATTGCGCGCGCCGGCCGCCCGAGCGTGCCGAACGGATGGGCTGAGGGGTGCGTCCGCCGCTGGGGTTTGCCTACGGCAACTGCCTGTTTGCCGACGGGTTGGGGGACGCCTGGGCGCTGTTCTCGGTGCCCCTGGCCTCCTATGACCTCCTCACGGTGGAGGCCAAGCGTGAGCGCTTCTCCACTTTGCTCGCCGCGTTTGACTCCGTCGAGGCCGACGTGCAGGTCCTGCGCGTCACCCGTGGCTGGGATGCTGCCGGCTACGCGACCGAGGTCGCAGACGCCGGTGGCGGCGGTCACGTGGACGCCCGCAGGGGGTACGCCGAGGCCCATCGCCACCGCCTGGAGGCAATGGGCTCAGATCAGCCGTGCGCCTACTGCGCGGTGAACCTGGGCGATCCCGAGCGCGACGTGGCCGCCTATGCCTCGCGTCTGTTTGAGCGTCATCCGCGTGAGTGGGCCGCCACCCTTCGCCAGCACTTGGCTTGGCGCGATCGACGGACCCTGGCCGTCGCCGAGCTCGAGCGCTTGCGCGGCCTCGCCGACCAGGCCCACGCCCGCCTGGCTGACTTCCTCGACGTGCGACCGGCCTCGAGCCTGGAGGTCCAGTGGCTGGTGCGACGCTCTTTCTGTCGCGGACTGGGTGAGCCGGTGGTCGATGGACTGCACGAACCGCGGGCTCTGATCTTCGAGCGAAACGGCGAGGCGGTCCTCGCCCCCCTGGAGGCAGACGTGGTGCGCTGGATGGACGGCTACGTCGAGCATCGGGGACGCTGCCTGCGCATCGAGTCAGAGCAGGGGGTGAGCTGGCAGGCCCTCCTGGTGGCCGGCGCCCTACCCCAAAGCGCCCAGTTTCCCTCGGCGCGCCTCGAGCTCATGTTCGCCGTGCCCGAGAGCCTGCCCTTCGGCATCGACCTGTCTCTGACCGCGCGCTACCTGTCAAACGACCTGGCCCTGCGCCTGGCTCGGCGCCGGATCCAGGATGCCGATCAGATCCTGCGCGCCGAGTCAGAGGGCGACCAAGGGGTGTCAGACCGCGGCTTTGACCGCACCCAGCAGGCCCGCGACCTGCTCGCCTACCTGCAGGCCTCCAGCCGGCCACCGCTGCTGCGGGCTGCCCTGTCGGTGGCGGTGGGGGCGCAGGACGAGCAGGAGCTCGAGCGTCGCGTCGAGATGTGCCGGCGCGCCTTTGGCGAGGTGCGTCTGCACCGCCCCCTGGGCGACCAACTGGAGCTGTTCTGTCAGCACCTGCCCGGGCAGCGCACCCGGGTGCGCGGCTATGACGACATGCTCACCCTCGAGCAGGCTGCCGCCCTGATGCCCACCGGCGCCCACGTCGCCGGGTCGGCCCGCGGCTTCTATCTCGGCCACACCCTGTCGGGCTCGCGTCGACCGGTGCGCTTCAACCTGCGCGAGGGCTCAGACTCCGATCGCAACACGGCGATTCTCAACGTGGGGGCTCTGGGGTCGGGTAAGACGACGCTTGACCAAAAGCTCAAGTACGAGGGGTTCCTCCTCGGCGCTCGCATCATCGACTGCGACCCCAAGGGCGACCACCGCCTGCACACCCTCCAGGAGGTCGCGCCGCATGCGCAGACCATCGCTCTGCGCCCCGAGCGGGCGCTGCGGGGGATGCTCGATCCCCTGCGGGTGGCCCCCGAGCACCTGCGCCATGACGCTGCCGTGTCCTTCTTGTGCGACCTGCTGCCCGCGCGTTCGGAGGCCACGTGGGAGACGGCGGTCGTCCAGGCCGTCGACGCCGTCCTGCGTCGCAGCACCGAGCCCACGTGCTTTGAGGTGGTGCGGGCCCTGCACGGCGGCGACCCGGTCGACCGCCAGGTGGGCAGGGCGCTGGCCGTCTACGCCGATTCCGGCCTCACCCAACTCGGCTTCGCTGACCCTGCCGTTCGTCTGCCCGCGGTCGGGCACCGACAGGTCACATACATCCCGATTCGCGACCTGCCCCGTCCCGAGCCCGGTGTTCCCCGCTCGGAGTACTCCCAGGCCGAACGGGTCGGAGCTCAGGTGGTGCGCCTGATCGCCATGTTCGCCATGCACCTCATGGCTGCCGAGCGCGACCGGCTGAAGATCTTCTCCTTTGACGAGGGCTGGCGACTGCTCGAGGACCCCGTCGGGCGCATGCTCCTCGCCACGCTGCAGCGGATGGGACGCTCCGAGCTGGCCGTTCCCATCATCAGCACCCAGCTCGTCACCGACAGCACGGGATCCTCCCGCGAGTCCCTGGAGAACCTGATCGGGGCGACCTTCGTGTTCGGCATGCGCTCAGAGGCCGAAGCCGGTCGGGCGCTTGCGCTGCTGGGCCTCGATCCCGACGATCGACGCCTGCGCCAGCGCCTGCTCGATCTGGAGTCCGGGCGTTGCCTGTTTCGCGACCACCGGGGCCGGGTGGAGGCGATCCAGGTCGATGTCGTCGTCCCCCGCCTGTTGCGGGAGCTGTCGACCACCCCGACTCCGGCACCGGCGACGAGATGAGAGGACGTTCGCACGCGCCGTCGCCCGGGCTGGGCCGTCGCGCCGTCCGCGTGGGCGTCGCGCTCATGGTCATCTGTGGCGGGCTGAGCCCTCGGAGCGCGTCGGCGACCCCGGCCATCGGCCTCTACCAGGCGCGTCCGCCTGCCGTCGTCGCGCCTGCGCCACTCGCCGCCGCTGCCGCCGTCGCCGCCCCCGCCCCCGCTCACACCATCACCCCCGCCGCCCCCGGCGCCAGTACCGGAGCAGCCCCGATGGGCGATCCGCTGGTCGACAACGGCTTGAGCAGCCCGCTGTGTCGCAGCTCTCGCCTGGCCTCGGAGCTGTCGCCCTCAGCGCAGGCCAACTGCGCCAGCTCGGGCCTGGCCGTCTCGCCGGCCCCCGTCACCCACTACGGCTTCGACGTCCACATCGACTCCGGCTGGACTGCGTCGCTGAACAGCTCCGCCCTGAGCATCGTTCAGGAAGTGGTGCTCACCCCGGTGTGGACGGCGTTGGTGTGGCTCGTGCAGGGCACGATCGTCGTCCTGGAGTGGTGCTACTCCCTGGACCTCCTCGACGGAGGCGCCCTGGGGCCGGTGTCGGTGGCCCTGCGCTCGGCCCAGAGGACCTTCACCCAACCCTGGCTGGTGGCCCTACTGGCCGTCGCCGCCGTGGGAGTGGCCTATCGCGGCCTCATCCGGCGGCGCGTGAGCGATACCCTCGCCGAGAGCCTGACCATGCTGGCCATGATCGCCGGCGGACTGTGGCTCATGGCCAACCCGATCGGCGGGGTGGGGGAGGTCAACCGCCTGGCCAACCAGGCCAGCCTGGGGACCCTGGCGGCGTTCAGCTCGGGCGACCCCGGGGGGGCCCAGCGCAAATTCTCGGGCGGCCTGCACGGGGTCTTCAGCGCCGTCGTGCAGGCCCCGTGGTGCTACCTGGAGTTCGGCGACGTCGCGTGGTGTCGAGAGCCCGGGCGCCTGGATCTGCGCCTGCGCGCTACGGCGCGTGCCATCGCGGCAAAGGCCAAGGAGGCCGACACCTGTCGCGCCACCCCCGGGGGCGGACTGGCCATCTGCGCCGCCCCGGGCAGCCCGGCTCGAGCGGGGCTTCGCCAGGAGTGGCAGCTCGTCGATCGCGCCAGCTCCAACGCCGACCTGTTTCTGGCCTTCCCCGACAACACCCCGGCGCGCAACTCCATCCACTCCGATCGCTCGCTGCTTCGCACGTTGTGCGGCTCTGAGGATCTCGGGGCCTGTCGGGGGCCCACCGCCGCCCAGGCGCAGTTTCGCGACGTCGGGGGCACCTGGCCCCGCGCCGGCGGTCTGCTGTTCATCGCCATCGGAGTGGCGGGCATGCTCGCCCTGCTCGGCTTCATCGCCCTGCGCCTGCTCGGTGCCGCCGTGCTCGCTCTGGTCTACCTGCTCCTCGCGCCGGTCCTCGTGCTGGCGCCCACCCTGGGCCAGACCGGACGCGACGCCTTCCGGGCCTGGGCCGGACGGCTGCTGGGAGCGATCCTCGCCAAGCTCATCTACTCGGCGTTGCTGGGCGTCGTCCTGCTCGTGGCCTCCATCATGGAGAGCCTGGGCTCGTTGGGATGGTGGACTCAGTGGATCCTCATCGCCGCCTTCTGGTGGATCGTCTTCGAGCATCGCCAGAAGGTCCTGGAGTACGCCACGCTCGGTCATCGTGAGACCGCAGAGCACGGGATGCGCCTGGCGGGCGGCCTCGTGGCTGCCCGCCAGCTCGGTCGCATGGCCGGTCTTCCCGTGAAATTGGCCGAGAGGGTGTGGAATCCGCCGACCCGCCCTCCGGCACCCGAGCCCAAGCCACCCGGCCCCTCCCACCCAAAGGACACCACCCCGGGCTCGCCTCAAGGCCAGGCCCAGGCCCGCCTGCAGGAGCAGGCCGACCACGTCCTCACCCGCCGCCACCAGGCCGCGTTCGAGCACGCCCAGGCCACCACGACCGAGCGCAGCGGGATCGCCGGGACCCGGCGTCGCGCTCAGACCCTGCGCGATCAGGCCCGGCGTACCGCAGACCCCCGGGTGCGGGTGCGCTCCCAACAGCGCGCCGATGACCTGGAGGCCAAGGCCCACCGCCAGGAGCTCTCACTGGGCCGCGACCGTCGCCTCGCCGAACGCGGGGAGGAGCTGCGCCAGGCCACCGGCCTGGTGCACGACGCCCGCCAGCGCAGCGAGACCGCTGAGCTACTCGACGGCCAGATGAAGCTCCGTCGGGGAGCTGCCCCAGTCGGCGACGGGGCCGGCACCTATCGCGACTACGGCGCCATAGCGGGCCTGGTGGGGCTGAGCGCGCAGAACTACGAGGGTCTCGGTCCCTACGAGCAGCGCCGCGTGCGGGTGTCCATCGATCAGCAGCTCAATGAGCGAGCCCAGGCCCAGAAGTTGCTGGCCCTATCAGAATCCCCTCCCCGGACTGCCCCCCGTGGTCAGGCAACGGGTCGGCCGGGACCTCTGACGACCTGGCCCCCCACCGCGCGGCGCTCATCCAGGGTCCGCCCCGAGCCGTCGGTGGCCGGTCGACGCCACCGCCAGTTCTCCCACGCTCACCCAGACCGGCCCGCGCGCGCACGCTCCCATCCGCCGCATCCGGCGGTCGATCCCCCGCCGGTCCCCAGAGGTCTGCGAGGATCGCGCTCTGCGCCCGGGTCGCCGCCCCATCGCCCGTGATCGCCCCCCGACGCATGATGGTGACGCTGGCTTTGCTCGGCGGGTTCGTCGTGCTGTGCGGCACGGCACTGGTGGCCCTGCTCGGGCTGACCTTCGCTCTGCACGAGTCCCCGGCCGGCTGTCAGGCCGGACAGGCCACCACCCTGCCCGCCGGCTCGGGCACGGTGGTGGGAGCAACCGTCTACGACGATCCGGGTAGCGGCGCCTACGGGCTGGGACTGGCGGGGCACCTACCCTACGCCGAGCTCGGACTGTGGTCGGCGACTGACACCGACCGCGCCCACGCCAATCTGCTGGGGAGCGCCCTGGGCCTCGGACGCCCGTTGGCGCCGCTGACTGCTCTGACCATCATCGGTCCGCGGGGTCGGCGGGTCCGGGCGCAGAAGCGAGACATCGGTCGCGGCCAGGGATCACGGACGCTGGCCGGGCACGCGTTTGCCATCGATCTGTGGACGACGACGCGGATCGCACTGGGCCTGGCCGCCAACTGGTCGGGATTGGTGCGAGTGAGCGCGGGTGCCAACGGCCTCACCGCCGAGGCCAGCACCGTAAACGCCAACGCCGATCCCGGCGCATCGGCCCCCCGCGGTGGATGCTCCTCAGGAGCGGTGGAGGTCGACCCCGGCGCTCAATCCATCGTGCGCATCGCCCAGCGCGAGCTCGCCTCCGGGGCCAGCGTCGAGAACGGTCTCTGTCTGAAGTACGGCCCGTGTACCTCCGAAGCGTGGTGTGCGCTGTTTGCCACCTGGGTGTGGCGCCAGGCCGGGGTCAGGATCCCCTCCATGGCCGCTTCCAACCAGCCCTACCTGTGGGCCGCTTCGCACACCCACGCCTACGGACCTGACACCGCGCCGCGGCCAGGCTGGATGGCGTTCTTCGGATCCGGACCCCAGGACACCTCCACCTCCGTCCACGTGGGGATCGTGGAGAAGGTGCTCAGCGACGGGGAGATCACCCTCATCAACGGCAACTTCCACAACGGCCACATCGTGCGCACCGGCCCCTGTGCGCCCGCCCAAGCCCAGGGCGCATGCTATGAGCCGGGGCCGATCTACGGCTACGCCTCCCCCACCCGATGACCGACGCGTCAGAGCCGGCCGGCTGCGGCCCGCCCGACGCGACGCCAGGCGAGGCAGACGCCCCCGAGCCCCGGCGGTCATTCCGGCTCAGACCGCACCTCGTCCCGAGCCTGACCAGCCTCGCGGTGCTGGGCGTGGCCATCCTGCTGGCCAGCGGATTTCCCGGTCTCCGGGAGATGGACCCGCGCCCGGGGACCCAGCCCGGCGCCGCTCCGGCGGTCCTTGCCGGTCGGGTCACCGGCGGCCCTCCGGGGCCTGGGCCGGCAGGCAGCCCAGCCAGCTCATCCGCGGCACCCTCGAAGGCCGAGATCAACGCCACCCAGGATCCCGAGCGCCGCTCCCCGACCCTGGCCCGGCGGATCGCCAGAGCGATCTCGGTCGCACCGCTCTATCAGCATCTGCCCTTCCGCGATCACGAGATCGGCGCCGACGTGGTGGCCCGCCGCCCCGACGGGCGCCTGGAGCTGCTGGTCATCTATGTCCATGATGCGGCGACGGCTCGGGCGCACCTGCGCCGCCTCCTACGGCGCTACCACGACCCGGGCAGCGCCTACGACGTGGCGCTGAGGCCCGTGTTCGCAGCCCCGTCTGCGCCTCGTCGGCGGAGGAGCCGATCTGGACCCTGAACCGGTTCGCACCCCGATCGAGGACCGCCCGTCCCGGCCCCTGTGGAATGCTTGCCCCGCCGTGCGCCACCATCCGTCAATGCCCGTTCGCTGCCCGCCGCCCGGGGCACCGAGCTGATGGCCGACCGCCGCGTCGAGCACCTCATCGTCGGCGCCGGCATCGCCGGCGCAACCTGCGCCCGCACGCTGCGGGAGCAGGGCGCCACCGGGTCGGTGATGGTGGTGGGGCGAGAGCTCGACGCTCCCTATCATCGCCCGCCGATCTCCAAGGGCTATCTCCGGGGCGAGGAGTCCCGCGACGATGCCCTGGTCCTGCCGGCGGGCTGGTGGGAGGCCAACGACGTCGAGCTGCGCACGCGCACGAGCGTCATGAGCCTGAATATCGAGGCCCACACCGCCAAGCTCTCCACCAAGGAGGAGATCGAGTTCGGCCACGCGCTCCTGGCCACCGGTGCGATGGTGCGCCGGCTCACCGTCGAGGGATCTGATCTCGACGGCCTGCATTACCTGCGTGCCCTGGGCAACGCCGACGCGCTGCGTCGCGATCTCGAGCAGGCCGAGCGGGTGGTGCTCATCGGGGGCTCCTACATCGGCTGTGAGGTGGCCGCCTCGCTGACCGAGCTGGGCCGGCGCTGCACGATCGTCATGCAGGAGACGGTGACGCTGGAGCGACATTTCGGCGTCCAGGTCGGAGCGTTCTTTCAGAGCGTCCTCGAGGAGCACGGCATCGAGGTGGTGGCGGGGGAGGAGGTGCGGCGTCTGGCGGGAGCCGCGGCGGAGGGTGGCGAGGGTCCCGGTCGGGTCACCGCGGTGCACACCGCCGGTGGCGCAGAGCTCGCGGCCGATGTGGTGGTCCTCGGCGTGGGCGCCCTCCCCGACGTTATGCTCGCCCGTCGCAGCGGCCTGGAGCTCGGACAGCTCGGCGGGGTGCTCGCCGACTCGCGCCTGCGCTCATCGGCAGCCGATGTCTACGTGGCCGGGGACATGTGTGAGTACGACAGCGTGGTGCACGGGCGACGCCTGCGTATCGAGCACGAGGACGTGGCGGCCAGCCAGGGCGCCACTGCCGCTCAGAACATGCTCGGAGCCGACCGGCCCCACGACGTCGTGCCCTACTTCTTCTCCGACCTGTCTGACTGGATCTCCATGGAGTACGTGGGACCTGCTGAGACCTGGGATCGGGAGATCGTGCGGGGCAGGATGCAGGAGGGGAGCTTCTCGGTGTGGTACCTCCAGGGGGGGCGCGTTGCCGGTGCCCTCGCCGTGGCCCGACCAGGGGACCTCGACCACGCGCGGCGCGTGATCCAGGCCGGGAGGAGAATCGACGGTGACGGCCTCCGGCGCCTGGCCGACCCCGCCTCAGACCTCGCCGCGTTGGGGGGCACCTGAGGATGACCGGCGTGTGACCGCCAGGGCATGAGTCTGGTGGGAAGTCCATCCCGGGGTCACCGACGTGCGCGGTTCGTCGCAGTCGCGCCAAAGCGGGCTCAGGCAGCGCTCGGACCGCCGTCTGCAGACGGACGTATGCGTGCAGACGTCGATGCTGGACGGGGGGATCGGCGTAGGCATAAATCCGGGCAACGCAAAATCGATCCGGAGGCTGACCATGCTCCTTGCCCTTGCCATCGTCCTACTCATCATCGCCGTCGCCGGTGGGGTGGTGATCCACCCCCTGCTGTTCTTGATCGCCGTTCTCGCTCTGGTGGCTTTCTTCGGCGGTCGCCGGCACTCGGCCTACTGACCCCGTCGGACCGCCACCTCCCGGCCAGCCTGCCGACCCGGCGGGTTGGCCGGTCGCGGCGGCCGCGGCGCGGAGCAGCTGACCGAGCGAGCGCGCGCCGCCGCGCTTCAGAGCAGGCCGGCCAGGCGGGCGCCGCTCAGCTCAGGGCGGCGGCCAACCGGTGGTGGCGCATCTGGTGGGGAGGGGCCCCGTGGAGCATCCAGCTGCCGTCCTC
>JAABUZ0100006458.1_pt1 | contig 14645 bp, 15 predicted proteins | sample 5562091 | NCBI WGS metagenome assembly JAABUZ01 (sample SAMN12813069, study PRJNA571459) | rock metagenome | isolation source: Antarctica rocks | place: Antarctica: Victoria Land, Linnaeus Terrace sud | collected 2015-12-21 | reverse complement strand
GCTTCCCAACTCTCCACACCCCATCCGGCAGCTATCCAGATACTTCAAAAGCTGCGCTACACTAACAATCCAACTGGTTCAAAAGATCGGGCACTGCATTCACATACTCCGTTGGCCGATTGGCCACTACGGATCGCACGGACAGAAAAGAGAAACGACATGGGAAAGCTTACGGGTAAGGTTGCAGTTGTAACAGGAGCTTCAAAAGGCATCGGCGCATCGATTGCGAAACACCTGGCGGCAGAGGGCGCGTCCATCGTAGCGAACTACGCCTCAGACAAAAAAGGCGCAGACACAGTCGTCGCAGAAATCATAAAGACCGGCGGCAAGGCCATCGCTGTACAAGCCAGCGTTACCGTCGAGAGCGAGATTACTTCTCTTTTTGAGCAGACAGCAAAGGCCTATGGCAAGGTAGACATCCTCGTCAACAACGCCGGTGTCTATGCGTTCTCTCCCATCGAGAGCGTAACGGCAGAAGAGTTCGCTCGCGAGTTCAACACCAACGTCCTCGGCCTCCTTCTGGTCACCAAGACCGCTCTCCCGCTCTTTCCTGAGACGGGCGGCAGCATCGTCAACATCGGCTCCGTAGTCAGCACGTTGGCACCGCCAACCGCTTCTGTGTACGCGGGAACAAAGGGTGCCGTCGACACCATCACGAAGACCCTCGCCAAAGAACTCGGCGCACGCAAGATCCGCGTCAATGCGGTCAACCCTGGTCTCGTCATCACTGAGGGACTTCACACCGCTGGCATGGCGGGCAACGCCTTTGAAGATCAGATGGTCGCGATGACGCCCCTCGGTCGTGCAGGCCAGCCCGAGGACATCGCATTGCCAGTGGTCTTTCTTGCATCTGACGACGCCCGCTGGATCACAGGAATCTCCATCCTGGTCTCCGGCGGCGCTGGCATGTAGCTGGCATTCGCCTGCGAAGCTTCGCAGACACCACATTCAAAGACGATCAACGAATGCAGAAGTAGCGGATGAGCCACATCAACACAGCGGCTCATCTCGCCGCTTCAGATTCATAGGAGTAAAGATCATGTCATCACTCAAAGGAAAGATTGCAGTCATCACAGGTGGCAGCAGCGGTATCGGGCTTGCGACCGCGAAGCGTTTCGTTAAAGAGGGCGCGTATGTCTTCATAACGGGCCGACGCCAAACCGAGTTGGACAAAGCCCTGATTGAGATCGGTAACAATGTCACCGCAATCAAAGGGGATGTCTCCGATCTTGGCGATCTCGACAGACTCTATACCGAAGTAGCCGCGAAGAAAGGCAAGATCGACATTCTCTTTGCCAACGCTGGTCTCGTTGAGATGGTGCCTACTTCGGCGGTTACGCCGGAGCACTTCGACAAGACGTTTGACGTGAACGCCCGAGGTGTCTTCTTCACTGTTCAGAAGGCTCTCCCGTATCTGAACAATGGCGCATCCATCGTCGTGACGGGTTCTGGAACCTGGGTGAAGGGCTTTCCCGCTTACGGAACCTATGCTGCCACCAAGGCCGCACTTCGTTCCTTTGTGCGTACATGGACGACTGAATTGAAGGATCGCGGCATTCGCGCCAACATCATCAGTCCCGGTTTGATTGAGACGCCCATCATCGACGGACAATTCAACTCGAAAGAAGCGGCAGATGGAGCTCGACAATACTTCTCCTCCATCACGCCACTCGGTCGCCTTGGCCGGCCTGAAGAGATCGCCGCTGCTGTACTCTTCCTCGCCTCTGACGAAAGCAGCTATATCGCTGGCATCGACCTTCCAATCGACGGCGGGATCACAGCTGTCTGAATGTCAGCAGTCACCAAGACTTGGTTCGCCCTCGCGCGACAACATTCTTCAAGTTTGCCTAGCCAAGAATCATCAAGGAAAACAATATGAGCAACTACACCCATCACACCGCCCCTACTCAATACGTTGAAGCCAAGGGCGTGCGCTTCGCATATCGCCGATTCGGTAAGAAGCAGGGACTGCCCCTAGTCTTCATTCCGCACATTCTCGGGAACATGGATAGCTGGGACCCGTGTGTGACGGACGGCTTTGCGAAAGACCGTGAGGTCATCCTCTTCAACAATGCAGGTATCGCCAGTTCGAGCGGCGAAGTCCCAAACACTTTCGCAGAGGTGGCCAAAACTGCCGGCGCATTCATTGATGCACTCGGACTCGCGAAGGTGGACGTGCTCGGCTTTTCCATTGGCTCAATGATTGCGCAGAATGTCGCGCTGGAGCGGCCAGACCTGGTGCGCAAGCTTGTCATCGTTGGCAGCGGCCCGCGCAATGGAGATGGCATTCCGCTGACGCCAGAGTCGCAGGTCATCTTCACGAACAAATATGGAAATCTCGACGATTTCTGGATTGACGGTTTTTTCACGGCATCGCCGGAAAGTCAGGCGGCTGGCAGCGCTTTCCTGAAACGCAGGGACGCCCGTGTAGAAAATCGAGACCCTCCCATCAGCGAGAAGGTACAGCCCGCCCAATTTGCTGCTCTCCAGGAGTGGGGAAATCCGGTTGGTGAGCGCTTCGCCTATCTGAAGAACATCAAAATCCCCGTTTTGATCGTCGGAGGCAAGTCCGACATCATCTTCTACACCATCAATTCTTTTTCTCTGGAGCAGCATCTACCTGATGCCCAGTTGATCGTGTACCCGGACGCGGCCCACGGCTCACTCTTTCAGTACCCGGAATTGTTTGTCGAGCACACCTCGATCTTCCTGCGCGGATAGAGAAAGGCGGCTCAGTTTGGCAGGGAAGACTGTACTGCGTTTGCTTCACTTGCTTTCGCTTATTGCGTTTGTGTAGAAGGGGGCGAGGTTAACCATGTTTGCTAACGCTTTGGTAACTCCGGAAATCCCTTCACAGGCAGAAGCTCAACTTGCTAAAGAGACGCGGAACATTCTGGCTCCGTTTCTGCACTCTACATCTTCGCTTGACCTGCGCGCTCTCAACTTCGCCAGTGAGCCCACCATCCAAATTCCGGCCTCAGCCGCGCGGCTGCTTGTCCAGATCCTCGATGAGATGAGCCGAGGCAATGCAGTTGAGATCATTCCGGTTCATGCAGAATTGACCACGCAGGAAGCCGCCGATCTACTGAACGTCTCCCGCCCTACGCTAATCCAGATGCTTGACGCCGGCACTCTGGAGTACCGGAAGGTCGGAACCCATCGCCGCATCCGCGTCGATAGCCTTATGGCGCACAAGCGAAAACTTGACGCCGACCGCAGGGCCGCGCTTGCAGGGCTTTCTGCCTACGACCAAGAAATCGGCATTTGATTCGTGCCGCCTCTCATCGCGCTACTCGATGCAAACGTACTCTACCCGGCGGAGCTACGCAGCTTCCTCATGTACTTGGCTATCCCTGGGGTCTATCGCGCCAAGTGGTCCAAGAGCATTCACGAAGAGTCGTATTACCTAGACTGCATAATTTCCTGTTTGCACGTTCACTCGGCCACCGCTTCGGTGTAAATGCTGCGCCCTGCGGCTCTGCGTTCAGAACTCGCGTTTCGCGCCCTTCGGGTGTTGGACTCCTCCCCCCTCGCAGGCTCCGGGTCCCTTTCCAAAAACTTCTTCTCTTGGCAACGCGGCCATACCGCGACTTGGGAGCAGCCACCTCCGCGCCCGTTGGGATGTGTCCCGATTGACCGGGCAAAAGGAGAAACACCGTGCAGACCCAACAGACCATCACATTCTTCGGCACCGTCAGCAACTCAGCCACCAGCCGCACTTCCAAGACCGGACGCAAGTACACCGCTTTCGGAGTCGCCATCATCTCAGACCGCAACCTCCAAGCCTTTCACTACAACGTCGTTGCCTTCGGCAAGCAGGGCCACTTCGCCAAGACCCTCCAAACCGGCACCCGCATTAAGCTAGTCGTCCAAGCGCAGTCCCAGCCCGACAACATCGCCAGCATCCCACTCCTCACCGCAACCGTCGTGCGACCGGTTCGTCCGGTTCGTCCGGTTGTACGGGGCATGGTGGCAGACTAGCTCTGTGCGAAGAGCAGCAGCGTCAATGCTCTCCAACGTGTTTCTCACATTTGATGGCTTGCAACATGATCTGTTCGGCGGCCTTCTCCCCAAGGAGTGCGCTGGCAAATAGCGAGAACTGCATGGCCCGCAATGCTAAAGACTCCGTGACGCTCTTTATGTCCTCTGCCGATAGCGTACTTAGATCGGCAGCCACATTCTCCGTTTCGAGGTCGCAGAAAGCCCACTTCAACGCTGAAACTACACGCCAACTGTATCTGTCTTCAAGGGGAAGGGCAGCTAAAGCGGCGCGGTACGGCTCGGAATCCTGTCCTCCAATCTGGGCCTTGAGCAAGTCCAGATACGGCTTCATTTTTTCAGAACGGACGAGTTCTTTTGCTCCCGGTTCCGTCCGAATCGAGTCCAGCAGAACCTTCTTTGGTGTTTTGTCGGTCATCACGAAGCTCCTGATTGTCTGAAACGTTAGCCTACGCTTGCATGTCCGGCTGAGCTGAAGGGTGGTGGTTGCTGAGTGTATGTTGTCTTAATCATTCGGCAAGAGAGCCTGTGAGGTTGGCCGGCTCTTCGAGTATGTCGAGCAACGCTTGAGCACAGTAAACACGGTCGCGCTTGGCATCCGTCGCCCGCTTCACAATTCCCACACGCTCCAGCCGTTCGATCGCTCGCTGAGCTGTTGTGAAAGCAATGCCCAGCTCTTTTGCAATACCTGTTGCGGTGATGAAGGGATTTGCGGCCAGTAGATCGACGATCCGCAGCGGAGTATTGGTAGATTCACCAGTCACGAGTCGTTGCCATTGAGCGAGAATCTGGTTGATCCGACTGGCACGGCTCAGCGCATCTTGCGCGGTGCGGGCGATACCGATGAGGAAGTATTCCAGCCAATCATTCCATGCTCCGCGCTCACTGACCCCGCGTAAACCCTCATAGTAGTCACGGCGCGTTGCTTCAAAGAACGCCGACAGGTAGAGCAGGGGGGCTGGCAGAATCTTTTGTTCGATCAGGTAGAGCGTAATCAACAACCGACCGACCCGGCCATTGCCATCCAGAAACGGATGCACCGCCTCAAATTGGTAATGGGCCAGAGCAATCGTGACCAACGGCGGCAATTCCGATTCGTAGAGAAACTTTTCCCAGGCAGCAAGACAAGGCTCGACCTCACCCGGAGGCGGCGGGATGAATGAGGCTGTTGCCAAAGTACTTCCGGGCTTTCCGATCCAATTCTGCGACCACCGGAACTCACCCGGTGTCGCCTGATCGCCTCGCACATCGGTCATGAGCTTGCTATGCAGTTCTCGGATAAGCCGGACGCAGAGAGGCAGCTTGTTGAGCTGGGCCAGCCCGTGTTCAAGAGCAACGATGTAGTTTCCAACCTCGCGGAGATCTTCCGGGCTGCGATCCACGACGGCTCCCGCCTCGGCAGCGAGCAGCTCACCCAAGGTGGCCTGAGTCCCTTCGATCTTGCTGGACAGGACAGCCTCTCGCCGGATAAAAGGGCGGATGAGAATATGGGGGTTGGGCAGTCGCCCACCCTCCCCAGCAAGCTTTCCGATCATCCGGTCCGCGTCAGAGAGTGCCCGGATGAGCCTCGGCGTCCACTCAAAAGCTGGAGGCAGAGGTGCGGGGGTGAAGGCACCATATGCGCCTTGTGATACCTTCTGGCCGAATGGTTTGTTTGCTTCACTCATAGGCGCTGACAGCGCAAATAGGGCCGCGCCGCTATTAGCGTTATACATGAAAATCGAAAATAGAGGAGTCGCTTGTTAGCGCAGCCGCTTGGACCTGATGATTACGCTGACTCGCACCTTGGTTCTCCTTGAGGACTGGCCGGAGCTGCTTCGGGTGCTCTGGCGTGAGCAGCACCCAGAAGCGCATGAACAAACGGCTCTCGATTTCACGTCGCTTGGTCCTGCTGCACAACAAAGATCCTTATTGGAAATTGACCGCATGAGTCACACCGATCACCCAAGGAACGCTCCTAAACGGCGGCCATGCGCGACAATTTGATCTGCAATCGGCTTTCGCGCATTGTGATAGCTTTTGAGAGCTTTCTGGGGATCGGCAAACTGCACAAGACTATCTCTGAGTGCCATGGCATCGCCAGCTGCCTTCCGAGACGCCCATCGCCGTGTGAGGTCGGACGATACAGGCAGCGTCTCCTAGGAGTGCAAGCCTGCCGTTGCTCATCTGGCCGGCAGAATAGCCAAACACCGCTTGCGCGAAGGGCCGCGGTTCGGCATGAACGGCAGCGGCGAAGCTTCGGGGCAGATCCTCATCCGCCGCGCGAAGCAACACAAGGCGAGTTTCTTCCGAGGCTGCGCCGGGCGAAAGGGAGTAAGTTCTGTGGTGCCCGTGTCTATCAGTGAATAGTTTGGCAAAGTCAGACTCGCCGCGAGTTTGGCGATACCACACCCAATTGTAGCGACGCTGTCCGACATCGATGGATCCGTCAGCACCCGCAATCAGGTATCCAAGCATCTGTGAATGCGGCATGTTGTAAAACGCAAATCGATCCAGCAGAACGTCCTTATCTTCGGCGTTGAACTGCGATTCAGGTACAAGACCGCGCCACGCCACATACCCTGCATATTCTGGGTAATCGTCAGGCGAGACCACCTCGCGCATCACTGAACCCACACCATCGGCTCCTATGACGATGTCTGCACTTTCGACAGAGCCATCCGCGAACTCGATAAAACACTCATCGGACTCTTGCCACACCTTATGTACAGTGGACTCCCTCTTGTAATTGAGGTCGGGAATCAGTGCGCGAAACGCGGCAAAGATACGATCCCATGAGACCGCCTTTTGGGGTACGCTCTGACGATCGGTAATGGCGTTCTTACGATCCAGGAAGATACGCTCCTTTACTGCGACCCCGTTCTCTGCTACCTCGTCGCGGTCGACCTCATGAAGAAGTTGCAAAAGGTCGGCCTGGGCACCTAATCCAGCTCCTCGGCTTTCCATCTCCCTGCCAGAGCGTTCAAAGATCCTGACATCAAAACCAGCCCTATGGAGAAGTACTCCAGCGAACAAGCCGCCTACAGAGCCTCCGACGATTGCAATCCTATGATTATGCTGTTGGGACATTCATATTCCTTACCAGGCGTTGTTCGATGGGTGGAGGACTAACTTCTCCACGCCGACCCGCGAATGATGCTGCAGAAGTTGATCCTCTTGTACTGCGGGTCTTTCTCTGCGAGTACATCGGCTTTGATATTGCCGAAGGTAGTCTCTGGTTTATGTTTTATGCCGTCATAGAAGGCCTGGATGATGTCTTCCTTGAAATGTTCCGTTCGAGGAAACCTCGCCAGAACCTCCATTCGCTTCGCTTCATCGAGATCAGGTAGCCCTATTCCAAGTACATCCAACTCCACGCCAGCAGTAACCAGGGCAACCACCGGATGCATGTGCTGTGGAATACCTGGTGTCGTATGCAGAGCAATGGCAGTCCAGACATCATCGACTTCGCTTTGAGCGATGTTATGCGTCAGCAGGAAGGCGCGGGCCGCATTTGCACCGTCAACCTCGAACCGGTCCTGCAAGCTGCTGTATCGGGGAACGAGACCGAGATCGTGAAACATGGCAGCAACATAAAGCAACTCAGGGTCAAATTTGAGTGCTCTACCTTGGCCCGCCAAAGAGGCAAAACAGAAGACTCGGCTGGAGTGATTGAAGAGGAGAGTGGACTCGGTGTCTTGTATGAATTGAGTGGCCTCTCGTACAAGTGCGCTATCCGGAAGGACTATGCCAGGCATGAAGGCCGATTCTGCTGCAGCGTTGGTAATATTTTGCAAAGGCCACCTCATACGCGATGTGAATGATTCGGTTTAGCCCCAAGCATGGTCTGCTGGTGTGAGCCGTGGCTGTTCTGATCGTCGCTTGGACTCAAGTGCGGCAGCCATTCGCGAATGGATGCATTTCTCCTGGTGGGTCACCTGCATGCACAACATGTGACCCGCCTGCTCGTCATACGGAGCATCAATCTTTACGCTTTGCGGATGGACTTGAAGGCATTGCGCATTTCGCCGACGAAAATCTGTGGCTGTTCGAAAGCGGCGAAGTGTCCCCCGCGCGCTACCTCATTCCAATAGATGAGGTTGGGGAAGTCGCGCTCCACCCAGCTCTTGGGAGCCTGATAAATCTCCTTCGGGAAGATGGTGACTGCGACCGGCAGTTCGACGATGCCTTGGGATAAACTGCCTCCATTGTTGTCCCAGTAGATTCGAGCGGAAGATGCGGCCGTGTCGGTGAACCAGTAGAGGGAAATGTTGTCCAGGATCTGGTCGTACGTTAGACCGTCGAGCGGCTTCTCACGGGCGTCGGTGAACGCATTAAAAATCTCGTAAATCCACGTTGCCTGGCCAACCGGAGAATCGGCGAGCGCATAGCCGACATTCTGCGGTCGCGTCATTTGTTCGAGGTAGTAACCGCCTTCATCCGAGTGGAAGCGGCCAGCTTGGTCCACAGCACGCTTCTCGTCAGGCGACAGCTGCGCGGGGATGGTCTCTGGGAAAACAAACTGCCAATTCAAGTGAATTGCGGCGAGGCCCGGCGGCTTCTGCTTGCCCAAGGCGGTGGTGACAGTCGCGCCCCAGTCTCCGCCCTGCGCTACCCAGCGGTCGTAGCCGAGCCGCTTCATCAAGACAGCGCAGGCGTTCGCCGTGCGTGTCGTGTTCCAGCGATCTGTCGGCTTGTCAGAGAAACCGAAGCCCGGCTGCGACGGTATGACCACATGGAAAGCATCTTCGGCGCGGCCACCGTGGGCGGTCGGGTCAACCAGCGGGTCAATCAGCTCCAGAAACTCGAACACCGAACCTGACCGGCCATGGGTAAAGAGAATCGGCAGAGCGTCCGGATGCTTGGACGGAACATGAAGGAAGTGAATTCCAAGTCCATCGATCTGGGTGCGGTACTGCGGATAAGAGTTCAGTTGACGCTGCACTCGGCTCATGTCGTAGTCGTGTGCCCAGTAATCGATCAAAGACTTAGCTTTGGCCAACGGAACACCCTGACTCCAGTCGCCCACAGACTCTTTCGTGGGCCAGCGCGTTGCGGCCAGTCTCGTTTTCAGGTCATGAATAGCCCGTGCGTCGATATCGACTTAAAAGGATTGATGGCGTCGCCCGGATTCACGGCTCCACTCATCACCTGCGCCCAGAGGGGCGAGACTGCGGCGGCTGCAAGGATACCCGTGCCGGTCAAGAGCAACTTGCGGCGAGTAAGGCCACCGGGCATAACGGGAGATGGGGTCGAGGTCATAGGACGATCTTTCTAGTGCCGTGATTCGGTTAGCCCCGAGCATGGTCTGATCGAGGAGAATTTAGTTAATAGGTTTTGGGCTGAACAGGCTGCTGCTCGATGCTCCCGCCTTGAACCCATGCGCCGACCGGAACTGGTCGGCGTATGAGGTCAAATAAATTAGGCCTGGATGCCACCGTCGATGTTGAGAATCGTGCCGGTAACATAGGAGGCTTCTGGGCTCGCGAGGAATACAACACCTGCTGCAATCTCCTCGGGACGACCATAGCGGCCAAGAGGAACCATCGCGATCCAGCCTGGTGCCCAGGCGCTGTTCTCAGGATTCATGTCGGTATCGATAAAGCCGGCCTGAACGGTGTTCACCGTAATGTTGCGCGATGCCAGATCACGCGCTGCAACACGGTTGAAAGCGGCCACTGCCGCCTTTGTTGCCGAATAGTCCGCAGCGCCAGGAAAGCCAGTGCGCGTACCGGCACCAGAGCCGATGGTGATGATACGGCCGTGATCGGGAAGAACCTTAGCAGCAGCCCGGGTCGTAGCGAAAACGCCATCGATATTCACCTTGTGTTGACGCTCCAGAGCCGCTGCATCAACATCCCCACCCACGGGTGCCATCACGAACACGCCTGCATTGTTCACCAGGATGTCCAGCTTTCCGAACTTGGTGACGGTGGACGCTACAACTCCCTCAGCTTCGGCAATAATGCCTTGGTCAGCCTTCACAGCGAAGCCACGAACACCCTTTGCTTCGATCTTCTTGACGATCTCCGCTGCCTTATCGGCTGCAGACGTATAGGTGATCACAACATCCGCACCCTCTTCTGCCAACGCAAGCGCAGTAGCGGCCCCAATTCCACGGGAGCCTCCCGTTACCAATGCCACCTTACCAGTAAGCTTTTTCGACATGACGTTCTCCTTGCAGGCGGCATTCTTGCGGCCCGTACTAGAGCAGATGAGAGGCCGATGGCCAACGATGCTATTTCTGAGGGATCACTCAAGAAATATGTGGGAAGCCCATCAGCCTCTAGTGACGGCTTGGTCGAGCCGTGAATCTTCTCGTCTCGCCGTACATCCGATACTTGTTGAGCGAATGCTAACAAATGAAAGCAGTTGAAAATGTCGAAGTCAGAATTGTCTAAACCGGTGGGGCGTCCAAGATCTTTTGACGAGACCGCCGCCATCGATGCCGCTATCCAGGTATTTTGGAAACGCGGCTTCGATGGCGCTTCATTGAGTGAACTCACAGCGGCGATGGGTATCAAGCCGGGTAGTCTCTACGGAGCTTTCGGAAACAAGCAGGAACTGTTTAAGAGGGCCCTACAGCGCTACCTTGTCACAGAAGTATTTTTCATTCAGGATGCTCTCAACGAGCCGACCGCCCTTGCAGTTGCGCGACGACTACTTAGAGAATCGGCGCTCTTCCTTAGCCGTCATGGCTTTCCACGTGGCTGTATGACCATCCAAGGGTCGCAGGTTATCACCGAGGAAGGCGCACAGATCCACAAGGAACTCTGCGACCTGCGTGTCAGGTCGCAGAGCAAACTTCGCGATCGGCTCTCGCGGGCCATGCGTGAAGGAGATCTACCCAAAAATGCAAAACCAGATAGCCTTGCACGCTTCCTCGTTTCGATCTATCAGGGAATGACCATCCAGAGTGTGAATGGAGCGAGCAGAAAGGACCTCCTCGACTTGGCTGAGGTTTCGTTATTGGCGTGGCCAATGACAAAAGCGGCTTGATCTTCTGGCGACGGACACTCTCATTAACTCTGCGAGGCAGTGCAGCGGATGTTAGCTGGAAATGAACACCAAGGATAAAGCATGAGTACTGACATCTCCAATCGGGAAATAAAAGAGGTGTGGCTGCCCGTCCTTTCCATCGCTGCGGGCACCTTTGCAACCGTCACGACCGAGTTTCTTCCGGTCGGATTGCTTCCCCAGATTTCGGGGAGTCTTGGTGTTTCGCTCAGCCATGCGGCCTGGATGATTACGATTCCCGGTCTTGTGGCAGCAGCAGCTCCTCTGCTGTTGGTCAGCGTGGGCCGAATGGATCGACGTCGTTTGCTGTTGTTCCTGACCGGGTTGACCGCTCTTTCCAATCTCCTCGCTGGGCTCTCTCAAAATTTTGCTGTTCTGCTGGTCGCACGCTTTCTTCTGGGCATCTGCGTGGGAGGCTTTTGGGCCTTCGCCGCCAACATGGGACGACGACTCGTCAGCGCTCCCTCCCATAATCGTGCCACTGCAATCATCCTTGCGGGTATCTCTGCAGGCACCGTCTGCGGTCTGCCCGCCGGCACCTGGGTCGGAACGGTAACGACCTGGCGAACTGCCTTCGACATCAATTGTTTACTGGCGATACTCGTTCTCGTGGTGCAGGCGCTCAGCGTCCCGAGTTTGCCAGCGGACCAACAAGCAAGATGGGTCCAACTTGCAGCGCCGTTTCGCCTACTCGAGGTACGGACCGCCCTGATCTGCACCTTTCTCATCATTCTGGGTTACTTCGCTGGATATACCTATCTCACGCCTTTTCTCATGCTTGCTTTTCATCTCTTGTTGTCAAGCGTTCCAGTTCTGCTCCTTGCGTATGGCGTTGCTGGTCTTGTGGGAACATTCATTGCCGAGCGCTTGATGCGCCAGGGTCCGAGAAGAGCATTGCTTTGGGTATCGATCGTTCTTGTTTCAGCGATGTACCTTGGCGCACATATTGGTTTTGGCTTTGTTCCGGCGATGATGTTTGCCGTCCTGATCGGGGCAGCCTTTGGCGCGCTGCCCATGGCTCTAGCGACCTGGATGTTCCATGCAACACCCGACCATGCAGAGGCCGGTCAAGTGTTGCTGGTCGTCATTTTTCAACTTGCCATTGCGGTTGGCAGTGCCATGGGCGGGTTTGTAGTAAGCCATGGAGGTATTGCGGCTACTATGACGGCAGGAGCTGTGGCTGTGTTTCTTGGAGCCTTGGTCAGCAATCCATTGCACAAGGCAGAGGTCTTAGTCCTAGCCCCTCCTGCACCAATTTGACCTTTGCTCAAGGTCACAAAACCTGCCATCACTCTAGGCTCTAGTTTCGGACTCCTCCCCCCTCGCAGGCTCCGGGTCCCTTTCCAAAACTTCTTCTCTTGGCAACTCGGCTATGCCGCGACTTGGGAGCAGCCACCTTCGCGCCCGTTGGGATGTGTCCCGATTGACCGGGCAAAAGGAGAAACACCATGCAGACCCAACAAACCATCACCTTCTTCGGCACCGTCAGCAACTCAGCCACCAGCCGCACTTCCAAGACCGGACGCAAGTACACAGCCTTCGGAGTCTCCATCATCTTCGACCGCAACCTTCAGGCTTTCCACTACAACGTCGTTGCCTTCGGCAAGCAGGGCCACTTCGCCAAGACCCTCCAAACCGGCACCCGCATTAAGCTAGTCGTCCAAGCGCAGTCCCAGCCCGACAACATCGCCAGCATCCCACTCCTCACCGCAACCTTCGTGCGACCGGTTCGTCCGGTTAGAGGGTAGTTGAAAGAGTCCAACGAAGTTTGCAGAAATGCGGGATACACATCGTTGTTTCATGTGTGGGGAAGGATTTGGGGAAAACTGTGGAGAAGGCCGTATCCCCTTTACGTTCAACGCCGGTGATTCCCTGGGGAGCAACCACAGAAACTAAATGCTTTATTATCAATTAGATAAAAGACACTAAACGGGATCAATCGTATATCTGATCCTGACAAACATTTGTGGATGCTAAAAGCTTGTGAGTTCTGCATAAGCGAATCAGCGAGTTGCGCCATTTCTCTGAATGCAGGCTATTCTTCCGAGGCCGTCTAGCAAGACGAAGGTGCTAGAGGGTCGACGGATAATCCGACGAAGTATGGCAGCCTATCTGGTGATGCCATACTTCTTGCATCGGAGCGTGCTATGGCCCTATGCAGGCCAGCAAAGCATTAAAGTTTTTGTACGCTTCGTTGAATTTCGGTCGCGGCATGGAGTGGACGTAGGCAGAGACGTCCGACGCCTGCTGCGGTGTGAGCAAGCCCGGATGGTCCTGCGGCATGGCGCGGCTCTTTGCCGGCGGAATCAGAAGAAGCGGAGCCCTGGATGTTCTCATGACGGTCTCCTTACTTTGCCTGTGAGGACAGCGACTTGAAACCGAACTCGTGATAGGCGGCCTGTGCTTTGTCAGATTTCAGATACTGAACCCACGCTTCTGCTGCCTCGGCGTGGGGCGCGTTGGGGAGCACGCCTGCCGCGTAAATCGCGGTCATATTCTCGGCGTCCGGGATGACAACTCCGGTGATCGGGTTGCCGATCTTCTCCTGGGACTTGACCTCGGACGCCCAGGTCACACCTGCATCCACCTTGCCCTGCAAGATGCGCATGGGTGTCTGGCGATGATGGATCTGGGTCAGGATGGACGATCCATCGGCGACCTTGGTGTGATAAACCGACTGGTAAAGCGGCTCGCCGCCGGCTTTGCGCAGAGCGGCCGCAATCTGGTTGGCTACACCTTCCCATTGCGGGTTTGGCATCGACAACTTCAGGTCGCTGCGGCCGAGATCCTTGAGCGATTCGATATGCTTCGGATTGCCGGCCGGAACCATGATGGCGAGATCGTTCGTGGCGTACTCGACGACGTCTTTCACCTCGCCCTTGCTGGCCATGCCATGAAGAACCCGTGCACCAGCTTCGTAGACGTCGGGCTGCACGGTGAGTGTCAGGTTGCCGAGCGTGAGCGTGTTCCCGGCGGCGATCTGCTTGCGCAGAATTCCGGGCGGCAGCGTCTCGTAAAAGATCTTGCCTTTGAGTTCCGGGTGTTGTTCCTCAAAACCTGCGATCAAACGAGGCAGAACAAAGAACTGATTCCCTCCGATGAACAGCACCAGCTTCGCATCAGCCGGGTTGCCATGTAGGTCGGGAACGTTGTCAACGTCGGGAACCTGGAAGCTGTAGCCTCTGCTCATGGCAGGGTCATTCGCTCCTTTGCTCCAGGGCGGAGTAGCTTGCCGTCTATTTTGGGCGTGCGCCAGGGCCGTGCTGCACAGCGCAGCCGCGAGCGCGGGAAGTACAAAGTGCTTCTTCATCGGAACGTTCCTCTTCCCAGGTGACTAAACCTTGATGTAGCTGTAGTGGCCTTCGCTCTGCAGCAGAGCAATGGCGGACACCATGGCGGCGACGACGAGTACGCCGGGAACGGTGTGGGCCAGCATCTCCTCGACGAGCGCCTCGGGCGTGATGGAAAGTTTGTTGTGCGCGACCAGTGCGCGTGCCTGTTCTTCGTCTGCCGTGTGACAGCTCATGAACTGTACGCCGCGGCTCTGCAGCGCCTGCATGCTGGTGTCCTGGAACAGGGACTCACGGCTGTTGGGATCCTGGCTGCTGTACTTGCTGCCTGATTTGCTGGCGAAGTAAGGATTTCGGGTC
>JAABUZ0100006457.1_pt1 | contig 14645 bp, 14 predicted proteins | sample 5562091 | NCBI WGS metagenome assembly JAABUZ01 (sample SAMN12813069, study PRJNA571459) | rock metagenome | isolation source: Antarctica rocks | place: Antarctica: Victoria Land, Linnaeus Terrace sud | collected 2015-12-21 | reverse complement strand
ATCTCGGTGCCGAGCGCCGCGAGCCGGAGCGGTTCGAGCTCGACCGGGCGGGTGTCACGCGGCAACTCGTCGTCTTCATCCTGGCGATCAATCGCTAACCCCGGACTCTTGCGGGTTGAGTCACGTTTTGGGTCCAGAACGTGACCGTACGTGCCTCACCGGACGGCACGGGGGGAGTTGATCCAAAGGCTCTACGGCGGCTCCGCACGCCGCAAGACCGCCAGCCGCTGAGCGCACGCAGGAACCGTGACGACCCGGCGCTGGCGATTGTACTGTCGGCAGGATGAGCGGACGGTGGCAGGCGATCATGGCTGGCGGCACGGCCGTCGCGCTAGCCGGCTGCGGAGCGGCCACGGCACGACATCGCACCCCTCAGACCGGGGTGCCTGATCCCAAGGCCGTGGTCGAGCACGCGGCGGGAGCGACACTGGCGGCGCGTCCGGCAACGATCGAACTGCAGGTCTCAAGTCCCACGACGCAGTACACGGTGCGCGGTGTGATCGACCTTGCCCACGACAGCTACCGGCTACGAGTCCGGGGTAAGCGAACCAAGGAGCCGGTACCAGGCGGCGTGCTCGATTTGATCGGCGTGCGCGGTGAGTCATACGTGGTACAGGAGCAGGGCCGCTGCTGGCTCGATCCGCACGCACCAGTCGGGAGGTTTGGCGCCGGCATCAGCGTCGAGGAGTCCGTGATGGTGACCGTCGTCACGATGCGCTTGCTCGAGCGCGCGATACGAGGAGCAGCTGTCGCCGACGGGAAGGCGAAGAATCGGCGTGTCTACCAGGTACGGGTCGACGACCGCAGGGCAAGCCCACCCCCCACGCCGGCGTCGTCTGGGAGCCGCGACGACCTGTGGGTGGTGAAGCCGAAGCGGCTCGCGCGACAGCTCGTACAGCCGATCGCTGCGACGATCGGCAAGGATGGCCGCGTCAGCCGGCTATCCATGAGGCTGCCGCGCTTCGTCGTCAATCAGATGGAACTGGTGCCCCGTCCCCGGCGGATCGTTCCCGAGCCTGTCGCGATCGAGGTCTCGCTTGGCGGCTTTGGGCGTCGGCTGGAACTCAAGCAGCCCGGCTGCCTGGCCATCGAGTAAAGGCAACACAGCACCGCCATCGTGCGCCTGCGCGCCCTCCCGACGACCGCAAGCTCAAACACGCCTGGGCGTCTAGCGGTGGTTCAGCCGGTGCGAGCCAGGACGCTCGCGAGTGCTTGTGCGAAGCGCTGGCGAGTGCGTAGTCGAGCCCGCCCTGCTGGGGTGAGCCTCCACTCGCGGCGGTCGTGGTGTCGATCGCTGCGGACGAGCCCTCGCTCTTCGCAGCAGTCGAGGATCTCGTGCAGGAGCTGCCTCGCCGGCCGGCTCGTCGCGCAGGGCGGGGATGGCGCGCGCCGGCAGCGAGTGCCTAGCGCACCCCGATGCAGTGCGTGCAAGACGGCCGTTTCGACTGGTCCGGGGAGGTCGTCACCGACCATCTTGTGAGTGTAGGTCCGCCCGGGCGTAGCATTGGCGCGGTGCCTGGCTGACGTTGACCAGCCTTCACATGCAATCCGGCGCTGACTTCGCCAGCGCACTTCGTGCGGCGAGCTGGTCGTGTGCGGCCCGAACCCGCGCGGCTGGGTGGCGGCGCCCGCGCGCCACCTGGCTGCTACGTGCTCTTGTGGGTCCCGCCCCGGGATCCCAAATAAGCTTGAGTCACGTTTCGGCTCAGGAACGTGATCGTATAGCTGCCTCCAGCGGAGGTCTGAGCGCAAACGTGACTCGATGGGCAGCGAGACCCCTGGGCCGGGAGTGTGAAGTTACGCGGTAAGTGGCGGGATTTTTGACGCGCTATTTGGCGGTCAGGGTTGGCCGATGACGAGCGTTTCGCGGGCGGCGTCGACGACTTCGGCGGTGATCGTCTGGAGGTGGTTGATCTCGAGGACCCGCTTGATCTGGGCGAAGAGGCGGTGCAGTAGCCGGAAGTTGCCGTTCGTGAGCTGGCGGCGGCGTGGCCTGCCCGCCGGCGGCTGCGGGGTCGGTCAACGCTTAGTCCTCGCGGTAGAGCCGCAGCCGCCGGCGCTGCCCTGGCGACCAGCGTCCTCAACTCCGGATATGACGATCAACAGAACCGGGCGCCAGTCGCACGGATCGCGGTCGCGGCTGTTGCATTCCTCGCCAGTGTGGGCGCCGTCACCGTGACGAGCAGGCGAGCGCGTCGCCGGCCCGGGCAGGCCTTGCGGGCGAGCTGGGCTGACAGCGTGCTGCTCACCGCTCTGACCCTCGTGCTGATTGCGCTCTGGTGGATCGTCACCGTAGCGAGCGGGCCGCTTTGATCCACCAGGCCAACGAGAGCAGAGTGGCCACGATCGACACCATCACCGCGACATGCGACGGATAGCAGCCGCACTGCTGCTCACCGCTGCCGCAGGCTGCGCTCTCATGGCGTGGGGGGCGCTGAAGAATCTCTGGGCGAGCTATCAAGACAGCGAACCTTCGATCTACATCGCTCTCGGCTCGGTTTGGCTCCGCGACCTGGTTGGCTTCCTAGCAATGCGACGACCCGCGCTCGCTCCGCAACCACCCGAACTGCCCGTCCAGCTCGACAGGCGCGAGCTCAGCGCGCTCTCACACGACATCGTCTACGCCGAGATCGAACTCGCCAACACCGAGCTCGCCGACCAGCACGCGAACGGCGTCACGCTCACCGCCGACAAGCTCACGACCATCGACCTCTCAGGATCCCAGCTCGAACAGCTACGAGTCACCGACAGCGAGCTCAAGGCGTGCAACCTTGCCAACGCGCGGGCGCCGCGCACCACCGCCAGGCGCATCAGCATCGACTCCTGCCGCCTCACCGGCATCCAGCTGACCGAAGCGACGCTGTGCGACGTCACGATCCGCGACAGTCGCGTCGACCTCGCGTCTTTCGGTTTCTCTCGGCTCACACGAGTGACCTTCGAGGACTGCGCGCTCGCGCAGAGCGACTTCCTCGAAGCGCAGCTCGAGTCCGTTCGCTTCCACCGCTGCGACCTGACCAAGGCCGACTTCCGCGGCGCTCGACTACGGCAGTGCGAGTTTCGCCGCAGCGAGCTCACCGACCTCGAAGGCATCCAGAGCCTCCGGGGAGCGGCGATGGAATGGCCCGACATAGTCGCGATGGTCGGCACCTGGGCCGCCGCGCTCGGCATCGGCGTCCTCGACCCCGAGTAGAGACCGCGCGCGAGCGCTACCGGCGAGCCCTACCCGACGGACGCTGACGAGCTCGTCGATCGTCATGCGTGACTCCTGGCTTGGACTAGTCGTCGAAGCTGGCGAGGGGGTGGTTGTCGCGCAGGTATTCGCCGAACAGCGGCACGGTGAAGTCGAGTTGGCCGCGGCGGGGTGCCCAGACCAATCCTTTCTGGATCAGGCCCTCGCGGTGGATCGAGACCCCGCGCTGGTCCTTGGCGCCGTAGGCGTACGCCACCTCGGCGGAGCGATATGGCGGGTCGCCGAGCGATGCCATCGCGGCGAGGTATCGCTGCTCGGCGTCGGTGGCGAGCTGGAAGCGGGTGCCGAAGAAGTTGCGCGCCAGCGAGTCGGTGACGATCTCACGCACGGCCTCGACGTCGGCGCGGGTGATGGGCGCGGTCTCGGCCTCGTTCCAGAGCTCACGCCCGTATTCCTGGACGAAGTACGGGTAGCCGGCCGACTCGCGCACAACCTGCCGTGCGGCCTGCTCCTCGAAGTCGACGCCGCGCGTGGCGGCCGGGGCGATCAGCGCCGTGCGCGCTGCGGCATCGCTGAGACGGCCAAGCTCGTGGTACTGAAACAGACGGTCGGCGTAAGGCTTGGCCGACATCAGGCGAACCTGCAGATCTGGCAGGCCGGCACCTGCCATCGCGATCGGGAGCGCGTTGCGGCTGATCGCCTGGAAGGCGATGCAGATCGCCGCCAGCGACGCGGCGTCGAGGTTGTGCATCTCATCGATCAAGAACAGCGCGCCGGCGTCGGTTGCCTTTGCGACCTCGCCGATCTCGCGTACCAGGTCGGTCAGGTCCTGTTCGGGATCACCGGAATCGGCGACGCCGGAGGCGGCCTCCACGTCGAGCTTGAGCTGGATTCCGGAAGGCACGGCGAGGCTGAACGCCTTGACCACGCCCAGCGCTCGCTCGACGCGGTCCTTGATGCGGTGCTTGCGGCTCATCTCGTGCAGCAGCCGCGCGGCCATGCGGGCGAAGGTCACGCGGAAGTCGGGCTGCGAGCCGACTTCCTGCACGTCGGTCGTCGCCCAGCCGGCTTCGCTGGCGAGCACGTCGAGCTCCATCAGCAGCACCGTCTTGCCCACGCCGCGGAGCCCCGCGTAGATCAGGCTACGCTCGTAGCCGCCCGCGGCGAGCCGTTCGGTCAGCGACCGGAAGTTCTCGAGGTCGCGGTCGCGACCCGCCAGGTTCGGCGGCTTACGCCCGGCGCCCGGCGTGTAGGGGTTGTCGCGCTTCTGCATCCGGGGCCAATTCTAGGGCTTTCTATCGACTGGTCATTGCTCGATAGACAACGATAGACAACCCTTGTGACCGGCCATTCCCATCCCCGCGAACGAGTTCAAAAGGAGCCGCGGCGCGCTACGACGCGCGCGGCGCATTGAGCGGGACGACAGATCCGCCCGTGCGCACACTCCGCGACGGGCCGACGGCGTCGCCATCGCCGCGGCCGGCCTTGTCAGCCAGACGTGAAGCGTTCAGCTGGCGTGGAGGACCAGGTCGCAGTTGGTGTCTGCGACCAGCCCTGGGCGGGGGTGTGGGTAGCTGGCGAGGATTTCGTAGTCGCCGGGGCGTGGCGCTCGCCATCCGTGGTGGCTGAAGTGGCCATGGCGGTTGGTGCGCAGGGTGGCTATCGGCCGAAGCGGCGCGAGCCCGTTGGGAGTGGCGCGGCGGTAGCCCAGGCGGAGAGTCTGCCCACGGAGATTCGGGTCGGTCGATCCCACAATGGTGACGGGCTTCCCGTGGCGCAGCCCATGACGCGGGCGGGCGTGCAGGGTGATGTGCACGCCGCTCAGGCCACCCACGCGCAAGGATTCGGAGCGCAGCGGGATCTGGCGTGCATGGTCGGAGTAAAACGGCAGCAACGCGACCAGCCGCGGGTCGTAATCGGTGTGCGGCCAAGGTGGCGCGTCCAGCGAGGCGCGCCAGGCGACCGTTGAGGTCGAGTGGGCGGGGATCTTTGCCTCCACCCCGCCGTCGCCGGGCAGGGCGCCGCGCAGGCAAGCGGTTTCGTCGAGCGCCGAGCCGCCGTTCGCAAAGCCGGTCAGGCTCCCGGGACCTTCAAGGCGGGCTTGTCCGAAGGACAGCGGTGAGCCGAACACCCTGGGGCCGGGCCAGCTCGGCCCCCCGGCGACGAGTCCGATGTCTGCGGCGTGCGCCCCGGTCGTGATCTGGATCTCGTAGGTCAGAGAGCGACGCCAGGGATAGAGGAGCGTCGTCGGAGCCATGCTCACGCGGAAGCTCACCTCGGCGAACCTGACAGCAGCGGCCATAGCTCTGGGAGCGCTGCGCGGCCTGCCCTCCCCTGCACCGGCGCCTCCGCTGATGCTGAGCACAACGAGGATGGCACAACGATCAACCGTAAGCGCCGCATCAGATGTCCGCGAACACTACGCCGTTGCGGCGGCTCCGATCAGTTCAAGTCGTTCGCCTGCGGCGCGACTGTCGATAGCCTCGAGGTCGATGACAACGCCTCGTGAGCCCGCTTTGAGCTTGCTTCATGGCCAGTTGGATCGCTGGCCGGTTGGTATGGAGCCTCGCCCCGAGCGAGGAGCAGACCTGGAGGGGCGTGTCGCCGGTTCGGTGGGGGCGCTGGCTCGGGTGGGGCTGCTCTCTGCCACTGAGGCCGAGCTGTGGCGCACGCGGCTGTCTGAGTCCGAGCGCGAGCGGCCCTTGGCAACCGTCTCGGTTCGCGAACAGGCCGCTCGGCTTCTCGGGGATCTGCTTGACGAGGTACAGAGGGACGAGGAGATCGGCGATCCGGGCTACCACCGTTTTGAGGGCGCGCTGGAGGCTTTGAGCGAGCTGGGTGCAGCCGACTACGACGCGTGGGATGCTCGCTTGCGGGAGCGGCTCGGACGACCAAGCCAGCAGGAAGAGCTGGCGGAGATGCGCGAGCTGAACGCCGGCGGCAGCGAGCAGGAGCTGCTTGCGGTGATCGCCGGTCCAGCTGAGGTTGTCGACGGTGTGCGGATCCTCTACGCGCTGCGGTTCGCGGACGGGATCAGCTTCGTCGGCCGCCGCGAGCCGCCGGCTGAGCCGATCGACAACGCTGCCGAGGCCGCTGATTTCTTGGATCTCGGGCTCCGCGACGACCTCGGCACCGACTACTACCCCGCCGGTGGCGGCGGAGGCGACGATGATCTGCACGTCAGCTTCAGCACAGCTCCGCCCGCGAATGCGTCCTGGGTCGAGCTGCTCACCGCGGCTGGTGGTGCGATCAGGTTGAAGCTGTGATGCGCGGGCGGGCGATGGTGTTCCTTGAACGGTGGCTCGAGGAGGCCCGCGACCCCGACCTCGAGCAGCGCTCCTGGAAGCAGGCGCACACGGAGGGAGGGCTGCTGGCCTACGAGCGGCTCGGTGTCCTCTCCCACCAGGAGGCGAGCCGCTGGCGCGAGCGCTTCGCCAACCCCTGCGATGACGACATCGATCCGGGCTCGGCGCTGGGTGCCGAGGCGCGGGCGGCCGCGGAGGAGTACTTGACCGAGCTCGTCGGCGGGGTCAAGCCGCTTCGTCGCGATCCCGATCCGGCGGCCATGCACATCAACGCGCAGTGCGACGCGGCGATCAGAGCCTTGCATGAGGTCGGGGCGCTTGACGACGAGGCTTCCTCGCGCTGGCAGGTCGAGCTTCTGCGTGCGCAGGCGCCGTGGCTCGAGGAGCCTGTCGCGCCGCCAGACAACGTGGGCGTGTTCGCGGTGTGGGTGCCGCCGGAGAACGAGCGAGAGGCAGCGGAGGACGCCGCGCGGGCCGCCGAATGGGAGGCGCGCCCCGAGGCCAGCAGGGTCGTGCGGGTCATGACCGGGTCGCCGGAGCGCCACGATGAGCTGGCGATCGTCGCGCTCGTGGTCCACGAGGACGCAATCAGCCTGCACTTTCACTACATCGGCGAGCCATGGCAGCTAGACCAGGCCGCCGACGATCCGCTCGGATTTCACGACACGTTGGAGTCGCTTGTGCCACCGCTCCTCCGTGACGGCAGCGGTCGAAGCTACGAGCCCGTCGGCCAGAGTCCGGGCTCGGCATCGGGTGCGGGCGGGACTCGCGACCCCGCACGCCGCCAGGCGATCACCGGCGCTTGGCTCTACACCCCCACAGCACCAACCAACGCGCGTAGCTTCACCGCCGAACGTGACGGCCATTCCTGGCAGCTGCAAGAGCACGGCCGCTGATGAGCACGACCACTGATGATCGGAGTCGTGCCGCGCTGAGGCACCGCTCGGTGTGATGGATTCACCGGCGGCGCGTAGATGAGCTGATGGTCCGTTCCGCGCTGCTTGCCCTGATCGTGCTGCTCGCGCTCGCCGGCTGCGGGTCGGCGCACGATGTCGTGCTTGCAGGGCAGGCGGGCGAGGTCCGCGCGTCGGCTCCGCGCGCGCCCGAGGTTGTGGCGCCGGTCGATGCGACCGCACTTCGGGCCGGCAATTCGGCGTTCGCGGGGCGGTTGCTCGGCCTGCTGGTTCGAGCGCAGCCGAGTATGGCGCTCTCGCCGTTCAGCATCTCCGACGCGCTCGCGATGACCTTTCCCGGCGCGCGAGGCGAGACGGCCGCGCAGATCGCGGCGGCGCTTGACTTTCGCCTCCCGCCAGCCCGGCTGCGCACCGCGTTCAACGCGCTAGACCAATCGCTTCAGAGCGTCACCGGCCCCGGCGTCAGCTTGAGCATCGCCAACGCGCTCTACGGCCAGCAGGGGACGCAGTTTCGCCACGCGTTCATGAGCCTGCTCGCGCGCGACTACGGCACCGGGATGCGAATCGTCGACTTCGAGCAGCACCCCGAGGCGGCCCGCGCCGCGATTAACACCTGGGTCTCGCAGCGCACCCACGGGAAGATCCCGGCTCTGCTTGACGCCGGAGACATCGACACGCTGACCCGCCTTGTGCTGGTCAACGCCGTCTACCTGAACGCGAAGTGGTCCTCGCCGTTTGACAAGCGCGACACCTCCCCGGCACCCTTCCACGCACCGGGCGGTACCGTGCAGGTGCCCACAATGCACCAGAGCGGAACCTTCGGGTACGTCCGCCGAGCGGGCTACCGGGCGCTCGAGCTTCCCTACCGCGGTGGGCGGCTCGCGTTCGACGTCCTGCTGCCTGACCCCGACCAGATGCCGTCGCTGCTGCACCGCCTCGCGAGCCGCGGCCCGCTCGCCCTGCTGCGCGGGCTTCGACCCTCGTATGTCGAGCTGTCGCTGCCGAAGCTGTTACTGCGCACCCGCTTCGAGCTCGCCGACGCGCTCAGAGTTCTCGGCATGCGACTCGCGTTCGAGCCTTATCGCGCCGACCTCTCCGGAATCGCCGGCCCGCCCGGCTACCTCTACATCAAGCGGGTAGTGCATGAGGCGTACCTGCGGGTCGACGAGGCCGGGACCGAAGCAGCCGCCGCGACCGCTGTCGTCATCAACGCAGTCTCGGCGCGCTTGGCGATCGCGTTCGATGTCGACCGGCCGTTCGTGTTCATCCTGCGCGACCGCAAGACCGGTGCGATTCTGTTCCTCGGGACCGTCGAGCGCCCGTAGACGGGCAACGCTAGGGATCGACGCATGGCCGGCGGCGGCCTGTGCGTGCCACGCCGCTTCCCCTCCCGAGCGGCGCGAGCGCGACTCTGGCTAACGCGAGCTCGACGCGCGAAACAGGGCTCCTTGCAACATGTTGCCCTCAGCGACGAGATTAGTCGACGTTCCGGTGATGCTGTATTCCGAGCTTGAAGGGAGCACGTTCGAGGAACTGATCGCGGCGTTTCGCGGGCCGCCGCTCGACGGCGAGGAGTACCGGGCATCTTTCTACGACGATGTCGCGGACGCGATCGCGAGGCTCGGCGGGATCGACTTTCTCGAGAGCGAACTAGACCAAGACGATGAAGACCGGATCGCAGCGGCCATCACCGCCCTGGCCTTCTGTGAGGATCCGGCCGTCGACAGGCAGGGATTCGCGATCCGGCTCCGGCGGCTGTTGGAGGATCCCAACCCGTACCTCGCCGCTACGGCGATCGACGGCCTGAGCGGGCTAGACGAAGACTCGCTCGATCCCGACGAGGTCTTGTAGCCCTTCCGAGAGCCAGCGTGCGTCCGCCCCGTCAGGCGGTCTCAGCAGGATAGGTAGGCGTCGAAGCCCGTTCCGACGAGCGGCTGTGGCCCCGGCGTGTCGAATAGGGCGGTGAGGGTCCCGGACACGGTGCCGGTGGAGTGGTCGCTGCCGGGGTGGCGCGTCGCGGTGTAGTGCGCCACGCCTGAGAGAAATAGTCCCGTGGTGGTGACGCGTGCGCCGGAAAGGTCGGGCGATTCGTTGAGCTTGAACGCCTGGCTCGTGACGCTGATCTCGTCCTTGACGCGAAATAGCCGCGCTCCCGCGCCGACGCATATAGCAACGCCGGTACCTTGACCCGGGCCGACGCGACGCTGCTCGTTGATGCGGCCGCCAGCATGAAAAGCAACGCAAGCACCAGGCTTCCCGCCCGCATCGATCGCAGGGCCGAGCGCCGCGAGCCTCGGCAGGAACAGCAACACTCCATCGCGCAACGGTATCGCCTCAAACGAGGAGCGGGAGCGCGCCTGCGAATGGGCGAGCCAGCGCATGTCCGGTGCGCCAGGTGCGTCCGGTACGCGGCGCGCTCTGGTTCGCCTGACACCATCTGGGTTGATGCGCGTCGCTGACGATCGTCTCGCGATCCTCGTGCTCGCGTTCGTGCTCGCGATCGCTCTGTCGGCCTGGGCCACCCGTGCGCTGGCGGATTCGGGTTCTCCGTCCGGTCTCGTAGTCCGCGACCGGGACCAGCGAGTCGAGCCTGTGGTGGTGGCCTTCTGCCCGGGTCGCGGCAGTCTGGCGTCGTGCTTCGCTACTGGGTTGCCGTTCAAGTTCGGACATCGACTGCGACTCGATGGAGACAGTCGCAGGCTCTTGCTTCGCAGTACGGACCTTGAGCCGACGTCGCGGGGCCTCGGGATGGCCACGCGCCGCGGGCGTTCGCTCGGCCGCGACCTGCGGGTGGTGGCCCTCGACCGCGGACGGCGAGTGCCCGACGCGGGCTACGTCGGGCACCGGCGGTGGCGGATCGAGCTGCCCAGGCGTCTACCGCGCGGCTTGTACATGATCACCGGCGAGGTCTCCTACCCGGGCGGCGCCTTTTACGACTTCGCCTTCGGCGCCAGCAGCGAAGACGCCGACTGATCGCAGAGCCACGCGAACCAGTTCCCGCACGCGGTGAGCCGAAGGGAAGCCAGCCCGTTGCGCGTGGGAATGCGGCGGGCCCGCTCGGTCAACCCAGCGTAGAGGCGTGCTACCGACACTCAAGAGCACAGCGGCGGCGGATCGGGTGGCTGGCATGATTCGTCGATGGAGAGAACCGGGAAGGTCGTCGGGCGCCAAGCGGCTGTCGCGAGACGGCTGATCGAGTTCGTCGACGCCTACGCGCGGCGCGTCTATCCGGCCGTGCTCGAGCAGCACGATGCTGGGGCGGTGTGCTCGCCGCTCGGGGTGTGGCTGCTGCTCGCCGCCTGCGCGAGCGCGGCCGAGGGCGACGACAGGCGCGCGCTTGAGCGCTCGCTCGGCTGTCCCGCGGATCAGGCGGCCGAGTCCCTGGCAGCGTTCATGGCGGCGCCACCGCCGGCGTTGCAAGCGGCGATGGCGCTGTGGGTCAGGGCCGCGGACGCCAGGCAGGAGGTGCGGGAGTGGGCTCGCGGTCTTCCCCCAGCGCTGCAGACGGGACTGATGCCGACCCAGGAGGAAGCCGACGCGTGGGCCAGACGGACAACTGACGGTCTGATCGAGCGGTTCCCGATGCGGATCGATGAGCGCACGCGGATCGTGCTCGCCTCTGCGCTGGCGACGAAGGTCTCCTGGAGCGTCCCGTTGGAGGTCGTGGCGGCCGCGGAGCACCTCGGCCAGTCGAGCCCGTGGCAAGGGCAGGTCAACCGCTTGCTGTGGGATGAGCGGCCGGGGCTGATCGGCAAGCTCGTGCACACGCGGGCGGCTGGCTTGGTTGCCGTTCATTGCGCAGCTGCCGTTGAGGGCGTGACGGTCGTCTCGGTCTCCGCCGAGCCCGGACTGTCGCGCGCGCTGGTGCTCGACGCCGCCCATGAGGTGGTGGCGCTGATGCGCGACAGGTGGCCGGCATCGATCGGCTGCTCGCTGTTCGACCTGCCGCTCGGGTCAGGGCATTCGTGGCAGATCAGCGAGCGCGAGATACCGACCTGGACCGCCGGGGAGCAAGTCGAGCTGATCACCGGCGCGAGCCTGCCGGCGTGGCGCGTCGAAGGCCAGCTCGACCTCAAGCGCTCGGAGCTGTTCGGGTCGGCGGCCGCGCTGAACGTGCTGCGTGATCTGATCGGGCCGCGCCCCGACGACGAGACAGAGGCAGGACAGGCTGCGGTCGCGTCGTTCACTCGATTCGGCTTCGAAGCCGCCGCGATCACCTTCTTCGGCGTTGCCACAAGTCTTCAAGCTGAGCCTCCGGAGATCGGCGTGGAGCGCTCCGCGACGCTCCGCTTCGACCACCCCTACGCCGCGGTCGCCATTGCCGGGACCGCGAGCGCCGCCGCGGGAGACGAGCAGCCCGATTCGAGCTTCACGGGCCTGCCGCTGTTCACAGCCTGGATCGACACACCCGAGGAACCCGAAGACGACCCGGAGGACGATTGAAGATGCGTGGCGGCCGGCGCAGATCTTTGCACTCGATTTCTAGGCTCAAGTCCCGCTAATGGTTCTGGTCCCGGACGCCGAATGTCTCAGGCGAAGTGGTGCTCGAGGATGTAGCGGGCGTGTTCCCGTACGTCCTCGTCGGGGTCATCGAGCATCCGCTGGAACACGTCTCGGTCAGTGAACTGCTCGAGCTCGTCGAGCTGATCGACGGCCCAGAAGCGGACCCTCGCGTCGGGATCGTGCAGAGCGGCAAGCAACAAGGGAAGCGCCGAGCCGCCGAACAGCACTCTGATAGACCAACGCCTGCACGCGGACAACCCCGGGCCGCGATCGAACAGCTCGAGGACGCGATCGTGGACCGTGCGATCCCCTAGTTCCGCCGGCGCGAAGCGAGCAGGTTACCGTCGTGCCTTCGGTCCGACCCCTTCTCGCGCAATCCACTCTGCGCCTCTCTGCCGCGGGACGCGGACACATCGCAGCTGCCGATGCGGGACCCAGACAGAAGCGTCAGATTGAGGTTCCCGAGTCACGCACAAGCGGCTCCTACTCGATCCGCAGGACCAGTCTCTCTACTGTCTCGGGAGATGACTTACCGGAAGCGCTTGCGCTGGGCAGGTCGTGCGGCAGCCATAGCGGTGCTCGGCCTGCTGGCCGAGGACTCACCGACGCTACATCGCCTCGCGCTACGGCTGCGCGCTGGCATCGACCTGCCCGCCCCGCTGGCCCTACCCAGGGGGACCGCGTTCTACGGCCGCCCCCGGCGCTCACTTTTGGCGCGAATCGCCGACCGCGCCACCGGAGCACACGCCTGCGTCACGCCACGATCGACAATCGGAGAAGACTCGGAGGAAGGGATGTTCGAGCGGTTCACAGAGCGAGCCCGCCAGGTCGTCGTCCTCGCCCAGGAGGAGTCGCGGAGGCTCAAGCACAACTACATCGGCACCGAGCACATCCTGCTCGGTCTGCTGTGCGAAGAGGAGGGATTGGCGGCGCGCGTGCTCGAGTCACTGGAGATCACCGTCGAGCGCGTCCGCGCGCAGGTGGTGCGGATCGTCGGTTCCGGCGAGGAGGTCACCTCCGGTCAGATCCCGTTCACGCTGCGCGCGAAGAAGGTGCTCGAGCTGGCGCTGCGCGAGGCGCTCAGCCTCGGGCACAACTACATCGGCACCGAGCACATCCTGCTCGGCCTGGTGCGCGAGAACGAGGGCGTCGCGGCACGGATCCTGCTCGACTTCGACGCCGACTCAGAGAAGATCCGCAACGAGGTGATCCGGATGCTCTCCGGCCCAGGTGGCCGCGCACCGAGCGCGGGCATGATCGAACGGCGGCCTGGGGTTGACCCGGCGTGGCTCGACGGGCTGGACCCGGTGCTCGAACGGTTAGCTGCCGAGATCCGCCACGAGCTCGGTCGCGAGCCTGACGCGGGCGATCTGCTGCTCGCACTCGCGTGTGCGCCGGAGACGACCGCCGCGGGCGCGCTGCACGAGCTGGGAGTAGACCTCGACGCACTGTGGGGAACAATCGAGCGCGTCCGCGGTCACGGTACCCGCAGCCAGGAGGAGCTCGCAAGACGGATCCAAGAGGTCCGGCACGCCAAGGAGCAGGCGATCGAGGCGCAGGACTTCGGCAAGGCCGCGCGTCTGCGTGACCAGGAACGCGAGCTCGAGCAACAGGCCCGTGCGGATCGAGCCGCTGAGCCCGACATGCTGGACACGATCCGCCAGCACCTCGGCATCCCCAGCCCACCCTCTATTTAGGTTTGCTGAAGGCCGAGCGCGGTGATCGTCAGCCGAGGGCCGACTCGATCCCGGACACGAGCTTTCGCTCGAGGCTCATGGCCGCTTGGTCCTCGCCCCACTGAGTTGAGAGAAAGCCACTCTTGGGCTCTCCGCGAACCTCGAGCATGGATCCGCCGCGCTCGGAGTCGCGCACGGTGGCAGTCAACTTCTGTCCCCAGGAGAACAGACTGATCGAGGTCTTCAGATGCATCGAGCGGGTAGCTGCGTCCACGTGCTCGACGTCCACCTTGTCGAGCTCGCGAAGGGACTGCTCCAGTGCCTCCCAGAGCCGGTTCCCCTCGACCTCGTAGTGGCGTGTGAATGCGGTCGACTTGGACACGACCGCCTCCTACCCCGCTTCTCTGGGGCTGAATCGTCAGGCACCGGTGGGTTCGTCTCTGAGCAGCCCCCGGTGAACACGCGAATCGTCGCTCACCACCGGAGGACAATGGCTACTGCGTTATGGCGAACGACCCGAATCCGACCGGGGCGTCGGGCACGAAGGGATAAACCTCCCAGCCGCGAGCCCAGAATCGCGCGTCGAGCAGCGAGGGCGGCGGGAGCGCTGACCCGTGAGCGGCGGTCGACAGCTGCTGGGCAATCGCGGACGCCTGCGCCCTGGTGCTTGCGCGCACGAGCACCCGAACTCCCTCGAGCCGGGGATCGATAGCACCTGGCGGAATCGGCATCGTGCGAGCGTCGGTTCGACCACGGCGCGGAACACCGCCGCGTCGGCGCACTGGTCCGGCCCTCTCTGTCAACGTCCGGTGAGACGCTCACCATCGAGGAATCTATGACCTTGAGGGCGAGAACGGAGAACGCTGGACATGTTGTATTCGAGCACGAATGGAGCTGGAGCAGCGGTTGAGGCTGCCGCCAACCGCGAAGTCCAGGGAGCCGTAGGCGAGCTGGGGTGTGCCTGGCACGGACGTTGAGATCGGAGGTGTGAGTCCTGTCTTGGAGCCCGATAGGGGGAATCCAACATCGAAGAGGGCAAGGGCGCGGCCCGGAGTTC
>JAABUZ0100006453.1_pt1 | contig 14650 bp, 12 predicted proteins | sample 5562091 | NCBI WGS metagenome assembly JAABUZ01 (sample SAMN12813069, study PRJNA571459) | rock metagenome | isolation source: Antarctica rocks | place: Antarctica: Victoria Land, Linnaeus Terrace sud | collected 2015-12-21 | reverse complement strand
CGGAGATGCCGCGAACAACCGTCTCAATGACGTCATCTTCCAGCCGTCCGGTGGCCACGTAATCGAGAAAGAACAGCGGTGTCGCGCCCTGCACCGCAATGTCATTGACGGAATGGTTGACCAGGTCCGCCCCGACGGTGTGATGGATGTTGAGTTCAAACGCAACCTTCAGCTTCGTGCCGACGCCGTCGGTAGAAGAGACGAGTACGGGGTCGGGAAATTTCTTGAGATCGAGCGCAAACAGACCGCCAAAGCCGCCAATTTCGCTCAAGACCTGCTTGTTGAAGGTCTTGCGCGCGAGCATCTTGATGCGCTGCTTGGCGCGGTCCCCGGCAGTAATATCAACACCGGCATCGGCGTAGGTGACGGGCTTCGTAGCCGCGGAATGGGATGGAAGCTCGTGGTCGTCCGCCAAGGGGAGGGGCTCCTGTTTTGAGTATGGGTCCGCGGCGGGCCAATTGAAAACTATACGCTTGCGGAAACTCAAGTTTAGCAGGATGAATTTCACGGCGTTGAACGGACGCGCAGAATTCGAAATCGATTTACAGACCATTCATGAGCTTCCGTTCGCGCCGTAGACTGAGTGCAGGAGTCCGGCCACATGCGCACCATGGAACGAAGCAGGCAGTTGCAGCAGAGGGCAGCGCATCTGCTGCCAGGAGGAGTCGATTCTCCCGTTCGCGCCTTTCGCGCCGTCGGCGGCCATCCGCCCTTTGTCGAACGTGCAGCGGGCGCGTACCTGTGGGATGCGGATGGCAATCGCTATCTCGACTGCTTTGGCTCGTGGGGACCCATGATCCTAGGCCACGCCTTTCCGCCCGTAGTGGAAGCCGTGCGCGAAGCTGTCGGCCGCAGTGCCAGCTTCGGTGCTTCGCACAAGGACGAAGCCAACCTCGCTGAACTGGTGCAGCGCTGCTTTCCGTCTGTGCAGAAGCTACGTTTCGTAAGCTCGGGTACGGAGGCGTGTATGTCCGCCATCCGCCTGGCGCGCGGCTTTACCGGACGCAAGTTCATCATCAAGTTCGAGGGTTGCTACCACGGCCACGCCGATGCGCTGCTGGTCAAGGCCGGCTCCGGAATCGCCACGCTGGGAATCCCCGGTTCCGCAGGTGTGCCTGAAGAGACTGCAATGCACACCCTCGCTCTGCCTTACAACGATTTAGGTGTGGTGGAGACGGCTTTCTCCACTTATCCCGGCCAGATCGCCTGCGTCATCGTCGAACCTGTCGTCGGCAACGCAGGCACCATCGCGCCCGCGCCGGGCTATCTGGCGGGGCTGCGCGCGCTCACGCAGCAGAACGGCGCGCTCCTGATCCTCGACGAGGTGATGACCGGCTTCCGGCTTTCGCTTGGCGGCGCACAGCATCTCTACGGAATCAAGCCGGACCTCACCACCCTCGGCAAAATTCTCGGCGGCGGCCTGCCCTGCGGGGCCTTCGGCGGACGTGCCGACGTGATGGAGTTTCTCGCGCCACTCGGCCCTGTCTACCAGGCGGGAACGCTCAGCGGCAATCCGCTTGCCATGGCCGCTGGCATCGCTACGCTCACGCACCTGATCGCTAACGAGCAGACGGTCTACGACCACCTCGAACACACCACGCAGACGATCGCTGACGGTGTAGCCAGAATTGCCGCCGAAGCCGAGATTCCGTTGACCATGAACCGCGTCGGCTCGATGTGGACCTGGTTTTTCACGCCGCATGACGTCACCGACTTTGCCTCCGCCGCAACCTCGGACACGGCCGCCTTCGCCCGCTTCCACGGCGCAATGATGGAAGCCGGTGTTTGGCTACCGCCCTCGCAATTCGAAGCCGCATTCCTCTCCACCGCGCACGGCGGGGCCGAAACATCTCTCCTCCTTGACGCCGCCCGCAGTGCGCTGCAAAGGTGAGAGTCGTGAATCAGCAGACCCGTTTTTCTACGGGAGTGGAACGGAAGGCGCAGCGGATCGAGGGCCATGGAGCGGATTGAAGTCAAAGTCGTCGTAATCGTTGCCTTTGAGCCGGATGCAGGGTCCGTGCCGGGCGAGGCGCGTCTCTGGTGGCAGCGTGAGGGTCTGGACAGCATCGTCGCAGTCCCGGGCGCATATCGTCCTGCGCGCATCAATGACCAGGGCTTGTTGTGCCTGGTGTGCGGCGTAGGCGCGGCGCGCGCCGCAGCGTCAGTCATGGCGCTGGGTCTCAATCCTCGCTTCGATCTCTCCCGAACTTACTTTATCGTTGCCGGCATTGCCGGGATCGATCCTGCGCGGGGTTCGCTCGGCTCCGTTGTGCTGCCGGAGTTTGTCGTCGACGGCGACCTGACTCACCAACTGGATGCCCGCGAAATTCCAGCGCACTGGCCGGATGGTTTCGTTGCAATCGGCAAGTCGCTGCCGTACCAGGAGCCCCGCTCGCACCGCTTCAACGGCGACGACGGCATCGTGCATCGGCTGGACAGCGAATTGGTGGCCTGGGCCTACGAAGCGACCCGCGAGTTAGAGTTGTTGGACACGCCCGCGACGGGGGAGCGCCGGAGCCAGTTTTTTCCTGCCGAAACCGCGCAACGTCCGCCATCCGTTCTGCTCGGTGATGAGCTCGCGTCCACCATCTTCTGGCATGGACGCGCGATGAGCGAACGGGCGGCCCGCTGGGTCAAGTATCAGACGGATGACGCGGCGAGCTACAGCATCACTGCAATGGAGGACGCGGGAATCCTGACCGCACTTCAGGCGCTTAGCGAGGCAGGCCGCGTGGATTCTAAACGTGTGCTGGTCGTGCGGGGAGTCTCCAACTACGATCGTCAGCGTGAAGGAATCAGCGCAGCGGAGAGCCTCGCCGAAACCAGGGTAGCGGCTTACTCGGCGTATCTGCCCGCGCTCGAAAACGTATACCGGGTCGGCAGCACACTTGCCCACCTGCTGCTCAAGGGTCATCCTTTAATCGCGAAAGCGCCGTAAGTTTCTCCTTCCGATCCGAAGCAAGTCTCCACGCGCTCATCCGCGCTGATCAAAGCTTCGCGTCTGGATCGATGGTCGCGGAGGCGGGAAGCTTACCGGCTTCTTTAAGCTGCTTCTCGGCCACGGAGACTTCAATCTCGGAGTTCACCTCCGCTCCCAGCAACAGCGCAAGTCCGGTGATGTAGAACCACGTCAACAGGATGATCACCGCACCCAGCGTGCCGTAGGTTGCCGAGTAGCTGTTAGCAAAATAGTGCAGGTAAATGCGCATAGCCAGAGAGGCAAGAAACCAGCAGACAATCGCGACGGTAGCGCCCGGGGTGAGCCAGCGCCATTGCTTCTTCGGCAGATCCGGCGCGAAATAATAGATGACCGCGAACAGCACCATCAGCACCGCAAGTGCTGCCAGAGTGAAGACGATATGGGCGAGGACAGGCACGACGCTCGCAAGCGGCCGGCCCAGGTGAACATGGGCCCAATGGGCGGTAAACGTGCCCAGCATCATCAAGGCCAGAATCACGATGATCAACACGGCGAGCAGGATAGTGATCAGGATGGCGGATCCGCGCGACTTCCAGTAAGGCCTCGTCTCCTTGGTTTTGTAAACCGTGTTGGAGATGTCCTGAATGGCGGCAAAACCGACCGAGGCGGACCAGATAGCGGTGATCAGACCGAAGGTGATCTTGCTGCCCGTCGAACTGGCAACAGTCTGGGTGAAGGTGTCGAGCACCAGGCTCATGGCGGAGGGCGGAACCACGATGGAAAGATAATTCAGCAGCTTGGTTTCGGCGCCGTTCCCGGAGCGCGCCAGCAGCCCCAGCAGCGCGGAAGCGGCAATCAGAGTCGGAAAAAGCGCGAAGAAAAAGTAGTAGCCAAGCTCTGCCGCGCGCGACACCAGGTCGTCGTCATTGAAGGCGTGAAACGTGCGTTTTGCGATGACGCTCAGCGGCACGCCTTGGGTGTCCCAAAGTGAATGCAGAGGCGAAGCGCCAGCTTTGTCCCAGATGCGCTGCAGCGTCGGGTTGCTGGCTGCAGCGGTGTGGTCCTTGAGATCACCCGCCGCAGCGTCACCGGCTGACGGCTGTGTATTCACCGGCTGGGTCTGAGGCTTGACGAGTTCAGGCGGCATAGTTCACTCCTGCGAAACTTATGTAGAGATGGGGGAGGCACGGACAGGCTGCAAAGTTCCCGCCGCCCGACCGTCGCAGATGGATAGATGCGGATTCCGGTTCAAGGGGGTGCCGAACTGCACGCCAGTAGCAAACTCCGTGCCTGGCGCGCCATGTCGGAAGAGTCAGCCCCGCATCCCATGCCCGTCCGCGAGCATCAACACTGTGTGAAGACTTTACTGCCGCGTAAGCCCATTTGGACCTGGAAACTTCAGCAGCTGACACGTCTCGTGCGCGAGAGCCACGCCCAGCCAATGTCCGGGACTCACGGTCTTCCCGCCGCCGTCAGCCCGCACGAAGTTGGCGTCATGTTTCTCGGGCACTCGTCGTTTCTGCTGCAAATCGGTGGAGTCAACGTGCTGGTCGATCCCGTCTTTGCAACGCGCCTGATCGTGCTGCGTCGGCAGCGCCGGCCAGGTGTGCGGATAGAAGACCTGCCGCCGATAGATGTTGTCCTGATCACGCACGCCCATATGGATCATCTGAACAAGCCGACGCTACGCCGGGTAGCCCGCCGAACACGCCAGCTTACCGGCAGGACGCCCGTGGTGATTGTGCCAAGCGGGGTGGCTGATCTGGTAAGCCGTCTTGGATTTGCGCGCGTCGAGGAGCTTGCATGGTGGCAGACGATTGAAGTGTCGGGTCTGACCATAACTGCCACGCCCGCCAAGCACTGGGGTGCGCGCATGTTTCGCGACACGCATCGCGGCTTCGGCGGCTACGTGGTCGACGACCGCGACGGTGGACGCGTCTATCACTCCGGCGACACGGCCTGGTTCGATGGGTTTGCGGAGATTGGTCAACGCCTGCGTCCACAGATCGCCCTGCTGCCAATCGGAGCCTACTTCCCGGACAGTTATCGCCACGTGCATACCAGCCCCGAGGAAGCGGTGCGCGGGTTCGTTGCGTTGGGTGCGGAGACCATGATTCCCATGCACTTCGGAACCTTCCGCCTGGGCCGTGAACCCATGGAAGAACCTCCCATCCGGCTGCTGGCGGAGGCCGACCGGCTAGGAATTCGCGATCGTGTGCGTCTGCTGGCAGAGGGCGAGACCGCCGTCTTTCGAGCGCCAACCGAAATTTCGCCTTCCACGGGCGCACAGAGCAAAGCAAAGCAGACCGATCTGTTCGCCGCCGCATCCAAAGATCTATGAACAGTGTGAGCAAAACATACAAATTAGGCGGCGATCTAGAAGTCAATCGGCTTGGCTTTGGAGCCATGCGTATCGTTGGCGATGGCGTGTGGGGCGAGCCCAACGACCAGGAAAACTCGCGCCAGGTGTTGCGACGCGCCGTCGAGCTGGGCGTGAACTTTATCGACACCGCCGACGCCTACGGTCCGGACGTTAGCGAGCGTCTGATCGGCGAGGCACTCGCCCCGTATGCGAAAGGCGTGGTGATCGCGACCAAGGGCGGACTGACGCGGCAGGGCCCAAACCGCTGGCTGCCAGTGGGCCGTGCAGAGTATCTGGAGCAGCAGGTGGAGATGAGTCTGCGCCTGCTAAGGACAGAACGCCTGGACCTGTGGCAACTGCATAGGATCGATCCCAAGACGCCTGTTGAGGAGTCGCTGGGGGCTGTCAGCAAGCTGCAGAAAGCCGGCAAAATTCGTCACATTGGTTTGAGCGAGGTGAAGGTTTCCGAGATTGAGCAGGCGCGCAAGGTGGTCGAGATTGTCAGTGTGCAGAACAAGTACAACCTGGGCGATCGCGCGCATGAAGACGTGCTCGAATATTGCGAGCAGAACGGCATCGCGTTTATCCCGTGGTTTCCGGTTGCGGCCGGAGAGCTGGCGCGCGCAGGGGGCAAGCTGGATTCCTTCGCAAAGCGCCATTCGCTTACCGTCAGCCAACTCTCGCTGGCGTGGCTGCTGCACCGGTCACCCGTAATGCTGCCCATTCCGGGAACCTCGAACGTGAAGCACCTGGAAGAAAACCTGAAGGCTGCGTCTGTCTCGCTGACACAGGACGAGTGGGACGAGGTTGAAGCCGCAGCCAAGTAAGGAGTTCTGTGCCCTTGTTTTCTGTCTGTCATTCCGCAGGGGATCTGCGTGGTTGTTGTCTTTAGTAAGTCGGGTCACGGTCCGTCCAACATGGGTGTAGAGGCAAACGCAGACTCCTACGGGAATGACAAAAGGCGAGGCAACTAATCTACGTTTGCAGTCCGAGGCCGGCTCGTTTGCCGAAGATGGCCGTGCCGATGCGCACGCAGGTGGAACCCTCCGCGATGGCTGCGACGAAATCGTTGGACATGCCCATCGACAGGGATTGCACGCTCGGGTGAGCCCTTGCCGACTCGTCGCGCAGGCGGCGCAGCGCGGCGAAGTATGGTCGCGCTTCTTCGTTGGCGCGGGGCAGGTCAGAGGGCCAGGGCGCAACCGTCATCAGGCCGCTGGGTACGAGAAACTCGAGCGCGGCGAGTGCGTCCAGCAGCACAGGCAGATCGCTCGGCGCGACGCCGTGTTTCGATTCCTCGGAAGAAAGTTTGACCTCGACCAGGATGGGTAGAGGTTGATTGCGTTTGCGTGCAGCATCGTTCAGGCGAGTGGCAATCTTGAGCGAATCGACCGTATCGATAGCTTGGAACAGCTCGGCTGCGCGTGCAGATTTGTTCGTCTGCAGCGGTCCGATCAGGTGCATTTCGAGCCCATCAAGCTGAGCGGCTGAGGGAGACTTTTCCTGCCACTCCTGCACGCGATTTTCGCCAAACAGACGTTGCCCGGCGACATGCGCTTCGATCAGGCACTCGACCGGATGCACTTTGCTGACAGCCATCAAGGCGACTTCCGCGGGTCTGCGTCGCGCCGCGTGGCAGGCCTGCGCGATCTCTTCCCGGACACGCTCTAGATTGTCGGCGATGGACATGCTGCAACCATCTTACGGGTTCGCTCCGGTACACTGGCCGCACCGTTTATGAACCTTTACGCCGTCGTCATCGCGATCATTGTCGTTACGCTGCTGGGTGTATCCTTCGGCCGTTTGTCGAAGGTGAAGACCAAGGCAGATTATCTGGTTGCCGGGCGCTCGCTGCCCGCGTTTGTGCTGGTGTTTACGCTGCTGAGTTCGTGGATCGGCTCCGGCTCGCTGCTCGGCGGTGCAGAGAACGCTTATAACCACGGATTCCCAGCGCTGTGGCAGGCTGCGGGTGGATGGTTCGGGTTGATTGCGATTTACTTTATCGCGCCGCGCGCACGGCGGTTCGCCCAGTTTACGATTCCCGATCTGCTGGAGGCCCGCTACAACCAGACCGCGCGTGTGCTGGGCGTCATTGCGGTGCTGTTTACGTACACGGCGATTACGAGCTACCAGTTCATCGGCGGCGGCGACATCCTGCACCTGATTTTTCCCGGAATTTCAGCGACGCTCGGCCAGTTCATCATCGCGGGATTCGTGATTCTGTTTACTGCGATTGCGGGCATGAGTTCGGTCGCGTACATGGATGTGGCAATCGGGCTTCTGGCTACGTTCTCACTGGTAATTGCTTTGCCCATCTTGTCGCATGCGGCAGGAGGCTGGGCTGCGGTCAAGGCTGCGCTGCCCGCAACCCATTTCCAGATCCTCGGCGACTTCAGCGGCATGCGCGCCGCCGAACTTTTTCTGCCGACCTGCCTGCTGATGCTGGGCAATCAAAGCATGTATCAAAAATTCTTTTCAGCCAAGAGCGAGAAGGATGCGACGCGCGCAGTAATCGGATGGTTCGTGGGAATCATCATTCTCGAAAGCGTGATCGTGGCGATTGCCGTACTGGGCTCGAAGCTGTTTCCCTCGGGCGAGGTCCACGACCGCCCGCGCGAGATTCTGGCGTACACGGCGATGCACGGAATGCCGCACATCCTGGGTGCGGTGATGGTCGGGGCCATCTTCGCCAAGGTGGTTTCAACGGCGAACAATTATCTCTTCTCCCCCGCGACGAACCTGGTGAATGACGTTTTTGTGCGCTACATCTCTCCCGGAGCTTCAAACAAACGCATCCTGATTGTGAGCCGGTTGATGGTGGTGTTGCTGGGTGTGTGGTCGCTGTGGCAGTCACTGGGAACAAGCTCGGTGCTGGCGAAGAGTCTTTATGCCTACACGATCTACTCGGCTGCGCTGACGCCAGTGATTCTGGCAGCGTTTTTCTGGAAGCGGGCAACGGCTACAGCGGCGGTGGCGAGCATTGCGGCGGGAACGTTCGTGACAGTGTTCTGGGATACCCCATTCATCCACGTTCATTTCCCGAAGGTAATCGCGGACCGCGACGCAATCTTTCCAGCGCTGCTGGCATCTCTGCTCTGCTTGTTCGTGGTGAGCCTGTTTACGGCGGCTCCAACCGCCGCGCAGTTAGCGCCTTTTGCTGAACAGAGCTGAACCGAGATCCCAATGCTAAATGCCAGATTCAGCAATTCGCCCGCAAGCAACGCCTCGAGTAGATTAGGTCAAGGCTTTCTTCCAACCAAGAGCTCAACCCCATTGGACGCCATACTCCCATCCACGAAGATTGTCACCAAAATCCCAGCTGATTGCAAAGCTTTTGCCAGCACTGCCCCGTAGAAGACCGGCGAGTCGAAGGGGACTAAGGTGTGACCAGAAGCGTCTGTTTGCAGCGGTAGTGTTGATTTAATTACCACAGTGACTCCCAATCCTACATCTCCCACTAAGACGGAGCGAGAAATCTGAGACTGCCACCCGTTCTGATTAATCAAACTACTAAGTTGCTGTGCATACGCGATTGCTTCTGTGCTGTCGTTCATGGCCGTTATGGACACAAAACCCTTGGGCTTACTGTTCGCGTTCTCTCGGAAGAGGCTTGCTTGCTGTTCCGTAACTTCTCTGCCTTTTGTTCTTAGCTGTAGTTCAAGTAACTCGGACTCGGCTCTAGCAGCACGCTCCTGTTGTGCAGCGAGTGTTATCTCCACCTGCTTCTGCGCCGCAGATGCCTTTGCCGCCTCAGCCGTTGCAATAGCAACTTGAGCCTCAGCGTTTGCTGCGGATTCGTTCGCTCTAGCAATATCCAGGCGAAATCCTTCTGCTTTAGCATTGGCCTTGTCCGAATCGGATTTCACATTTGCGATCTGTTGATCCTTTTCTTTAAGTTCTAAGGAAAGTTTTGTTCCCTTCGCGGTATCCAGAACTCCTTGTGCAACGGACAACTCCTTTGACCGGAGGATTGTGAACCGCGTCGTGACGACTACCCAAATAGCTGCTATCGCTACTAAAATCAAAGCCCAGACCATCCACCGGTTCCAGAAATCCAGCGATTCTCCGAGCTTTTCTACATGTCTTGTAAGGGAATTCATCTCTGACATATTTCTGTCCTAATCGGAGGAATTGTAGTTAATTTTCAGACAACGCCAGCTTTCCAAAATAAGGAAGCCCATAGACAAGGTTGCTTAGCTGAGTTTCACAAAGTGTTGTGGCCTAACAGCTTTGGGGTGCGACGTCCCATAAGCAAGGCATAGGGCACTGCCAACTGATCTACTAAGGTTGTGTTTCCAGCGGCTTGCGCGCGAAGTAGTAGAGGCTGAAGGCCAGCAGCGCGAACATCACGATGCTGACCAGATCGTGGTGGAGCGGGTTCGTCGCACTGAAGCGGGGGATGCTCTTTTCGGTAGCGGCCTCGTAGAGTTTTACAACGACGCCCAGAAGACCGACGATGCCGCCGGCTGCGATCAGGCCGGAGGCATAGAGGCTGCCGGGAGAGATTTCGCTTTCAAGATCGAGCGACGGGGTGACGGCGGTCGGTACGGGTAGCCCATTGGCGGGATCGAGATGCTCGGGGTTGGTCTGGTCGAACTCAGGGTGGCGCGCGAGGAAGGCGGGGCGGTCGGTATCCCACAACGCCAGCGAAGTCTGATAGCTGGCGGCGACCCGCGCCGCGTGGTGGTGGAGCATGGCGCGGTCCACGATCCAGCGGATCACCCCGCCAACGAAGATCGCGAGGGTCGTGGCAATCGAGAGGTAAGCTCCAACAGCGAAGGTGAGGGAGCGCACGCCGAGCAGCTCAATCCCGATCACCAGCATGACGCCCAGCAGCACCAGACCCCAGGGTAGCTTGCGCGTGAGGATGCCGTTGATAACGGTAGCCATCAGCTTGCCTTGCGGAGCGGCGGCCTTCTCGCTGCCGATGCCCTGCGTCCACTGAATGACGATCTGATTGGTGTTCGTGTCCACCAGGTACTTCCCGTCGGCAAGCGTTGCGGAGCCGATGGCGTTGAGCAGGGTATAGCTGTGGCCGTTGTTGACCTCTTCATGCGCACCGGACTTGGCCGTGAGTTCAAAATGATCGCGGGAGAAGGCGCCTTTGCTCTGAACCCCATCTGCGAGCAGTTGCGCGGTGACGGGGATCGGCTGGGGCAGGCGCTGGAAACTTTCCAAGCCGGTGTTCATAGCGTTCAGCGTCGCGCCAATGGAGAACACGGAGATGATGACGCCCGCCATCACGGCGGCTTGCTGCTTCCAGGGCGTGGCGCCAATCAGGTAGCCCGTCTTCAGGTCCTGCGAGGTGTCGCCTGCGTTCGAAGCCGCGATGCAGACGATGCCGCCAATGGTGATCGCGAGCGCACCATAGGCTGGTGCGGTCCAGCCGCGCACCAGAAAAATGGCTGAGGTGGCCATCAACGTGGCAATCGTCATGCCCGAGACCGGGCTGGCAGAGCTGCCAACGATACCGACAATGCGCGCCGAGACCGTGACGAAGAGAAATCCGAAGACGATTACCAGCAGCGCGGCGGCAATATTGGCCCAGAGACCTACCTGGGCGCCTGGCACAGGGTGGAACTGGAGGAAGACGACCATCAGGAGGACCAGCAGGACCGAGCCTCCGATGACGATGGACATGGGAATGTCGTGCAGCGTGCGGATCGGCACTGCGATAGCGTTGCTGGAAGCGCCGGGTTTTTTGCGCATCTGCCGCACACCTTCCGTCAGGGCGCTGACGATGGTGGGTGCGGTGCGCAGCAGGGTAATCAGCCCGGCTGCTGCTACCGCGCCCGCGCCCATAGGCCGGACATAGGTGCCCCAGAGCTGCGACGGATCCATGGACGCGATCGGCACAGTGCCGGGGTAGATCGGCGTGCCGAGGTGCGCGCCAAAGAAGTAGATGGCGGGCATCAGCACGAGCCACGAGAAGACGCCGCCAGCAAGCATGATGGCCGAGACCCTGAGGCCGATGATGTAGCCCACACCCAGGTATTCAGGTGTGCAGTCGGCGCGGATGGCTCCGCCCTTCATGATGTGCTGGGGGCCGCCGAAGTCGGGCGCGTAATTCGGCTCGGAGGGCCAGAGAGCGAAGAGGTTATCGTTCTGAAACAGGGTGTAGAGCGCGCCCAGCCCGAGGCCCAGGAAGACGCGCGAAGCGAAGCTGCCGCCCCGGTCGCCGGCCATTAGGACGTCCGCGCAGGCCGTGCCCTCCGGGTAGATCAGCGTGCCGTGTTCTTCGACGATTAGCTGACGGCGCAGCGGAATCATGAACAGGACGCCCAGCCAGCCTCCGAAGAGCGCGAGCGCGAAGATGCGCGTGGATTCAAGATCGAAGCCCAGGAAGATGAGCGCGGGCAGAGTAAAGATAACGCCTGAAGCGATCGACTGTCCGGCGTTGCCGACCGTCTGGACGATATTGTTCTCAAGGATCGACGCTTTGCCGAAGGCACGCAGAATGGAGATCGACAGAACCGAGATCGGAATCGACGCCGCGACGGTGAGCCCCGCGCGCAGACCGACATAAACGGTGACCGCACCGAAGAGGACAGCGAAGACGGCGCCCAGCAGTACGGCGCGAACCGTCAATTCTTTGGGAGCTTCCGAGGCTGGGATATAAGGTTGGAAGTTCTGAGGGGCGGCCATGTTGATGGGTGCTCTCCGGTAAAACGTGCTTGTCGCGTTGGATGGGAGTGTACCAGCGGGCTTGGGGTACACGCGCAGAGTCGGATCCGGATTGACGCCAGGTCGCGGCTTGGGCTTATACTCAGGGGCATCCGGGCTGATTTTCATCTTCAGCTCAGCCTGGACGCGTGAGGTGAGTCTTCAGCGAGAGCTTGAATGTCAAGACGCTCGGCGAAGGTGCAGGAGGTCCGCCCGGACTTCTCAGCGTGAGCAGAGCGGAGCCGCAGCGCGTACCGGTCGCGCGCGACTTAAAGGCGGCACGCAGTTGGCGCGCGGTAGTTCGTGTGCTTCGAAGTCCCCAGAAAATCGCACGGCGCATCAGCCATGATCTTGCGGCGCTCTTCTTTCCAGGAGAGTGCAGATCCTGTGACGGTCCGCTGGTTGAGTCAGGTTCAGTTCCGGTGTGTTCCGCGTGTGTCAGCCGCGTGAGCCCCGATCTTTTGTTCGGCTGCATGCGCTGCGGTGACGCGCTCAATCTCGACCTAGATCTTGAAGATGCACGCTTCGCGGGAATGCTGGCGGAGGGTTTTCTTTGCCACGCTTGCCGGCTTGTACCGCCAGCGTTTGAACGTGCAGTGGCCTACGGAACGTATCAGGGCGAGTTGCGCATGTTGCTGCGGCTGCTGAAGTTTCGACGTGTTCCGGGGGTAGCCCGTCTGCTGGGTTCGCGAATGGCGGAGGCGATGTTGAAGCTTGAACCGGACACAGCAGACGACGTGCTGGTTGCTGCGGTTCCGTTGTTTCGACAGCGCGAACGGCAGCGCGGATTCAACCAGTCGGTGCTGCTCGCCAACCGTGCGCTGGCGCGATTGCAGCGCACGCATCCTCGATGGAAGCTGGAGCGCGCGCACACGCTGTTGGTGCGGCAGCGTTCCACCCACAGTCAATTCGAGCTGGGTGCGCGCGACCGGAGACGCAACCTGCGCGGGGCGTTCCGGGTTCAAGGAAATGTGCACGGACGCGAGGTGATGCTGGTCGACGACATTCTCACCACCGGCGCGACCGCACGGGAGTGTGCACGGGTATTGATCGCAGCCGGCGCGAGCAAGGTCTGGGTGGTGACGCTGGCGCGAGCCCAGAGAGAGTTCCTGCGGCGGCAGCATGAAGACCCTGGAGAGTATGTGGCGGCATGGGATCTGCCGGCCTCCTCTACATCTTAGATTCGGCACGGCGAAGGCAATATCAACCCTGGAGGATGAGCGGCGATGCAGATGGCAAGAACACGCAAGCAGCGAACCAGCAGACATACAGGACATCAGGCCCATCAAGGACAAGGCCAGCCCCGGCGCGTGGTCACAGAGCTTGATCTCAGGGTGGCGCAGTTCCGCCAGCCCGCAATGCAGACGCCTGTGCTGGTCCTCAACGCGAGCTACGAGCCGATCAACATCTGCGGCGCACGTCGTGCGCTGGTGCTGGTCTTGAAGGGCGTCGCCCGGACGGAAGAGGAGCAGGGCGCGATTCTGCATGCAGCCAGGGTGAATGTGGCGATGCCCTCCGTGATTCGGCTGCTGGAGTACCGGCGCATCCCGCACCAGACACGCGCTTTGTCGCGAAAAAATATTCTGCTGCGCGATCGCAATGCCTGCCAGTACTGCCAGGTGGTGCTGACTGCGGCGGAACTGACGCTCGACCATGTAATCCCGCGCAGCCGGGGTGGGCTTTCGACGTGGGAAAACCTGGTGGCCTGCTGCCATGACTGCAACCGCCGCAAGGGCAACCAGATGCTGCACGAGATGTCCGAGATGAAGTTGCAGCGTGAGCCGCGCCCGTTTTCACTGCACACCAGCCGGCACATCATGCGCATGATCGGCTCGGCCGACCCGAGCTGGCGACGCTATCTTTACTTCGAATCGGGTGAGGCCGCATAAAAGTCCGGCGAGGGCTTCACCGATAGCAGTTGCATGAGCCTGTAACTGATTCCGTAATGGTGTACAGGCGTTTCGGCGTTCGGCGAACACGGATCCTTCACTGCGTCAGGATGACGACTCTACACGTAAGTGAGATCGGGTTTGAAACAGGGTAGTAAATGGATGTAGAAAGGCTCTTCTGCGTTCTGGTTGTCATCCGAAGGGAATCTGCGTTTGTTCTCGCTCTTCCGGACGCAACGCTGTTGTGGAATGCAACAATAGGCGAGCTGCGCGCGCATGCCAAAGCGCGGCTCCATTGCCACAGGGACTACCGTAGAAGGCAGTTTCAATTTTTCGGCTTCGTCTCCGTCGTTTTATCAGCATCCGTATCGCGATGCCCAAACGTAAACCGGCGCCCGATGATCGCCTTCACAATGTAGCGATCGGTCGCCGACGTAGGCCCGATCCCGACACCGAAGTTCATCTCCCACTTGGGAGAAACGTTCAGATCCAGCGACGGAAAAAACTGCTGCTGCTGATTGTGCAGGGTGTCGAAGTTTCCTACCTCGCCGTATGCCGCGTAATACTCCAGGCCGCCCGTAATGCGTTTGTTGAAGTCATAGCTCACCTTCACGTTCGGCGAAAACGCCCAGCCCTGGGCTTCTCCGGGTCCATGGAACGATTTCTCGACCGCTGGGTTGAACGCGTAGTACCACCGGCCCACCTGCTTATCCACGATCGGTCGAATCTCAAGCGTCCAGGTATCCGGCGAGAAACGCGCCCGCTGGTATCCGATCTCCATGGAAAGACTGGCGCCCACCGGCCAGTGCCAGCTAT
>JAABUZ0100006451.1_pt1 | contig 14662 bp, 17 predicted proteins | sample 5562091 | NCBI WGS metagenome assembly JAABUZ01 (sample SAMN12813069, study PRJNA571459) | rock metagenome | isolation source: Antarctica rocks | place: Antarctica: Victoria Land, Linnaeus Terrace sud | collected 2015-12-21 | reverse complement strand
CCTGACTCACAGGGTGATCCCTTCCCGGCCGCGTGAAGATCACGCCAACCGATCTTGGTCCACCCGTGGCTTACACACCCCTCGTGACACGCCCGGCCGAGACGCTAAGGACAATCCCCAGCCTGGGCACGACAAGTTGCTGACTTGGGCGCCCCACTGAGATTCGAATTGCGACCACGGGATTAGAAGGGTCCACGTCCGCGTCGGCCACGGCGTCTACCAGGGACTATGGTTCAGCCGTCGGGTGCTTGAGCTGCTCCTCGGGCCGCGGACGACTCCAGTTCGCGCCACGATCGGCGCCACGACAGCCCGGCGCCACCCGGCTCCCGGGAACCCCAGTCTTCGCAGCCGGATTCCGACGCGCAATCGGGGCGTCTCGACTTGCGTCGGTGGCGAACCGGTCCACCTCGGCCAGCGCGTCCCCGCGACCCGGGTCACCACCGCGCCCCCCACCTGGCGCCAGGCTATGCGCATCAAGTCCGTCGCCGCGCTCTTCGAGCACGTCACCGCAATGAGTGCGGGCAGGCCGGGGACCTGCCCGGTGGGGTGCGGCGCACCCGAACGCCTCGGTGGGGGGTGGTCTGCTGCGACGCGCCCGCGCATCGCCCAGCTCGACCCACGGTCGTCCACGCTCGCTCGGGAGGGGGCAGAGTCGGCACGAACGTTGCGCTCCGCGGGCGGAACCGCGCCGACGCCGAGCCAGCTGCTCGAGCAGGTCCAGATCGACCACACTCTGATCGACCTGGTCGTGGTCGACGATCAGGAGCGGGCCCCGGTCGGCCGGCCCTACGTGACGGTCGGGATCGATGTGGTCTCGCGGGCCGTGGTCGGGATGGTGGTCCCCCTCGATGCTCCGTCGGCGACGTCGGTGGGCCTGTGCCTGGCGCATATGGTCACCGACAAGCGGGTCTGGCTCGAGCAGGTGGGCGCCCAGACCGCGTGGCCGATGGCCGGGAAACCGGCCCAGCTCTACGTCGACAACGCAGCCGAGTTCCACAGCGAGGCCCTGCGCCGGGGCTGCGAGGAACACGGCATCGACCTGCAGTACCGCCCCGGAGGCCAGCCCCACTACGGCGGGATCGTGGAACGACTGATCGGCACCCTGATGCGGGAAGTCCACGAACTTCCGGGCACGAACCTCCTCCAACCCCGCCGAGCGGGGCAGCTACGACAGTCAGGCCACGGCAGCCCTGACGCTGCTCGAGCTGCAGCGCTGGCTCGCGCTCGCAGTCACCGCTTACCACGGCCAGGTCCACGGCACCCTCTCGCGGCCACCGGCGGCGGTGTGGGCGGACAAGGCCGCCGCAGACCCGCCGACGACGGTCACCAGCCCGACGGCGTTCTTGGTCGACTTCCTGCCCGTGATCCGGCGTCGCCTGACCCGCACCGGGCTGGTCATCGAGCACGTGCACTACTACAGCGATGCCCTCAAGCCGCTGATCGCCCGCCGCGACCAGCTCGACCGGCTGGCCATTCGGTGCGACCCGCGCGACCTCTCGCGAGTGTGGGTGCTCGATCCCGACAGCAGGGCCTACCTCCCCGTGGGCTACCGCAACCTGGCCCGGCCCGCGATCAGCCTCTGGGAACACCGCGCCGCAGTCGCGCGGCTGCGCGCGTCCGGACGCGGCGAGGTCGACGAGCAGGCCCTGTTCGCCACTGTGGAGCGGATGCGTGACGTCGCCGACAGCGCCACACGCTCGACCCGGCGGGCACGCCGAGAGCGTGCCCGCCGCCCCATCGTGTCCGCACCCCCGGCCGCGGACGCGCCGCGCACGCCCCCCGCCGCAGCGCAGCCGCCCACCGCAGGAATCGCCGCGGTGCCGTTCTCCGACATCGAGCAATGGTGACCACCATGAGCAGCGACGCTCCGGACCTGTCCCACCTTCACCCCGCGGCCCGAGCCACGGCGCTACTGCCCATCGAGCAACGACTCCAGCACGCCCGCGCGGACCGATGGATCGGCTACACCCGCGCCACCGACGCCCTGCGGCGCCTGCAGCAGCTGCGGCGCTGGCCACCGAAGCAGCGGATGCCCAACCTGCTGATCGTCGGCCCGACCAACAACGGCAAGTCGATGATCATCGAGAAGTTCCGCCGGGACACCATGACTGGCGCGGAGGTCCAAGACCACGGCCCTGGGGAGACCAGCATGCCGGTGGTGGTCATGCAGATGCCGGCCGAGCCGTCGGCCGCCCGCTTCTACGCCACCCTGCTCGACGCGTCGAGATCACCCGAGCGGCCCGGAGCCCGGACCCGGCCGGCCGCGGCCGACATGGAACGCACCGCCACCTGGTGGCTCTCCGGCCCCGACCTGCAGGTCCTGGTTATCGACGAGCTGCACAACATCCTGGCCGGCAACACCGCCCGGCGGCGAGAGTTCCTCAACCTGCTGCGGTATCTCGGCAACCGACTGCGCATCCCCATCGTCGGGGTGGGCACCCACGATGCCTACCTCGCGATCCGCTCGGACGATCAGCTCGAAAACCGCTTCGAGCCCCTCGTGCTGCCCCGCTGGCAGCCCGATGAGCAGTCCCGGTCGCTCCTGGCCAGCTTCGCCGCCTCGTTCCGGCTACACCGTCGCTCACCCATCGTCACCCCGGAGATGGCCGCCTACCTCATCGAGCGCAGTGAGGGCACCATCGGTGAGCTGACCGCGCTCCTGACCGCAGCGGCGACGGTGGCGATCACCAGCGGGGAAGAGGCCATCACCGCCGACACGCTCGAGGCGGCGGACTACCGCGGACCGAGCGAGCGGCGCCGGATCTTCGAGCGGGCGATGCACTGATGCGAAAGAGGTGGGGCGCTGACGACGGGCCGGCGTGTGGATCACCTGGTGGCGCCGGGGCCGCGCGGCACAGTCCGACACCGACGGCTCCCACCTCGGTGTCCCCTCCCTCATCCCCAGGATCGACCGTGGTGACGGCGTCCTACACGGGGGAGTGGGCGCTGTTCCAGGACTACTGCGCCGCCACCGGCCAGCCCTCACTGCCCACCACCCCGGCTGCGGTCGCCGGGTTCCTCGCCGCCCTGCCCGCCCGGCCTGCGACCCTTCGCCGGCGGCGGCGAGCCATCGCCGCCGCCACCAGCACGCCGGTTGGAACGCCGGGCACCTGCGGCCGGACCTGAAGCCGGCATCGCAGAGGCGATCCGGGCTGCCCCCGAGCACGGTCGAGAGCCCGCCGGGCGAGTCTCCCCACCCGGAGGATGCCGGCACGTTGATCGCCGCCTGCCCCACCCGTGGCTGGCCGACCGGGTTCACCGGCCGCCGCGACGCCTTCCTGGTCGTCCTCGTCGAGGTGCTGGGCCGCACCCGTGACCAAGCCCGCCAGCTCACCCCCAGTGAGATCACCACCACCGGCGACGGCTTCCGCATCGGCGGCGCTGCGGTGCCGGCCAGCGACGACCCCCACACCTGCCCGGTCTGCGCAGTGGCCCGCTGGTTGGAGGTCTGCGACCTCGTCGACGGGCTCGGCCGCGCCATCGCCCGCGAGGCCCTCACCGCCGCAGCCGCGCCCAGCGCGACCAGCCCACACACCCACGTCCCCTGCCACCAGCGCTGGCGCCAGGCACCCTGGCTGATGATCGGCATCGACCAGCACGGCTGGCTGCACGACACCGAACCGCTCTCGGCGCGCTCGACCAGTACCCGCCTCATCGCCATCCGCGCCCGCCGGCAAGACCCCGCCACCGCCGCCCGATAGGTCGACCGTCCCAGACCCCGCCTGAGCATGAGGGAGCGACGGTCATCGCTCTCGTCACCGCCGTCAGGATGCGGCGGCCGCCCGGGGCCCCCACGCTATGAGTCCGACAAGCTGCGCTCACGAGCGCCAACGCCGACCGCGCTCCCGGGGGTTGTCGTGGCGGTCAGCCGGGGGTGAGGTCGGCATAGTCGGCACGCAGCCGGTCGGCGACACCGAGCGCCTGGTGCATGCCGTGGTTGCGAGCGAGTTCGTCGATGCAGGAGTCGGCGCGGAGCTCCCCGAGCGCGAGGCCGAGCGTTTTCAGTGTCGCCGGCTCGACGCCGTCTTCGAGGTCCTCAGCGAGCCAGGCCAGGTAGTCGCCGACGGTGGCCGCCTCGCCGACATCGCTCTCCTCGGCCTGGATGCCTACCCGCACAGCTTGCTCGAGCAGGTCGCGCACGACGCTCTCGACGCGTGGAGCGTGCCGGTCGATCCAGTCTTGCTGGCCGGGGCGCATACGGGCCCGTGCGCGGGTACCTCGTTGAGCGTGCACGTCGGCGTCGCGCAGCGCGCGGCTGCGCCCGACAAAGCTGGTGGCCACCCCGGGTGGCGGGCGCCGACGAGGGTCGCGGGCGCGGGCCTCGCGCAGCGCGACCTGCCCGGGATCATCGGCGGGCGGGGGAGTGGCGTGCGGGGGGCTCTCGGAGATCAGGGCCTCGAGGCAAGGTAGTCCCGCATGCCCTGGCGGGTGCCGATCCCCAGGTAGCGGCCGAGCTCGGTCAACGACAGGCCATAGCGCCCGGCGCGGCGCAGCAGCTCCAGCTCGGGACGTCGCTCGTCCCAGTAGACCCACGCCGAGAGCACCAGTTCGTCCCACACGTCGCGCTGGGCGACCTTGCGGGGCAGCTGCAGGTGGCGTCGGCGGAGGTAAGCGAGCACGTCCCGCGGCTCCGTACCGGCCTCTGACCAGCGAGAATCGTCGCCATGGCGGACGGTGATCCGCGCCAGCGCGTCCTCGCACTCACGTCTAGTTACCGGCGGGTAGATCGCCACAGTTTGCTCGCGTCAGATAAGGACTGACGGCATTTGAGCGTGTCGCGCACTCGTTTGGTTCCGAAAATGCGCACTAATCGGAAGTAACCCGCGGCGCGCCGGACCGCCCCGGTCGGACCCCACCCATAGCCTCCCGAGGGGCGCATCGGCGGAGAGGAGACCGTGGTGGGGGAGGGGCGGGACCTCGAGTCGGCGGTCGCCGACCGCGGGGAGCTGACGGGGCGGGAGGCGGCGCTCGCCGAGCTCGCGGCGGGGGCCCGCGGCCACGCCGGGCGGGCGCGGGCCGCGTCGACCGAGCGCGGCTACGCCGATGACTGGAGCCGCTTCCAGCTCTGGTGCCTCGACCTGGACCTCCAGGCCCTGCCCGCCGATCCCCTGACTGTGGCTCTCTACCTGACCCACCTCGCCCCGGCCCGGCGGCCGGCCACCGCCGAGGACCCACCCGAGGCGGTCCTGGGTGGCGAGATACTGGAGCGCCCGGGTCTGGCACCGGGGAATCGCCCGGCACCTGGCCTCGATCTCGGTGCATCACCGCGCCGCCGGACACCCCAGCCCCACCCGCGACCCCCGCGTGCTCGACGTGCTCTCCGGGATCCGCCGCCACCCCGCCGTGGCCCCACCACGGCGGGTCGCCCCCGCGCTCACCGCCGAAGTCCAAGCTATGGTCGCTGGTCTCGACGTCGAGCACGACCCGACCGCGGCCCGGGACGCCGCGCTGATCCTGCTCGGCTACACCGCCGCCCTGCGCCGCTCCGAGCTCGCCGCCCTCACTCTCGCCGACATCACCGAGCAGCCCGACGGCACCTGGATCGAGGTCTTCCTCGCCTCCTCCAAGACCGACCAGCAACGCCAGGGCCACACCGTGCGTATCCCCGCCACCGGCGGCCCCGCCTGCCCCGTCGCCGCGTGGACGCGGTGGCGCACCTGGCTCACCACCGCCGACCAGGCTCAGGGACGTGCCGGAGCGCGAGGTCGAGCGGCGGTGCCGGCGTGGCGACGCATCCGCAAAGGCCGGTCAGTGCGCACCGTCGAGGACAGCGGGCCCGATCTCGCCGGCGTCGCTTGCCGGATCGGGACCACCGCGCTCACCGACCGCTCCATCGCCGAGATCATCAAGAAGCGCGCCACGGACGCCACCCTGCCCGGCACCTGGTCCGGGCACAGCCTGCGGCGCGGGTTCGCCACCCAGGCCTACACCGCCGGCGTCGACGAACTCGCCATCATGCGCCACGGCCGCTGGCGCTCGGCCGCGGTCATGCGCACCTACATCGCCGAAGCCGACCGCCACCGCACCGACAGCCCCATCACCGCGCTCGGCCTGGCCCAGACCACACCCTCGTCCTCACCCGACGGCCCGCACCGATGACAGTCGGCCCGGACGCCGCAGTGGTTGAGGAGATCGGCCCACCGCCGACCCGCCGCGACGGCCAACGGTGGGCCGCCGCGCTCGAGGAGATAGTCGAGCTCGTGGAGCGCCGCGCGGGCGACAATCCACACCCGGGATGGCGTGCGCCGACCTGGCCGGAGCTCGCCGCCACCGTCGACGAGCGCACCTCGCACGGCCGGTGGGGCGAGCTGCCCTACAAGACGATCTGGACGACGCACGCCATCCTGGCCCGGGCGGTGTGCGAGCACGGCCGCGCGTTCGCGCTGCTGCTGCGCACCAACCCTGCTGCGAGCCTCGCTCTCGACACCCAGGCCCGCACCATGGTCGAGCTGGCCGCCCAAGCCAGCTGGCTGATGTGGCCCGATGTCGGCGGCCGGGCCCGGGTCGCCCGGCTGCACGTCCTGCGCCGACGCACCGCCATTGAGCACGACCGGCTCGGTCGCCACCTCGGGCTCGACCCCGACGCCGACCATCCCGCGACCCTCGCCGCCATCGACACCTACGCCGAAACCCTCGGGCGGTGGCCCATGAGGACATCGGGCACGGCAACCAGGACGCCGGCGTGGAGGAAGCCGCGGGCATTGGCATTGCGACTAACCCAAGCCTGTCGTGCCTGCGAGTTCCGTTAGCCGGCGTTCGAGGAAGCGCCGTTCGGCGCCGTCGTCGGTGAGTTGTCTGGCACGTCGATATCCGTCACGCGCCTCGTCGATGCGCCCGAGGCGTCGCAAGAGTTCGGCCCTGGTCGAGTGCAGGTAGCGGAAGTCGTTGAGACCGAGTTGGTCGACGATGCGCAGGCCGGCCTCGGGGCCTTCGGTCTCGGCGATGGCGATGGCGCGGTTGAGCTCCACGACGGGCGAGCCGGTCAGGCGGGAGAGCTCGCCGTACAGTGCCGCGATCTGCGCCCAGTCGCACGGCACCTCTGCGTGCAACGACGCGATGGCGGCCTGCAGGACATAGAGCCCGCGGCCGCGCAGCACGAGCGCCCGGTCGAGCTCGGCGCGTCCACCTGCGATTAGTTCGGTGTTCCACCGGGACCGGTCCTGATCGCCGAGCAGCACGAGCTCGCCGTCACTAAACCGCGCCTCGCGACGGGAGTCGTGCAAGAGCATCATCGCCAGCAGCCCGTGAACCTCCGGGTCGTCCGGAAGCAACTCGGCGAGCGCACGTCCCAACCAGATTGCCTCCGCCGCCAGCTCGTCGCGGCCGCCGTAGCCCCCATTGAAGATCAAGTAAACGACGGCGAGAACGGCGTCGAGACGCTCCCGGAGCAGGTGAACCGGTGGCACTCGAAACGGGATCCCCGCAGCTTTGATCTTTCGTTTGGCCCGCACCAGCCGCTGCGCCATCGTGCGCTCCGGTACCAGGAAGGCACGGGCGATCTCGTCGGTGGTGAGCTCGCCCAGGGTGCGCAGGGTGAGCGCAACCTGCGCCTCGATTGCGAGCGCCGGGTGACAGCAGGTGAAGATGAGCTCCAGGCGCTCGTCCGGAAACGTGGTGGTGTTCATCGGCACCTCCGCACGATCGCCGGCGACGAGCAAGCGGAACTTGGCCGCGAGCGCCCGGTCGCGGCGGATGCGATCCGTCGCGCGGTTGCGAGCCGCCGTCATCAGCCAGGCGCGCGGGTTGCAGGGGACGCCCTCGCGTGGCCACCGGTCGGCGGCGATGGCGAACGCCTCCTGCCGATCAGGGTGGCCAGGACGCGGCCCCATTCCTCGCGGAAGACCTGTTCGAGGGTCCCTACCAATACACCTCCGAGGGGCGGATCTCGACGGCGCCACCATAGCGTGCTGCAGGGACGCGGGTGGCCACCTCGATGGCCGCGTCGAGGTCCTCGGCCTCGAGGATGAACCAACTGCCGACGGCCTCCTTCATCCCGACGAACGGGCCGTCCGTTGTCAGGGTCTTGCCGCCTTCGACCCGCACGGTGGTCGCGTTCTCGGGCAGGCCCATCGGCAGCCCGGGGGTGACGCCCGGCGTCTGATTGATCCCTTGATAGTCGGCGTAGACCTGCTTCTGCTCCTCCTCGGGCAGCGCGGCCTGTCGCTCAAGCGCGGTGCCCTGATAGATCAGCATGACGTACTTCATCGCTTCCTCCTCGTCACAGTCACGCAGTAAGACGAACGACGAGCCAGGAAATCGACAGCTCGACACCGGAAATCTTGACCTCCCCCTCGTGGTCGACCTGCAGACGAGCGCGACGACCGTCCCGCGGATCACGGCGGCGCCAGGGGCGCCGCCCGCGCGCCCCGCCGCGCTCGTGGAGGTGCTGAACAAGCTCGCCGAGGACCCATCGGACTCCCGTCGAAGACGAGCAGCACCCGGCGTACCTGTCCACGGAGACGACCTCGTACATCGTGAACTACGACCGTGAGTCGGCGGCCCGTGATCCACTCATGGTCAGCACTCTTCCGTCCTTGGTGTGGTCGCGCGGGATCCCACAATTGGAAGAAGCCCTCCGAGTTATTTCACCGAACTCGTCGAAGCAGATGCTTCCACCGCCCGAATTCGCCGTGTTCTTCGCCCACCCGCACTCCCCGTGGGAACGCGGCAGCAACGAGAACCTCAACCGGATCGTCCGCGAGTTCTTCCCCAAAGGCACCGACATCACCTCCGATCCCAACTATCTCGCGATGGTGGCTTGCGACATCAACGACCGACCCCGTAAGATCCACAATTGGAAGAAGCCCTCCGAGTTGTTCATCGAACTCGTCGAAGCAGATGCTTCCACCGCCCGAATTCGCCCACTAGTCAAGCCTCGTCGTCACCGGGTACCGGCACGAACAGCGGCAGCTTCGGCTGCTGAGGCGGATGGACACGCTCGAACAGCTCCTCGAACTGCTCCTTCGTCTGCGCGGCGCGCATCAGCGTGAGAACGCTCGTAATCTGGCGATCTAGGTGATTGTTGCCGGTGCCCTCGGTAAGGAACTGGTGGTGCTTGCGGACCCGGTTGCCCTTCTCGTTGCGGGGGTTCAGTCGGCGGAGTTCCTCGAGCACGCCGGACGGGAGCTGCTCATAGACGTACTTGTTGACCAGCTTCCCAATGTACGGTGTGCGCTTCGAGGTCCCCGGCCGGTACTCCCAGCCCTGCATCCGGTAGATCTCGCGGAAGAAGTCGTCGGGGAACATCCTGACCCAGGGTCGGAACTCCTCCTTGACGTACGCCTCGAGGATGCGCTGAAGCTCGTCGCGAGCCCTGACCTCCTGGAAGCCCGTCGCCTACAGCGGGCCAGCGCGAAGACCCCGACGCAGGCCGAGGCCATCAAGCGGGCGGTCGAGATCGTCGCCCACGACGGCGGCGGCTCGGTCGTCGTGCACGGCACCAACGGCACGATCCGCGAGACCCGGCAGGTGGCCGCGCACGCCGAGCACACCACCGCCACCGCGGCGACCACCGCGGCCGAGGCCGCCGGCCGGGGGGCGAGCGCGACCACGTGGGCGGCCGCCGACGAGGCCGCCGACACCGCCGAGGGCATCGCCGACGACGCCGCCGGCACCGCGAAGCAGATCGCCGGGGAGACCGCCGCCGCCGCCGCCCGCCGCAGCCGCGACAAGGTCGCGGGTACCGCGCGCAGCGTCGCGGACGACGCGGCCGGCACGGCGAAGCAGGTCGCCGGGCAGACCCGCTGCGGCGGCGCAGCGCGCCCGGGACGAGGCAGCGGAGACCGCCGAGGACGCCCGCGGAGCACCTCGTCGCCGGGGGCGACCGGGCCGCGACGATCGGTGCGGGCGTCGGCGACGAGCTCGACACGGCCGCCGCGCGCGCCGACCGCCGGGTTCACAGCGTCACCGAGCAGGCCGCACGTCCCCTCGACGTCGCCACCTAGCGGGTCCTGAGCCGCGTCGAGAAGGCGGCGCACGCGCTGAACCCGATCCGGGTGACCGGCCGCGTCGTGGGGCTCATCGTCGTCGCTCCGCTCGGTGCCGCCGGGCAGCTGGTCGCCGGTGGGGGCCGTGCCGCCCGGCGCTCCGCCCGCACCCTCACCGGGCGCTCCTGACCCCTCTGCTGTCCGAAAAAGAATCGCACCGGTAGATCGCCTCGAGAGACACCGGCCAGGCCTGGTCGTCGGGGTCGTCGGGGTCGTCGGGGTCGTCGGGGTCCAGCCGCCCCGCGATCGAACCCGGCGACCAGCCCGCCCGGCAGCCGCGGTAACCGATCGACTGCGAGCCGCTTCGGGCGGGCGCGGGTCGGCCGGGACGCGTCGGTGATCAGCCGCGAGGTCGCCCGGCACGGGCACCGCGGCAGCTACCGGGCGCTGCACGCCGATGAGGGGGCGGCCACGGTCCGGCGATCAGATGTGCTGGCCGATCTCGGTGTCGAGGTGTTCTTTACGGACCTGCGCGGAGACCTGCTGGTGCCCGGGGACGGTGGTGATCCCGATCCACACCCGTTCCTTGGCCACCCTCTCCACGGTGATCACCGGTTCCTCAGCGTAGAGGGTCATGTACTGCCGTTCGCCGGGCCTGTGTTCGGCGCCCGGTGTGTGTTGGTCTGCGGGTTGTGCTGCCTCGTAGCTGGCGGCGTCCTGGTCGGGGTCGCCGGTCGCCGGTATTTGTTCGAGGGTGACCTCGTCGTGCGAGACCGCGACGGTGATGGTGCGGTATTCGGTGACCACGTGCTTACGCAACCGGACCGTACCGGTGACCACGGTCTCGGTGGAGGCACGCAGCTCCTCCTCGGACCGGATCGTCTCCGCGCCGGCGGTGCCGTTCGGTGGGTCACCGCCAGCGGTACCGCCCGGGTGGGGATGGGCTCGCCCCCGGGGGGCGGGGGTCCTGGTCCGCGCGGGGGATTCCGGGGTGCTGGGCCGGTCCTGGTCCGCGGGCCCGGCTGGGCCGTGGGCCGGGTCCAACCCGGGCTGAGCGACCGTGAGGTGGCCGCTGGAGGCGATGCCGTAGTGCTCGTAGAGCTGCCGCTCATCGGCCGCGGTGAGCGCCCGGCCCGGGGGCCAGTGCGGGCCGCTGCTGACCTGCGCCGGGTCGTAGGGCAGGTGCAGGGTCCCCGCCTCGTAGGCGGCGGTGGCCAAGGGGACCAGCGAGACGTCGCTTCCCCACCGGCCGGTGTGGACCGCGGCCCATTCCAGCCGTCCGGTGTGCTCGTCGACGTAGATGTTCTCGACCACCCCGAGCTCGGTGCCGCCCGTGACGGTGACGGGCGCACCGATGAGCGCTTTCGGGTCGTCCAGGTGGACAGCCATGTCGTGCTCCTTCGCGAGGGGGCCGCGCAGCGACGGCGGCGGGAAACGTTGAGTAGCGGGCCCGGTCTGCGTCCTCAGCCGGAGGCCGGCGGGGTCAGGACACGGTGATCTCGGCGCGCCGGCTGGCGTCGAGGGTCGGTTCGGGGTTGCTGTCGGCCGCGCCCCGGGTCTGCACCTGGCCGGTGGGGACCCCGTGGGCGGCCAGGCGTTGCGCGACGGCCAGCGCCCGCTGCTCGGAGAGTTGCTGGCCGCTGACGGTGTCCATCGCGACAGGGGCCACATACCCGGTCACGGTCACCGGTGTCGGGCTCGCGACCAGCAGCTGGGCCACCCGATCGGTGGTGGCGGCACCGGAGGAGGTGAGTTCCGACCGGTCGGCGGCGAAGGTGATCGGTGCGGCGCTCACGACCTGGTTGATCTGGGCCTGGGTCGACGCCGAGGGAACGGCCGGTCCCGTGGGGGCACCCGCGGGTGCCGGCGCGCCGGGAGCGGGTGCGGCCCCGGGGGGTGGGGAGCCGGGTGCGGATGCCGCCGGCGCAGCGGCCGGCGCTGGATTGCCCGGCGGGCCGGTCGCCGCGGAGTTGTTTGGGTCGGCCCCTGTGTTCGCGGCCGGTCCGCCGCACTGGGAGGCGAACACCAGGATCGCGACGACGATGAGTACGGCGAGCAGGCCCAGCACGGCTCACGCCTACCAGGGTCGGCGCCGCTTGGGTGGCGCGGCGGCGGTCGCGCCACCGGAAGCCGCGCCCTCCTCAGGGCCGCCTCGGGATTTAACGGGGGTGCTCATTCGTGGGCTCCTGAGATGTGTGTGGCGATCCAAGCGGAAGACGACCGGCGGGTCGGGTGTCGCGACGTCCCCCCGTGGCCCAGCCGCCCGCCGCCCAGCCGCCCGCGTCGGCCCCCAACCCGGGCCCCGTGCTCGTGTGGGGGCGGTGTTTGACGTCCTCGGCGGGGATCACCGGGCGGTCGGACATCGGGCTACTCGCAGCGCGGGGTGGGCTGTTGTGCGGGGTGGGTTGACGTCGGCGGCGGGCCGATGGCCGAGTCGGTCGTCGGGGTGCCACGGGTGCCCCGGCTCTGCCCGCTGGCTGCCCGGTTTGCCCGGGGCGGGGGCGCGTCGTCGTGGGTCTCAGGGTCCTTCCTCGCTGTGCGGCAGCGGTGTGTCGCGGGTGGTCCCCGGCCCGGTGAGGTGGCGGTGCGGGCTGCTGGCCGCGGGCCGGGAGTCGGCGGCGAGCCAGCGGGTCAGGCCCGCGGGGTCGCGGCGGTGCAGTTCGTCGAGGTAGCGTCGTCGCAGCTCGATGATCGCGTCGCGGGTGGCCTGGTCGGGCGCTGCGCGCAGCGCGAGATAGCTGCGCTGCCACTCGCGGCACAGCGCCGCGGTGGACAACGAGGCCAGCACGGAGACCAACGGCCGTGGCCCGGTGGACACGTTCGGTTCCACCAGACACCCCGAGCCCACCGCGACCCGCCCGGTCCAGTACCGGTCGGCGTGCGGACGCAGCCGCGACCATCCCCACGGGGCGAGGACCGCCGCGATCAGCAGCAGCAGCGGGCCGGTCGCGGCGCCCAGGACCGCGACCATCCCGGCCACGGTCAGGGTGGCGACCGCGACGGCGACCGCGGCCGCCGACCCCACCTGGACCACACGGCGTTGACGCCCGGCCCGCCACACCGACGGGCCCGACCCGGACGGGCCCGACACCGACGGGTCCGACACCGACGGGTCCGACACCGACGGGACACGTGACCCTGCGGCGGGCTCGGCGGTCGGTGATTCGGTGGCCGATGGTCGGGTCCGGTTGGTGGTCACCACGAACCCGAGTGGGCCGGCGGCGAGCGCGAGGCAGAGGGCGAGGCCGACGGTGGTCGGGGCGAGCACGACGCCCAGACCGGCGAAGCCGGCGGCGAGGGCGGCGCTGAGGATCAGGCCGAGACTACGGAGCACGGACGTTTCCTGACCGAGGTCGGGCGCCGGGGTCAGGCGCCCACGCGGCTGCGGGCGCTGGTGACCAGGTTGCTGATCTGGTCGAGGATCTGCGGGTTGCTCGACACCACGCTGGCGGCCCCGATGATGGCGGCGATCCCGAGCAGCAGCGCCAGCACCGAGAGCACCAGCCCGCCGATCGCGACGCCCTTGCCGGTGGTCAGCGGCCTCTTGGCGGCCCGGATTCCGACGATCCCGAGGATGAGTCCGATCACCCCGAGGACCACCGCGACCGGGGCCAGCAGCCCGGTCAACGCGGCCAGGAACCCGATCAATCCGAAGATCAGGGCGAACACCGCGGCGGTGCTGGTCTTGGCCTGGGCGCCGACGGTGTCGGTGTCGTTCGAGGATCGGGCGCGGTGCCCGACGGGTTCGGTGTCGCGGTCACGGGCGGGTGCAGCCTCGGACATGGCAGAGATTCCTTCCAACATGGGGGAACAGAAACAGAGCAACGAGGTCAGGACGAACCCGCCTCGCCCCGACGGGCGGAGGGAGGCGGGCTCGTCCGGGGCGGATCGCCGAGCCCGGGTCGGGAGCGGTGGGAGGCATCCGCACCGCTCCCGACCCGGATCCGGGGGCCAGCAGGGGGTTACTTGCCGCGCTGCTGGCCGGTGTCGCCCCGGCCGGTGCTCTCACCGTCGGTGCCGGGCTCCATGTCGATCTGTTCCTTGCGGACCTCACCGGACACCTGCTGCTGCTCGGTCTTGGTCTCGGTGCCCATCTTCACGCGTTCCTTGGCCACGGTCTCGGTCGTGACCACCGGCTGCTGGGCGTGCAGGGTCACCTCGTGCTCCTCGGAGCTGATCTCGGTGCCGGAGGTGGCGGCGTCGCGGTTGGCGTCGGTGATCTCCTCCCGCTCGAGGGTGACCTCTTCGTGGGAGACCGGGACGGTGACGGTCTGCTGCTCGGTGACCACGTGCTTGCGCAGCCGGGCCTTCCCGGTCTGGACGGTCTGGGTGCCGACGCGCAGCTCTTCCTCCGACCGGGTCATGGCGTTGTCGGTGGTCGGCCCGGAGGAGTCCTGCCCGACGACACCGGCCTCGCCGGCCATGTCCCGACGCCCCTCACCCCGGCCCTGACCCTGCTGGCCCTGGTCCCTACGGCCCTGACCCTGCTGCTGGCCCTGGGTGCCCTGGCGGGCTTGCTGGTCCTGGCCGGGTTTCGCGGTAGCCGACTCGCCCTCGTAGGCCACTCCGTAGTGGGTGAACAGTTCCTGCTCCTGCTCGACCGACAGGGCCTGGCCGGGGTCGTGGTGCGGGGCCTTCTGGACCTGGTCCTTGGTGTAGGGCAGGTGCAGGACGCCGTCGGCGTAGTCGGCGGCGGCCAGCGGGACCAGGGACACGTGGTTGCCGAACAGCCCGGT
>JAABUZ0100006450.1_pt1 | contig 14664 bp, 20 predicted proteins | sample 5562091 | NCBI WGS metagenome assembly JAABUZ01 (sample SAMN12813069, study PRJNA571459) | rock metagenome | isolation source: Antarctica rocks | place: Antarctica: Victoria Land, Linnaeus Terrace sud | collected 2015-12-21 | reverse complement strand
GTCGGCCTTGGTGTCACCGAACCGACGAAACTGGCCGTGCTCGCGTTCGCCGCCACCGGCATGCTGTTCGCGGTGATCGCCCCGGCGAACGTCGTCGTCAGCCCCAGGCTGCCAGCCGGGCTTCGCGCTTCTGCCCTGAGCCTGCTGATGGGCGCTCTGGTCGCGACCGAAGCTGCCGGCGCCGCGGTGACCGGTCTCGCCGCCTCAGCAGTCGGACTGTTGCCGGTGTGCTCAGCACTCGGCGTCCCCGCCGCGGCAGCGGGGGCTTACGCCCTGCTGGCTCTGCCCGCTGACAAGCGGGCAAGTCTGCTGCCCGACTGACACGAGCACGACCGGACAGCCGCAAAGCGGCGACTGACCCCAAGCGGTGACCGGCCGGCTACCAGCGGATTCCACATCCCAGGGGGAGTCGCACGGCACGGTATCGCTGACTGCACCCGCCGCAGCGGCCGTTTGTCGTCGTGGTCGTCGTAGCCGGGCATGTGCGTGTCGTCGACGGCGATGTTGACCTCGAGGACCTGCAACCCGGTCATCCGCTCGACCATGGAGATGACCTTGCGGTGTACGGCGGCTGCGAGGTTGACGACCGGGTAGCCGTACTGGGGGACGAGGTCGAGATCGACCGCCGCCTGGGTTCGCCCGACCTGCACCGACACCCCTTGCGCGACGTCGGGACCACCGGTGCCGGGATCATCTCGCGGACCGCACCGAAGGTGCGTGCCCGGCGGGTTCCCGTGGCGTGAATGCCGGGACCCCCCGGGCGACGATCCCGGCGATCTTTTCCACGACGCCGTCAGCGTTCGACGTCGCCCCCCGCTCGGTGACCAGCCGGCCGTCGGTGGTCGAGCTCATCACCCCCGAGCTGGCGCCGGCTGCGGCGTCGGAGGGGCTCCGGGAGGGCTGGTCGCCTGGTCTGGCTGCCCCGTGGGGTCATGTCGCTGTCCGAACCACCCGGGGGCGGCCGCTGCTGCCCGTCGTCTGGTCGGCGCGCTGGCGTGATCCTCGCATTGCACCCAGCATCCGAGGGGGGTTCGGGCGGCCGGGCTCAGAACTGGCTGGCGACCGGTCCGGCTGCCGGGACGCACGGCGCTGACTTCGATCCCCGCCGGGGGTGCACGGACGCATCTTCGAGCGGGCGGTGATCGAGGCGGTCTCGTCCGGCGGGGTGACCTGGGCAGTAGGACGCGGTCGAATAGTCGGCGCAGGACTGTCCGCCCGGCGGGACTTGGGAGTAGCGGTAGGCGAACGAGGCCCGCGTCGACCCCGTATTGACGGGCTGTATCCGGGCCCGCATGCAGACAACTCATGCGACTGGGGTCGGCTACCGGGCCGCGCCGCACGCTCTCTGGCTCGCCAGTCGTGCCTGCCGTCCCGCGACCCCGTTGTCGCGATGGACCGCTGTCAGTCCTCGATGACGTCGCGACCCTGTTCGCGGAGGAGCCGGATCGAAATGAGCATGTTGTCGAGCGTCTCGCGGTCGTGGCCCTGCCAGTCCTGGACCTGTCGCGTCACGCGCAGCGGTTGCCGCGACCGGTAGGACTGCGTGAGGTTGCCCGGGAACTTCTTGTTGGTGACGTTCGGGTCGTCCTCGAAGGGCCCCGTGGGCTCCACCTCGTACACGTAGCCGCGCTGGTCCTGGCCGCCCAGCGCCGCAGCGAGCTCGGCCCCCCAGGCTGCGGTGTTCATCAAGGTCGTGAAGTAGATGCTGTTCATCACGCGGCCTGGGTGGAAGTTCGAGACGTGCCCGGGCACCAGCTCGTCACCGATCTGCAGCGCTACGCGAGTGCCGTGGAAGAACGGCCCGCTGAGGCGCCCGCAATTGTCGAAGGTCACCGCCGTGTAGTTGCTGCCGTCCATGTCGCTCATGACGTCGTCTCCCACTCGTCTCGACTGCCCACCAGCGCCTTCTCGAGGCGCAGCTGTGCAGTCTGCGACGGCTCCCCCCTCTTGCGGCAAGCCCGCCCACCCGTGTCACAGTGAGGTGGCAGGCGGGGCTCGGATGCGATGGCTCGCTCGAGCGGGTCGGCGGCGCGGAGGAGGCGGCCGGGGTCGCGCAGCGGGTCCTGAACCGGCTCGGCAAGCCCCTACCAGGCCGACGGCCGACGGGGTGGAGGCGCTGCTGCGCTGGCGGCACCCTCGTGCGGCAGACCGCCCGCGCCGCGGGCTGATCCGGCACCTGGACAGTCGTACGGGTTCCCCTGGGCCGGACCGACAAGACAAGAACTGGAGAGTGCATATGTCACGCGTGCGACGTTTCGATCACATCGGCATCACGGTCGCGGACCTCGACAAGGTGACGGCGTTCTTCGTCGGGTTGGGTCTCGAGCTCGAAGGCCGGATGTTCATGGAGGGCGAATTCGTGGACACCGTCATCGGCATCCCCGACTCCCGCAGCGAGATCGTGATGCTGCGTCCGCCCGACGGAGGCGCCGGCCTGGAGCTGTCGACTTTCACTCGGCCCGACCATGAGCCTGGGTCTCCCGCCGCAATGTCCAATGAACTGGGACTGCGCAACGTGGCCTTCGAGGTCGACGACCTCCAGGGGGCCATCGACCGGCTCGCCGCGGACGGCTACGGCCTGGTCGGCGGCGTGGGCCAGTACGAGAACGTCTGGCGCATGGCGTACGTGCGCGGACCGGAGGGGATCATCGTGTCCCTGGCCGAGCGGATCGGCTGACGCCGCCATCGGGAAAAACGATCGTCTGCTCTGTTCCGGTAGTCGGTCGGCGGCGTGGGCTACGTAGCGCTATCAGAGCCACGCCAGATGACGCTGCAGATGACAGGCGTGTTGCCGCCGGAGCGACTGTGCCGATGAGGGTTCGGCTTGCGCGGCCGTTTGCTCTTGTTGGCGATCGTGGCGGACAGCGCCGAAAGAATGCGCCTCCCGGTGCGCTGTCTCATGGTCCGGGCTCTTGATCGCCGTATCGACTGGTGGTGGTGCGTGCCGCAGTCGGTCCTGATCGGAAAGACGGTTGCAGATCTGCCGATGAGCGGGTAGACCTACTCTGAAAGACTCTTTCAGAGTAGGTGGTGGCTGGGATGGATCAGCGTCGTCCGGTGCTGAGCGAGTCGGCGGTGCTGTCGGCCTTGGCGCATCCGGTCCGGCTGGACGTCTTGAACTATCTGATGTCGGCCGGCCCGGCGACCGCGTCGGTGTGTGCGCGCGCGGTCGGTGACAACCCATCGAACTGCAGCTACCACCTGCGGGTGCTCGCACGCCACGGGCTGGTCGAGGCCGACGAATCCGACGACGGCCGGGAGCGACCGTGGCGAGCCACGGTGACCGGATTCAGCGTCGAGGACGCGGAGCCGGCGTCGAGCAACTCCGCCGGTGCGGCACTGCTGGCGGCGTCATTGCAGTTGGATCAACGGCTCGCGAGGGACTACCTCGCCGACCGCGAGAGCGCGCCGCCGCAGTGGCGCGCAGCAGACGCCTACGCGGCGTACACCCTGCGCGCGACACCACAGGAACTGAGCGAGCTCATCGACCAGCTCGACGCCCTGATCCGGCCGTTAATCGCGGCCACACGCGACGACGCGCCACGCGCGGCTGAACTGGTCCACGTCGGACTGCAGGCCTTTCCCCGCCTGGACACGTCGTGAGGCTGCCCGCGCTGTGGCGGCAGCCAGCGTTTCGATCGTTGTGCATGGCCGGGCTGGTCTCTGACACCGGTGACTGGTTGCTGTTCATCGCTCTTCCGATCGTGGTGTACCAGCTGACCGGCTCGGCCCTGGGCACCTCGCTGGCGTTCCTCGTCGAGCTGGCGCCCGGCATCGTGCTCGCCCCGCTGGCCGGGTGGTGTGCCGACCGCTTCGACCGGCGCCGGGTACTGATCGTGGTGTCCGGGCTACAAGCGGCCGCGCTAGTGCCGCTGCTGGTCGTGCACACCCGCGCGGAGCTGCCCGTGATCTACGCGGTAATCCTGCTCGAGGCGGCCCTGTTCACGGTGTTCGACCCGGTGAAAAACGCCCTTCTGCCGACGCTGGTTTCCGGCGCCGATCTGGTCTCGGCGAACTCGTTGGTCGGGCTGAGCCAGAACTTGGCCAGGCTCGCTGGTGGACCCCTGGGTGGCGTCCTGCTCGCTTCCGGCGGATTGCGTGTTGTCGTGGCGGCGGACCTGATCAGCTACCTAATCGCCGCCGTCATGATCGCCCGCATCGTCATCACTACGTCGATCCGACCGCCCGACCACCGCGGCCAGACACGACGTCCAGGTCGGGGTGCATACCGATCGATGCTGCGTAGCCGTCCCATTCGCGCCGCGCTGCTGGTGACGTTGATCAGCCAGATCGCCCAAGGCATCTTCGTGGTGCTGTTCATCCTGTTCGTCGCGCAACAACTGCACGGCGGCTCGAGCGACATCGGCCTGCTACGCGGCGTGCAAGCCGTGGGCGCCATCGCCGGCGGCGTCATCCTCTCCATGATCGCCCGGCGCTACTCGCCGGGGGCGCTGACCGCATCCGCAGCGCTCGCCTTCGGCGCCGTCGACCTGGTGCTCTGGAACGCGTCCCTCCTCAGCACGAACATGGCGCTATACGTGGTCTTGTTCATCGTGATCGGCGCACCTGGAATCGTGCTCGGCACCGGCCTTATCAGCGCCCTACAGATCGACACCGACGACACCAACCGTGGCCGGGTGTTCGGCGCATTCGGGCTGACCAGCAACCTCGGGCAAGCCCTCGGCATGCTCGCCGCCGGGCTGCTCGCATCACCCCTCGGCCTCCTCAGCATCCTGAACATCCAGGCGGTGTTGTACCTCGCTGCCGGCGGCATCGCCGCATGGTCGATGACAGACCATCGAACCCGCCGCCACCATCTCGCGGCCGCCGGCACCATACAGTCGATGACCGGATGAGGCTACCGGGACGCCTGGTGAGGCCACTGCAACCGGGAGGAGGTCGACGCAAGCCGTTGGGCGCTAGGCCTAGATGACCGCGCACGACGACGAGGACGACCGGCCGGTCGGCTTCATCAACGTCGCCCGGGACGGCGGTCTACATGCCTTCCTGCTCGACATCGTCGTCGACCCCCAGGTTGACGCCATGGGGGTGCGGAGGTGGCCCGTGCTGCCGCAGCAAGCGGCTGTACCCGGTGGGGGTGCGGTTGCTCGCTACCCGGGGCGGGCGGCAGGACGCGACGCTAGGTGCTCTGGTCGGACAGGCTTCGCAGCATGACCAACAAGAAGCGTCCGACCCGACCCGAGGAAGGCCGGGCAGCTGCGATCGTGGCCGCTGCCACCGCGGGTACTCTGCACCCTCTGGACCGTCCACCCCTGCAGAACGTCGCCGACTACTTCCTGCAGCTGCCCGGGCGGACAGCTGGAGTCCTCGAGGTGACGTCCCATGGGGACCCCGACCGGGCCAACCTCCACGCACAGCTGCGCAAGCAGGGCCGGTCGCACTTGAACCCAAGGCTAAGCAAGTTTTGGAGCGCCTACCTGCCGCCGATGCCGCTGCACCAGCGCGGGCTACCGGTGAAGTACGCGGACGTGCTGTCGAAGCTGCCGCAGATCGAGCAGGTGCTGCTCAGTCTTGAGCGGCAGGAGCGGTACGCAACCGGCGCGTGGGAGGAGTCGGTCGAGGCGGACCAGCTGCGGCACCTGGGCGTGAGTTCGGTCCTCGGCCTGAACAACGGCGAGCCGAGCATCAACTTCCTGCCGCCTGGCGACGGCGGTGGCTCAGGCCCGAGCGCCGTGGTAGCGGCTGCGCTGTCGGAGGCCAGCAAGCCGGACAACCAACGGAAGCTGGAGCGGGGCCCGTACCCCGAGCGCGCTGGCGGCGCCGACCACGAGGCTGCCAGCCGGCCACGGCACCTGTTCGTCTGGATGCACCCGACTCGGATGCTGCCGTTCTACGCCTTGGCGGATCGCGTCCTGCCGACCCAGCCACCCGCGCTCCCCGGGCCGCTCACAGACCTGTGGGTGGGTGGGGACTTTCGCTCAGGCGAGGTCGTCTGGCACACCGACGGCGGTGCGTGGCGAGAGGTCCCGACCGACAAGCCGTTCCGGACCGCTTAGACCGGCGGGCTGCTGTCCCCTACCCGACCCCCGACCGCGACGCCGATGGCCACAGCAAGGTTGACTGCGATACCAGCGATCATGGCGGTACTCCCTTCCAGGTGGGCAGCGAGTGCTGCGAGGCCGGACACGATCACGAACTGCGTGCCGATCTTGAACCACTTGTTGAGGCGTACGCGGCCGAGTGCACCAGCACCGGTCCAAGGACCGGTCGTCGGGAATCGAGCAGGGGACAGCAGCTACCGAATTCAAAGCTGTCATCCAGGAAGCGCGGGCGCAAGGCCGTGACGCGGCCCAGCGTCCTCCGCTCGCTGCGTCACCCGGTCCGACCCTCGATGACCCGTCCCGTTCACCGTTGGGCTTGCGGCACTGCCTGTGCCGGTGGTCGGTCGGCTTGCGGGACGCTCCGTTTGGGCTGCCCTGGCTGGGGCGGACCGGCAACCGGCGCGCTGCCGCGGTCAGGCCCTTGCTCTCGTCTAGGTTCGGTCGCCATGCAGTTCGGGCTGGTCGACCTCATCGATCCTCGTCTGAGCGGGCTCGTGGCGGAGTCGCGCGCCTTCTACGCGCAGCGTGTGGCGGGCCGTGGTCCGAGCAGCCTCGAAGAGCTCCGGAGGTTCCGCGCCACGGCGACGCCCGCTCCCGCTCCATCGGACCCGCCCGCTGCCGTCGAGGTGGTCCGCGCCTGCGGCCGCAGCGTCCCGGTGCGCATCCACGAGCCGGCCAGCGGCGCGGTGGCCGGCGTGTTCCCGGAGATCCACGGCGGGGGCTTCTACATGGGCTCGGCGGCAGGAAACGATGTCCGTGATCGGGTACTCGCCGACACTCTCGATCTTGCGGTTGTCAGCGTGGACTACCGGCTGGCTCCAGAACACCCCTGGCCTGCCGCGCCCGACGACTGCGAGACGGCGGCGCTCTGGCTCGCCGATCACGCTCAGGACCGCTTCGGCACCACGAAGCTATTCATCGGAGGCTCCTCCGCCGGTGCGACGTTGGCAATGAGCACCCTGCTGCGGCTGCGCGAGCGGCCGGTCGCGGCGTACCGGACCGCCGTGTTGCAGTTCGGCACCTATGACTTGAGCGGCCTGACCCCGGCCGGGCGTCTCATCGCGGACGAGTACTTTCTCGACGCCTACGCCGGTGCCGCCGAGGACCGCACTCACCCGGACATCTCACCGATCTACGCCGACCTCGTGGGCCTACCGCCGGTGTTGATTGTCGTCGGGGCCGACGACGTCCTGCTCCAGGACAACCTGGCGCTGGCCGGGCGCCTCTCAGCGGCCGGGGTAGGCGTCGAGCTGCGCATCTACCCGGCGTCACCTCACGGGTTCACCGGGCACGGCACGCCCATGGCGACAGCTGCGATGGACGACATCAAGACGTGGCTCCGGCGCCAACATCGATGAGCGCTCTGGCTGCCTGGACGTCGTCCCGTTAGCCAGTTTGGCAACAGGACGGAGCAAGCGAGTTGCGGCTAGTCGCGCTGTCGCGATTGGTCGTCCGGCTGGGTCTCACCGTCGGGCCGGTAGCTCCAGGCCGGCTTGCCGCCCGCTGCGTTGGACGTCACCTCGGGCCCGATGAGCATGAAGTGCGCCTCTTCTTGCGCGAGCGGGCAGTGCTCGACGCCGCGGGGAATGACGAAGAGGTCACCCGGCTCGAGGTGGACGTCGCCCGAGCGCAGCTGGATCGTGAGGCGGCCGCGTAGGAGCAGGAAGGTCTCCTCCTGGTCTTCGTGGGTGTGCCACGTGGTCGCCCCGATACCCTTGGCGACCTTGAACAGGTTCCCGTTACCGCTCCCGACCACCTGCTGGGACCAGAACTCCGTGAGCCCTTCAGCGACCGCGGCCGGCGTCACCTTCTGCATGCTGTCCCCCTTCTTAGTCGCTCGCTTTGCGCGTCAGTCCCGCACACAGGTGCTGGTCGTTGCCGGGCGAGGGCCCAGGTCTGCAACTTACGGCTGCCAGTTGGACAGACGTCAGTGAGCCAGTTCTGGCCGGTGTGCCGCGGTGCGGTTCCGGGCGCCGGGGGCGACCCGCGCACGGCAGCCACGTTCAGGCTCCGGCAACCCAGTCCAGAGTTGTCGGCATCTCGGGCGCGGCCAGCAACGTAGCGGAAAGGGCCGACAGGACCGGATGCGCCAACCGGTCACGTATTCAGCGCCGACGTGGCAGCACCAGCGGTCTGCACCGGGTCCGGCGCCAAGCTGGACCACGCCTCGGGGGTGCTGGACCGCCGTCCGGTCCGACGTTCGCCCGCCGCAGCAGAACTCCGCGGGGGGCTATGAGGTGTGCCCGGACCGGTCACGACGCCGACTTCCTGCCGGCGGGGAAGGGCTGTTCCAACTGTCCGGAACCCCCTGCGGAATGCGACACGCATTGAGTACTGCCGCGGCAGGCACATCAGCGCGCCACTGCTCGCTCGAGGCATCGTGCGCCCAGGCGCCCGATTGGGCGCCGTGGCGCAGCAAGAGGTAGACCCGCACATGGACGAAATGCCGGAAGTCGGCCAACTCCTCGGCGGACATCTCGGTGCGGTGCGACGCCGCAATGAACCATCCCGTGGGATGGCGCCGGGCAGTCATCACGCCGCGGGTGTCCCCGAGCGCGCCGTCGGCGTGGACACGAATCGGCACACTCATCGCTATCGCCCACTCGGGGTTCTCGGTGACCCGCCCCCGCGGCCGGCCCACCAGCCAAGGGCGCATGGCTCCGTCGCGCAGGACGGCCACCGGCGAGGCGAAGAGCTGACGCTTCCGCGTCAGGCGTTCAGGAAAGCCTCTGCTGGAAGAAGGTGGGCGCATCACCGAAGCCTTCCGCGGAAACCTGGTACCCAGGTGAGCGGTGCGTGAAAGCTATTTCATGTGCCGCCGCCGGCTGCGGATGCGTCGACAAGCCGGTAGCCAGCGCCGCGGACCGTGCGGATGCGCTCCGCCCCGATCTTGTTCCGGAGCGCCCTGACGTAGACCTCGACCACGTTCGAGGCCGGGTCATGGTCGTAACCCCACACGTGGCTGAGCAACTGCTCACGGGTGAGCACGTGACCGGCGTTTCGGAGGAAGACCTCCATGATGGCAAATTCGCGGCTGGACAGTTCGACCGTCCGCCCCTGCACGTTCAGCCCCCGTGTGCGCAGGTCCAGGCTGACGCCGCCGTACCTCAGGACGAAAACCTCGCGGGCGTGTTCCGGCCGAAGCCGGAGCCGCACCCGCGCCAGCAATTCCGGCAACCTAAAGGGCTTGCTGATGTAGTCGTCGGCGCCGCCGTCGAGACCGGCGATGACGTCATCGGCAGAATCGCGCGCGCTCAGGACGATGATCGGAAGTGGGATGCGGCGCCGGCGGAGTTCGGTGAGCACGCTGAATCCGTCCATGCCAGGAAGACCGAGGTCGAGGAGCAGCAGGTCAAACTGCCCGGTCAGGGCCATCTCGAGCGCGTGCTGTCCGTCATCGACGGAGGAGGTGGCGTAGCCCTGGGACTGCAGTCCCTTGACGACGAATCGCATGATCTGGGGTACGTCCTCGGCAATCAGGATCCGGGTCATCGACCTGTTCCGTTCGACGACGCCGTTGCGAGCTCCGGCGGGGAAGCGGTAGGGCGGTGCGGCAGGCGCAACGTGAAGGTCGCTCCCCCCCCGGGAGTGTCGGTGACGCCGACGCTCCCACCGTGCGCGGTCGCGATGGCAACCACGATCGACAGACCGAGGCCGGTGCTGTCGTCGTGCTGGCGGTCCACCCGCGCGAATCTGTCGAAGATCCGGCCTCGCTCTTGAGCCGGCACCCCGCGGCCGTGGTCGATCACGGCGAACGTGAGGTCCGTCCCGTCTTCGCTGAACACGAGTTCCGTCGCAGCCCCCTTCGGGTTGTGCGCCAGGGCGTTGGCGACCAGTTGCATCACCGCCTGGGTGACGCGCTGGGCATCGAGCAGCGCCGGCCCTGACAGCGTCGATCGCACTGACCAGTTGACGCAGCCCAGGGCCTGCGCTTTCGTTCCGAGGGATGTCGCTAGCTGGGACAGGTTCGTCGGCGATGGCCGCAAAAAGTCTGGGCGTTCACTTGAACCGAGCACCAGAAGTTCGTTCACCAGGCGGGCCATTCGTTCGAGCTCATCGGAAACGATCGCCAACGTGTCCTGGTCCTCGGCGTCTCCGATGGACAGCGTGTCCAGGTTTCCCTGGATGATCGTGATGGGTGTGCGCAGTTCGTGGCCGGCGTCGGCGAGAAAGCGACGCTGCCCCGCGAGGGTCTCCTGCAGCCGGTCGAGCATTGCGTTAAAGGACGCCGCCAAAGAACTCAACTCGTCATGACCCTGGACGGGCAGCCGCTCATTGAGGTCCGTGTCCGTGATCCGCTCGGCGAGGTTCGTGGTCTGGCGAATGGGCCGCAACACCCGTCCAGCGGCCAGCCACGCGAGAACGAAGGCCAGTGCCAGCGATGCCGCTCCGACCTCGAGTTGCAACCGCGTCGCTGCCCACAAGGCTGCGCGTTGTGGTGCGATCGGGATCGCGGCAACGAAGGTTCCCACGGTGCTGTCACCCGGCGCGCGAACCGAGATCGCGACGTAACGCGCCGCACCAGCTTCCAGCGCAATTGTTCCCCGTGCCGGCAACGTCAGTGTGGACAATCGCGCCAGGACCTGTGCGTCCGGGCCGCAATGTTGCACGTCCGAGTTCTTGCTGTGCGCGACCAGGCGACCGGCCAGCAGGCCGAACTTCATGACATCGCTGCTCGAGACGACCCGATCAATCGCCTCAGCCATCCGGGCCGCGACCGGAGACGATGCCGAGTCAGGCACCCGCAGGGCATTGAACTCGTCGACCTCATGCGAGAGTTCGCTGCTGATCGTCGCGTCACTGTGTCGGATCAGGAGCAGGTGCGTGGCCCCCGTCGTCACCAGCATGGAGAAGGTCAACAGCAGAACCGACCAGCTCACTATCCGTGCGCGGGCCGACAGATGGACCCTGGCGGTCACTCTGGCGCCCTCCTTCCGTGCTGCCCAGCTCGCACCGGAGCCGGCCAGCCGCCGCGCTGGAACCTGCCATTACCGGCGGCGGGATGTCCATCGTGGCGACCAGCAGGGCCAGGCTCCGGTCGCATCATCCTCGACTCGACCAGGGGGCACGACATGAATTCCCGATGAAAAAACTCTCATCAGGCTGCGGCGCTGGCTCCTTTGACATCTTCGGGTTCTCCGCTCCTCGACGGTCATGTCTTACACCGAAGATGGCCCCGTGGATCCACCGACCTCGCCTGGTGTAGCCGACGGAAACGGGGCTTGAGGTCGAGCGGTCGCGCCTGGGCACCCTGCGACGGGTACTGCCGCGAAGCTCAGGGGCTGGCTGTTGCCTGGGCCCATTGGCTCAGCCTGGGCAGGGTCGGTGAGCACGACCGATCGGCGTTCCAGGCGAAGCCAGCCGCGGAAGGCGAAGTCGGCCAGGGCTTTGTTGACCCGTTCGCGGGACGCTCCGACGAGCTGGGCGAGCTGGACCTGGGTCAGCCCGTGCGCCACCTGCACAGTGCTTCCGTCCGGTTCACCGAACCAGGCGGCGAAGTCGAGCAGCGCGTTGGCTACCCGGCCTTGCACGTCAAGGACAGCGAGGTCGAAGAGGGTGGCGTCGGTGCGGTGCAGCCGGCGGGCCAGCACGTGCAGCAGCCTGGCCGCGGCGTGCGGCCGGGTCGTCGCCCACTCGAGCAGGTTCTGCCCGCAGAGCACCGCCACCCGAGCCGGAGTCAGTGCGCGCACCGTGCTGGTGTCCCGGCCGGGGTCGAACACACGCCCAGCTCCCCGACCGAGTCCCCCGGACCGAGCACTGCGCTGACCGCCCGCCTGCCACGGTGCCGGCGGAGCACAGCGAACCGGCCGGCCAGGACGATGACCATCTGCGGACCGCCGGACTCGCCCTGGGTGAGCAGCTCCCCGTCCACGTCGATTGTTGCGAACCGGAAGGCCGGCAGCAGCGCCACCACGTCCTGGGGGTCAAGACCGTCCAGCAACCGGAGCCGTACAACAGCACATCCAGGTCCTCGCGGGGGCGGGACCAGCTGGGCGGCCCGGTTCCGTGGGCAGGACCGTCCAGGCCGGACCTGGGATCCCGACCGTCCACGAGGTGGATCATCCCATTCCCGGGCTGCTTGGAAGAACCCGCAACGGCAGCCGGCGCCGCAGGCGTGCGGCCGCCAGTTGCTTGCCGCCCAGCCGCTCGCGATCATCGGTGGGGTGACTTCGGTGCCGAGGACCACACCGAGTCCGGGCGTCGTAGAGCGCCCTCACGCCTGGTGAGCCGTTGAGCGCGCTGAACGACCACAGGTAGAGGGCGTCGGCGAGGCGCCGGTTGCGGGCGTAGCGGGCGAGCACGACGCGGCTCTTCCCCGACGCGCGGGTGATCGGAGCGGTCCCGGCGTAGTTCCAGCTGGACCGTCGGCACGCCGCCGTCCGGGAGGACTGCAACAGCGGTCTGGCGTACGGCGGCAACAAGACCCGCAAGCTGGAGTACCTGGTGCCGGACTCACGCAGGGCGCCGACACGCTCGTCTCGATCGGCGGGATCCAGTCCAACCACACCCGTCAGGTGGCGGCCGTGGCCGCCAAGCTCGGCATGACGGCCCGGCTGGTGCAGGAGAGCTGGGTGGACTGGCCGGACGCGGTCAACGACCGGGTGGGAAACATCCTGCTATCGCGGATCATGGGCGCGCACGTGGAGCTGGTGGAGTCCGGCTTCGGCATCGGGTTCAAGGAAAGCTGGGAGAACGCGCTCGAGGACGTTCGGTCCTCGGGCGGCACGCCGTACGCCATCCCGGCGGGCGCCTCCGACCACCGCCTCGGCGGCCTGGGCTTCGCGAACTGGGCGTCCGAGGTCCAGCAGCAGGAGCAGCAGCTCGGCGTCTTCTTCGACACGATCATCGTGGGCAGCGTCACCGGCAGCACCCACGCCGGGATGATCGCCGGCTTCGCCGGGCAGGACCGGCCGCGCCGCGTCCTCGGCATCGATGCCTCAGCCAGGATCGAGGAGACCCGCGCGCAGGTGGAGAAGATTGCACGCCGCACCGCCGAGCTTGATCGGGCTGGGTCGCGACCTGCGGGACGGAGATCACGGTGCTCGAGGGCTGGGCCGGCGAGTCCTACGGCATCCCCGTGGCGTCGACGCTGGACGCGATCCGGCTCACCGGTAGCCTCGAGGGCATGATCATCGACGCGGTGTACGAGGGCAAGTCGATGGCCGGGATGATCGACCTCGTCCGGCGGGGCGAGATCGATGCCGACTCCACGGTGCTGTACGCGCACCTCGACGGGCAGCCCGCGTTGAACGCCTACAGCGCCCTCTTCCGGCACTAGGCCGTGACGCTCCTCGCCTGCTCCTCCGCCGAGGCGAAGCCCCGTTAACCTCGCGGTGCTCGAGCAGGTGCAGCGCCGAGGATTGTGGCTCGCCACATCGATCGTCGGTGCGGCGAACGCCCGGTTCCAACATCTTCGGGGTCAGCCGCACCTCCACATACCGGGCGTTGCGCGACAAGCCGCGCCCAGGCGAACCCAGCGGCGGCCGGCACCACTCGGGGAGCGGGCCGTCAATGCTCGACGTCGACAGCTGGGCAGCAGGGGCCCTCGTGATTCGGCCGGGGGAGGGGGGAGCGGCTGGTGACAGTTCTGGTCACCCTGGCGGTGTCGGCGGAGGCCGACGCGGAGGACGCCGCCGGCCTGGTCGCCGACGCGGCGGTCAGTACCGCGCTCGAGGTCGTGTCCACGGCGGGGTGGAAGGGCATCTGCCGGTGCCGGGCAGTCTGGTGGTCCGCCGCGACGGGGGCCATCCCTGGCGGGTCGAAGCGGTCAAAGGACATCGCAATCCTGATGGACCTGAGCGGGGCGGTGGTGCAGACGCCGCTGACCAGGCTGGCGCCGGACCCGCTGGCCGAAACGGATGAGGGCACTCCGGCTGGTGTGCAGCGCGGCCAGTGGCGGCAGAGCGTTGATTAGGACCAGGTAGCAGACGAGTCGTCGAACGGCCGGGACTTCGGTGAGCAGCTTGGGGAGGGCTGTGCGGTGGGGCTCAAGGAGCTGTCGGGCGGGCTGCTGCCGTGATGAACGAGGCGATGCCGCACCGGCTGGTGCCGGTGCTGCGGGAGTTCTTGTGCGAGCACGCCGGTGCCCGTGAGGTGAGTGTGCTGCTGGCGGACTACGAGCTGCAAGAGCTGCGACTGCTGTCACCCGGTGACGATGAGCAGCTGATCTGCCGCAGCACCGGCCGGGTCCACGAGTCGCCCGGGCGGTGGTGACCCGCGACCTTCCAGCCCGGCAGCTGCTTGCGCACACGGAACCGCGCAGCGGCACAGCTCGCCGTCTGGTTACGAGCGGAGGCGTCCCAGCCGAGGAGACTCGCGGGATTACCGTGGGCGGGTCGGCTTGACCTGTCGACGAAGGCTTCCTGATGGTCTTGGTAGGTCCGGGTTTATTTGCTCGTCCACCCGGGGCCCGGGGTCGGGGTGGCTGCTCGGTGCGATGATCACGCTGCTGGTGTCGTCCCGGAAGCCTTGAGCTTGACCCGCCTTGATGTCGCGGTTCGCCTCGGTTACCGCCTGCAAGGAGGCGGCGCCGCGCAGCCGGTGACCCTTTGCTCGCGCTCGCCAGTCGAAGATCGCCGCTGCCAGCAGTACTACCCCGAGA
>JAABUZ0100006449.1_pt1 | contig 14666 bp, 11 predicted proteins | sample 5562091 | NCBI WGS metagenome assembly JAABUZ01 (sample SAMN12813069, study PRJNA571459) | rock metagenome | isolation source: Antarctica rocks | place: Antarctica: Victoria Land, Linnaeus Terrace sud | collected 2015-12-21 | reverse complement strand
GTGTCCAACGCCGCATGCGTTCCGGGTGCCAAATGAACAAGCGTCAAAAGCATCCCAATTCAGCTCAGCTCCTCCAGAGTGGCTCGACGAATTGGGTCTCGAGTCCTTAAGTTGGTGCGTATGGGGGGTTATGCAAAAACCCCCAACAACAACCTTCCGCAACCAATTCAAGCAACTCGTCGGTATCAGCCCACAGGCGTACCGACGAGCATTTCAAGGAGCAGTTGCGAACTGATATGGGGACTAGCTCACGCTTTCTGCCGTCGAGGCTGTAGGGTCTGTAAGATCAACGTCCCTATCTCCTTCAATAGAGGCGCGTACCACCTCGACGGGCCTGACACTGGCAACCGCCCAGTAGAAGATGGCCAGGCTGAAGATAGCAACAACGGCGATATCTACCCACTGCGGGATGAACCCGCTACCGCCGCCGTACTGACCCAGAAGCGAGATGATTGCCATCCCAATCAGGTAAGGCCACAGCCAGACTGTGTGCCGGAAGTCGAGCGATGGACGAGCGCGGGCTGAGTTCGTAGCGAGAGAGATCGCCATAAGTATGAAGCCAAAGGCGAGTACAACAAGTAAGCGCCAGATGACAGTCCAACCACTCCAATACACAAGCAGGTTGGCGGCGATGAAGCCGAGCGGCGCGAGCACAGGACCGCCTCTGAGCTCAAACGGACGCTTATAATCCGGATCGCCCCGTTTCAGTGCCGCGTAGGCCAGTGGTGTGAAGACGTACATGAGCACAGCCGCCGAGGTGACAAAGCCCACAAACGTTTGCCAGCCAGGGAATGGTAGGAACAACAGCAGACCGATGACGAACGAGAAGATCAGGCTAATGATCGGGACTCCCAGCACGCTCACCCGTGTAAGGATTGCCGGAACATAGCCTTCGCGCGCGAGCGCATAGGCGAGCCGCGAGCTAGCACCAATATAGAGGAGGCCCGTACCCGCAGGTGAGATAAAGGCATCGATGTACAGCAATATAGCCAGCCATGTCAAACCCAGGCCACTGGCTATTCCGGCGTAGGGGCCAAAACTTCCTTTGCTAATCGGATTCGCCCAGCCGTGCAAAAGATTCTGGGGAGACAGGGCGGCAATGAAAACAATCTGAAGGAGTAGATAGATAACCGTGCCAATAATCTGTGCGCTGATAATTGCTCGCGGAATATTGCGATTGGGGTTGCGCACCTCCCCGGCCAGCTCAACGGCCTGCTCGAAACCGATCAGGGCAAATACTACTCCAGCCGGTAGGGCCTCGAAGATCCCTTTGACTCCGAAGGGAGCGAATCCACCACCGGCAGTGAAATTACCTGGATGGAACGCCACGATACCAAGCGTGATAATGGTAAGCAAAGGAATGGCAATCTTCCACCAGACCGCCGCCGTGTTGGTTTGCGACAATCGCTTAACGCCTAGAGCGTTGATCACGGTGAAGACAAGCATCAGAATGCCTGCCACGACGTAGCCAAACAGCGTAAGAACCGCCACCCCGCCACTCTTCTGAGTCAGGCCCGGCAGGTAATTGGTGGCATATTGGATTGCCGCCTCCACCTCAATCGGGGCCAGAGTCACGCTATAGACCCAACCCATCCACCCCGCAGCGAAGCCCGCCAGACCTCCAAACGCATAATGCGGGAACCGGGCCGATCCGCCAGCAACTGGGTAGGCAGTACTGAGTTCGGCATGAATCAGCGCAATTACTGCGACAATTACTGCAGCAAGAATCCAGGAAATCACCGACGCTGGCCCGGCCACCTGGGCAGCGGAGAGCGCACCAAGCAACCAGCCAGACCCAATAATCGAACCAACCACGGCGAAAGTGAGGCCAAGCAGTCCCATATCTCGCCGCAACTTGTTCTCTGCACGCGGACTAGAACCAGCCGCACGCATGTCCGTTTCCATAGTTACCTCCATCATAAAGTTGTAATAGGTATACTAGGATCATAGCAATTACGCATCTCAGAGGCACCAATTGATTGCGCGCGCAGGCCCCGTTCACGGGGAGGCCTCCACCCACGCTCCTCTTACACGTTCATGCTCACTGATGGCAGCACCGACGTGATCGAAGCTTGTCTGTTGTAAGCGAGCTTAATCTGCAATCCTCCCCGTGAACGGGGCCTGCGCGCAATCAATTGGTGCCTCTGCATCTCGATCACATGGCAATTATTATCTTAGCCCATTGACAAATGACGTAATAACCATTATTCTAAACTATACCATTACGTCTTTTACCTATCAAGCCTTTAGATATATAGATTGCAAGGAGATCAAAAGATACATGTTGCGGCCACAACGGAGTGGAGTGTTACCCCTGCCGGTGCATCAGAAATCAGCCACCCCCGCATACATCCACCTGACAAGCGAGGGCGAGCTTTGCCTCGATCTGATTAATAGTGAGCATTTTGACTACCGGGGACGAGAGGAGCCGCAGGACAACCTGGAGCAGCCTGAGTGGATAAAAGCCTTTTCACAGCGCTGGCACCTGACCATTCCATCCCCACCTGGAGCTTTCGAACTCTCATCGCTGCGTATTTTACGGACGCTGCTCCGCCAGATGTTTGAGGCCGTTGCCGCCCACCAGCTCATCACCGATGCCCAGATCGAAGAGCTCAACGTATTCCTAGCCTTAACCCCGATGATGCAACAGGCTCAGCGTATGGGCAACGAAATATGTCTACAGACCATTCCCCTGCAAACCGGCTGGACCTCCGTGTTGACCCAGTGCGCCTCCTCCTGGCTCGATCTCCTGGCTCGCACACCCCCTCATCGTCTAAAGGTATGCGCTAATCCCGCCTGCCACTGGGTCTTTGTCGATCAGAGCCATAACCTGAGCCGTCGCTGGTGCCGCCCGGTAGCGTGTGGCAATTTAATAAAGGTGCGCCAATTTCGCGCGCTGAGCGCAAGCTCAGAATAAAAGTTGGACTAGCGCTCTAGCACTTTAAACGCGAGGTGCCGTCCTTTATGCTGCCCAAAGACGAGCGCGAACCAGAGGCTTCCGATACTATCAACCAGCGAAGTCTGCTCAACACCACCCAGGTATATAGGGCGCAGGCCAACATCCACAATTAACTGCTCTACAGCTTTGTGAGACTCGCCATCAGGGCCACAGTAAAATAAATCGGCGGGCACGCCGTCGAAGAGCGGATCAGCAAAGTTTTCCCAGCCGAGCGTATTGAACGCGCGATAGATATGCGCGTGCGGCGTCTGTTGTTGGAAGGTTGCAAGACTGCTCAGCAAACCACCTCCCAGGCGATTGGCGGTATCGATAATGACTTTGCCGTCAAGTTGAGCGGCGTAAGCTGTAATAGTTGAGTTCATAGCCGCGCCAGGCAGTGCCATCACGATTACATCCGCTTCCTGAGCAAGAACTTCAGAGGTTGTGCCAATCATAACGCCGTTGCCGAACTCCGAACGTAATGCCCGAGCACGTTCACCCTCAGGATTACTCACTCCGAAGGTGACTTTGTGCTCGGTCGCCAGCCACTTCCGTCCCAGCGTGCCACCAATATTACCCGCTCCAAGTATCGTAATCGCCAATTTTTTTGCCATCATACTCTTTCTCCCAAAACGTAAGTATTGAACATATTTTATACAAGTATATTCAAAATAGTGTACTAAAACAAGTTATGTGTTGTTTGTCGCAATTCCGGGCTCTGGCACAAGTTTGGTGAAAGCTCTTCTGTTATGTGAACTCAGTCACAAGATGTGTGCTCAAGTAAAAATGGTTTTCACCTCGATAAGCTCATCATTCACCAAACTTATGCCAGAGCCATGTTATTTGACGATCAACAATCGTTTCAATCTCAAGCAAGATCCCCGGCCTCTGGCAACTTTGACGTTCGCGCAGACCAATGCGTGCATTCAAAGTGTTTCAATCTCAGGCGAAATCCCTTGCCCCTAGCAACTTTCGCCTGCAAAGAATTGAAGGCTTGAATATTCTTGAATTTCAATCTCAAGCGAGATACCCAGCCCTGGCAACGCCCTAATGGTCGCGGCGAAGGCGTTGCCAATAACGGTAACTGACTGAAGCAATTCGCTGCACAGATGTTGAGGTGGCCAAGTCCTTACGTTGAGCCAGTAGTTCTAACCCCTCAGCAACCGCTCCTCGCTGCGCCAGTAATACTCCAAGCTGGTGGGAGGCCTCAATGTGTCCAGGTTGGAGAGCTAGCGCTCGACGGAGAAAGACTTCTGCTTGGCCCATGTTACCTTGCAGAACCAGAAGTTGCCCCAGATTCGCAGCAATCGTTGCCGATTCAGGTTCCAGAGACGCAGCGTGCTCGAGTGTAGATACTGCTCGCGTCCGTTCCCCTATCGCAACCAAAGCCCAGCTAAATCATTTAAGACGTGTGGAAATAGGGGGTCGAGTATTAGCCATGCGGAAAACCACGTTAAGGCCAAAAAGGAGGAGCCAACATGGTTTTTCAGGGCTTTTGAGAGGATGAATAGGCAGTAACCAAGCTGTTTGGACTTTTGAGAACAACAAGAAGAAGTGCTTCGTTGTGGTTTCATCTCAAAAATAGACACCTTTTGCTTCACTAGCATCTTTTCTGCTTTTTGACTTTCTTTAGAGTCCTTATCGTTGTTTTTTGCGTGGCTAATACTCGACCCCCAACCCGCTCCAGTTGCATTGTCAAAGACCGAGTGGAATGCAGTTCGTCGGTGTGCTGAGCAACTCGTTCGCCGTGATCACGGCCTGGCATTAGCACTGGCAACCCTGTTCCGCTATGCAGGTCCGCGGGTCTCCGAGGTCGCAGCACTTCAGACCCCCGACGTGCAAGTAGGGGTACGGCGCGGTCTGCTTATTATTCGACGAGGCAAAGGACTCAAACATCGGGAGGTACCACTCGTGCAGGAAGCACGTGAACCACTCGATGTCTATTTCACTCACCGTGAACATCTGGCCGAACACTGGCGAGAGCGGGCAAGGGTCAGGGGAGAAGCTGTTGCTGCCTGGAGTAGCTGGCCAGATGGGCATCTTTTTCTTGGTCAGCGCGGACCTCTGACCGAACGTGGCATCCGGGAGATTATTGCGAAGCTTGGTCAGGCAGCAAAACTCTCTTCACCTCTTGGTCTCCACGATCTTCGCCATACCTTTGCCAAATCACTTCTTGATCCTGCTGCCTATGGGCAAGGTCGCCCTCCGATGCCGCTTCCAGCGATTCAGCAATTGCTGGGCCATGCAGACATTGCAACCACAACCATCTATACACGGATTTCTGCTGACGATCTTGCTCGTATGATGGGAACATCCGAATCGCTCTAGACGAAAACTGTGCCGGACTTATCTACTTTGCGGCTACAGGGCTCCTTCCTTAACGCAGAGCCTCATAGGCGTCACCATATCAATTTGGGAAAAACCTACGTTAAGATTCACACATTCTGAATATGAGTGCGCCTTCACCATCGACTCTCAGTTTCTTCTCACAGGAGGTCTTCGTTTTCCTTCGCCATCAATTGATAATAGATCGTTCCCATGTCCTCAGAAGAAAGTGGGGCCTCCTGATTGAGCCACCAGGAAAGTAAGCTAAGCAGTGACCCCGCTGCATGGACCGCGAGTATCTCGCTATTCATCAATGATGAGCTTCCCACTTTCAAGGCCCAATACCAACGTCGACTCTGTTGCCCAATTGTCAGGGCAAGCAGATACAAGCATGGGGCGATTTGATAAGAGAAGAGAAGACTGTTTTGAATAATGAAAAAGGAGCCTTCTCATGTCACTACCACCTTCTCAATCGGATACCATTCCCGAAGAAACGGCACGTCTGGCTCGGGCCATCAATCCAAAGGGAACGTTGTATATGCAGATTCGCGACCAACTGGGGGAGATTTACCAGAACAAGTCGTTTGCCTCCCTGTTCTCCACTCGCGGTCAACCAGCAGAAGCTCCGTGGCGACTGGCATTGGTCTGCATTTTCCAGTTTCTGGAAGGACTGACTGATCGACAAGCCGCTGAAGCGGTTCAGCAGCGTATCGATTGGAAGTATACCTTGTCGCTTGAACTGAGCGATTCGGGCTTCGACTATTCGGTTTTGAGCAAATTTCGGGCCCGATTAATTGCAGGTGGCCAGGAAATGCAGCTCTTTGACGAAATGTTGGCTCTGCTCAAAACGCAGGGGCTGCTCAAAGGACGCGGCCGCCAGCGCACTGACTCGACTCATATTCTGGCGGCAGTCAGGACACTGAATCGGCTGGAACGTGTAGGAGAAACGATGCGACATGCCCTCAATACGCTGGCAGAAGTGGCTCCTCATTGGTTGCGTGCTCATGCGGTTCCTGAATGGTATGAACGCTATGGTCGGCGCATGGAAAACTATCGCTTTCCGAAGGCTGAGACCGCGCGTTCAGAACTGGGAGCGACGATTGGACGTGATGGCGTTGAGCTGTTACACGCTCTGGAGCGCGCAACATATCTACCCTCGTTGCGGGATCTGCCTGCAGTTGAAACCTTACGCCAAGTCTGGACGGAACAATATACCGACCTCTCTATGGAGACGATCTGCTTTCGCGAGAAGAAGGATTTGGATATTCCTGCCAACTTGATTGCCTCACCCTATGATACCGAGGCTCGTTTCAGCACCAAACGAGGAATGGACTGGGTGGGATATAAAGTGCACTTTACCGAAACCTGTGACGAAGATTTGCCTCATTTGATCACCCATGTGCAGACAACGGTTGCCTCCATACAAGATGATCAAGTCCTTGAAGCAGTTCATCAGGGATTATCGAAGCTCGAGGTCTTGCCTGCTATTCATCTGGTTGATGCAGGCTACACCGATGCAGAAGGACTCGTACGCAGTCAAGAGGAATATGGCATCACGCTTACCGGTCCTGTGGCTGCTGATCCCAGTTGGCAAGCCAGAGCAGCTGAAGGCTTTGAGAAAGCGTCGTTCCTCATTGATTGGGAACGAGAGCTCGTCATCTGTCCTGCTGGCAAGCAAAACTACTCCTGGTTACCTAATGGGGATAGCAGTAGAGGAGTCATTGGAGGGGTTCGCGTGCAATTTTCCAGCCGGGATTGTACTCCCTGTCCCCTTCGTGCGCATTGTACCCGGGCGAAAATTGGCCCACGAGAACTGATACTCTTGCCACGGGAGCAATATGAGGCATTACGAGCTGCCAAGCACCGCCAGAACACTGAGACCTTTCGAGAGGAATACGCCATGCGAGCAGGAATTGAGAGTACTCATTCCCAAGGCATTCGTCGCTGTGACTTGCGTCGGACTCGTTACATCGGGCTGACCAAAACACGATTGCAGCATATTTTCACGGCCATTGCTCTCAACATGGTACGAGCCGTCGAGTGGCTGACAGATCCTTCACCCGTTGAACCCTCTCAGCCGAGAACACGTCTCTCACGTTTCGCTTCTTTAGAACAGGCGATAGCTTCATGATGAGCTTCTTTCTCCTTTCGGCAACAGAGTCAATGTATGTATTGGGCCAACTTGAGCGGATCGCACCCATGCTGACCCAGCAGCAACAGCAGCTCACTCAGATGCGTACAGACGTTGAGGAACGTGTGAAGACACTGGACCAGGTACAGCAGCACCGCCTGGAAGAAGTTGTCACACGTCTGGGTGCCGAGGATCATGCGCAGCAGCAGCACCTTGAGGAGTTGAACACGACGCTTTCACAGATGAGGGACACTGGAGAGCAGCAGAAACGGGACCTGATTGCACAGATAGAGACGTTAGAGCGTGACCAAGCGCGAGATGTGGCAACATTGACTCAACAGCTAGAAGCCATTGACCCCAAATTGGCGCAGATCGTCACGAATGCGAACAATGCACTTGCACCTGTTCAAAAGCGTGTCGAGACACAAGAGCAGCAGATACGCGCACTGAGCCAGGAAGTGCAGCAGGAACGGGCGGCGCGTGAAAGCCTCTCGACCACGTTTGAAGCACAACAAGAGCAACTAGAAGCCTTGCTTGGCATGGTGGAGACGCTCACCAAGCGCAAAAAAGGGTAAGAGAGGAAGTGCGTGGTATCTTGCAAGAGGCACCACGCCGCCTGCGAGAGCGATGTAGGCCCTCTCTGTTGTGCATAGATAGAGGTTGTGAGAATAATATATATTATTCTCACAACCTCTATCTATGCCTCTCGTAGCTCTTTCGGAAAAGCGTGTTTCCCATGTAGGGGGTAATGTAGTAACAGACCTGGAACGTACGATAAGGGCTATATGCGTTCAGAAAGAAGAGCACAAAGAACGAGTGCACGTAAAAACTGCATGCTACAAATCCCCTACTGAGGAGAATACCTTTTCCCTCTTTCCTAGAATGGCTCCAGGAGCCATTCTATCGCTTAACGTGTGTTCCAGGTCCGTTACTACATTACCCCCAATTTGAGGGGTGGCGCGAGCGAACGTTGCTCTCCCACTATCGCATCCTCTACTTAGATGGAGTTCACTTTGCCGTTCGTCATGGTGATCAAACTGATTCGACCATCCTATTAACGGCACTAGGCGTAGACCTGGAAGGCAACAAAGAGGTGCTGGCGTTACGAGCATGCGCTGAAGAAAGTAAGGATGGGTGGATAGACCTGCTTCAAGATATGCGAACACGTGGGGCAACGCAGGTCGATCTCATCGTCACAGACGGACATGATGGCTTGCTGGCAGCCGTTTCTACGCTCTTTACGGCAACCGCACGTCAACGCTGTGTGGTGCATAAGCAACGCAATGTGATGAACGCCATTCCCAAACGTGAGCAGAACACTGTAGCAACCGAGTTAGCGGGTATCTGGAAAGCCGTGACCAAAGAGGAAGCTTTCACCCAATTAGAAGCCTTTAAAGGAAAGTACTGTCAGCGATACCCTGAAGCGGTGCGAAGCTTGATGGAAGACGAAGAGCATCTCTTGAGCTTCTATGCGTTTCCACAGGTGATGCATCGCTACATTCGTAGTACCAATGCCATCGAAAGCTTTTTTAGGAATGTTCGGCAACGAACTGATCAGATTGATGCGTTTACAACGGAAACGAGTTGTGTGACCATCGTCTGGGCTGTGATGCAGGATATTCGCTTACCCAAAATTCCAGTTGGCTAACAATCGATGGCTCTTAGTGGTGAATAGACAAGCAACCAACCGTTAAGGTTGGGTCAAGGAAGGATGAGGTTTTTCGTGTTTTTTTGGGCAAGATGAATCTCGTAAGATCGTTTTTGTCGATGCATCATGCAAACTTACACAGCTTTTTGTGTTCGGACAAGGTGCTGTTCACGGGGTCTCCTGCTCGCTTGCCTCTTCCTCATCTTTTACACAACTATCGGGATGGTGTCCCATTCCTCTTCCGATCTGACACTGTTGGTAAACCCTTTGATCATACTTCCCTCGAACGTTCTTTGTACAGACAAACGAGCTTGAATTCTGTTCGGCAAAAGGGTTTACTAGCAGTGTCAAATCTGGATATGAACCATTAGAGAGGTCGGAAAACCAAACGGAATGAAGTCAAACAACACAACCTTCCAAAGTTTCTCCTTTGTTCCATCTCTTGAACATCCTTCTTTACATTTTCATCATTTTTTCTGCAAGTTCCATAATCTCAGGTGTAAGTCCCGGTGCGTACTCTTCAGGACGCTCTGGACTTGGCATGATTGGCACTCCTACAGGAGGCTTCTCAGTTGTTACCAGTTCACCATCATTGCCTGGTGAAGACCCCTTGAATATCTGTGACATCTCAGAGCCATCCAGACGCCAGTGATGTTGCTGGTTATGAATGCCCATATCCATCAACTTTTTGACCTCTGGAAACTTGGACGCGTCGAACTTAGGAATAGGGAGCACATTCCCCCACTTGACGCCAAGCGTTTCGAGTGCTTTTGCAAATGCCTTTTCATGAGCTTCATCACGTGCTATCAAGTAGGCGATAGTCGAGCGTGCCGTCTTGTTCTCTGTCATTTCGTAGATGCGACATTTTTGCAGACGACCTGTTGCTTCAAGAATTAGATTGTACAGTAAGTCAAGCGTCAAGTTGCCGCTGTTGTACACATACGAGCCTGACCAGGGATTGCCTGCTGCATCAACCGGCATGGCACCCTGTGCTCCGACCAAGAAATGGTGAATGTTGCCATGATCCAAGGCAATATTGAGGGGTGTGGAGGCTTTCCCATCCCCCATGTCTTTGCCTTGATAGCGTGGGGACCCATCAAGCAGGTGATTGATCGTTGTTGCAATTAACTCGACGTGGCTGATTTCTTCAATCCCAACACCTTGTATGAGATCGAGGAATGGCTTGGCCTTCCCTCGGAAATTGAAGCTTTGGAAGAGGTACTGCATCATGGTTCTCATCTCGCCGAACTGTCCACCCAAGCCCTCTTGGAGTGCGTTCGCCGCCGCTGGATCCGGCTCATCAGGAATTATCTCGTTGATCAGCTTTTGAACATGAAAGAACATGGTCTCTCTCTTTCTTCTCCTAATACATAGTACAACTCTTTGGTGGGGTAGAAGCACCCAAAGAGGGACACTGTTTACGGGAGAGAAAAGTTTCAAGAGAGAAGGATCGTGGTTTCTCGCGAGAGCAAATGTGCTTCAAACCCTTGCGTTTGTAGAACGTCTTCGAGAGGAGGAGCAAGTTCTTCTGATGGGGCTTCACTCAAACGTGTTCAACGTGTTACGCTGATTGAAACAGATGTTCTAATATTTTAGCTTAAAATGCCTTGAGAGGCATCCCGAAATCTGCTTTCGTGTCTCTTTCATGCACTTCTCTGCGCACATTTCTCTCATTGCGGGAGTATCTGAATTGGCTCGAGAAGCAATTCTACAGCACTATGAGCTATTTTTGCATGTATCCTGATCCTACCGCATATTCTCTCTTTTTTTGTTTTTCATCAATCGGCCTAAGAAGCCTGCATGAGAGCTTCAACCACTTTACTGCTCTGTTGCACCACAGACCCCAGTATCTGGAATTTCCCTACAAGGAAACTCCTTTGCATCTATCGTCAACATACTCAATCGGTATGGTCTGTAGCATGGTCTCCCGATGGCAGTACATCGCTTCAGCTTCAGTCGAAGGTACTGTCCAAATATGGAAGCCGCTACGAGCAATGGAGTATCTGAGAAAACCACTTATGCGAGGCTATTCCCAGTCTGCGATGATCGACCCCATGCGGTCGCCCAAGATTGGATCTCTGCGCTCAGGATGACGGCATAGATGAACGCGAGGACAACGATGCCGAGGCCAATCCAGGGGAAGAGATGAAACGGTTCTGGCCCAATACCAACACCGATGACACGAGGGACACGGTAGTTCTATCTCAGTTCTAATTTCTGGTAGAAACGTAGAGGAGCGGCAGGAAGGGAATACAAGCAAGAACGCGATCATACAACAGGAACAATAGGGCGAAGAAAGTGAACTTGACTCTCCTTCTTGCCTCTGAAAGTCGCTCCTCTTACATCTTCGGCCTCCTGATACAGGAGAATAGAACTGGATAGAACTACCGTGTTCCTCGTGTCATCGGTGTTGGTATTGGGCCAATAAAGCAGCGTTTACCAGAGCTTTGGCCTTTTGCAATAGAACCGAAAAAAGTGACCCATCTGAATATCTTTTTGCGTGCTGGACGTACTAGTAGCAGGCACAGTATTTGATGGAGCATCCTTGTTGGAAAAAAGTTCCTTGAAACGAGTCAGGTTTGCAGGAAGAATACGGAGCACAGAGACATCGATGATTGACCAGCAGCCCGAATTGATCCAGACCCATACATCCTCAACAGGGGGGGTTCTTGCCAACGGAGACTGGCTTGATCTCCATTTTGAGGCCTGTTCTCCCGAATATACGCTGATGCTGCGCTCCGTTGGCCTGCAAGCGGGTTGGCATGTTCTTGATGCCGGCTGCGGAAGTGGCAGCTATCTCCCACTTCTTGCCGAAATTGTGGGCAAGACAGGACGCATTACCGCACTCGACCTAGTGCCGGAGAACATCGTCGCAGTAGAGCAGCGCTTGAAGACCTGGAATCTTCCCTGTCCTGTTTCAGTGGAGATCGGGTCGTTGAGTGCATTGCCCTATCCTGATCAGCACTTTGATGCTCTCTGGAGCTCAAATGTGACCCAATATTTCAGTGATGCCGAACTCCCGAAGGTCCTGGCAGGATTTCGCAGGGTTGTGCGTCCTGGAGGTCTGGTCGCAATGAAGGATGTCGACATGCAGCTCATGAGGATATATCCTGCTCCTCCTTTTCTCATCAGCCATCTCAGTGAAGCAAGTATTCGCGGAGGAAATGGTACCTCCCAATCGCAAGGATCGCTGCGCGGTCGAGAGTTGCGGCGCTGGCTCGAACATGCGGGATTTGAGCAGGTCTGGCAGCGGACAACGTTGATCGAACGATGGGCCCCCTTGCGAGCAGTTGAACGGCAGTTGTTTGTCGAGTGGCTGGCCTATCTCGCCCTCGTGGCTGAGGAGCGGGGTGTGCCTGAAACCGACCTAGTTACCTGGCACAGTGTACGTGACCCCACATCACTGGATCATCTTGTCGATCACCCGGACTTCTACGCTTGTGAAGGGCAGGTCGTAGCGGTTGGGTCTGTAGCATCTTCGGGTATGAAAGCGGAGTAGGAGGCCATCATCGAAGTCACATACATCTTGCCAATGAAGTGTCTTCAGCTCAAGGAGGAGAGCGACGAATTGACCTCCTATCTGCGCTGGCTTTCACAGAGTGCGGAAGTACTCGTGATAGATGGTTCGCCCCCGGATGTGTTTGCCGCTCATGCAGCGCACTGGAACTCCTTCACGGTCCATCTCCCCCCAGACCCTGATATCTCTGTCTTGAATGGGAAAGTTCGAGGTGTGCTCACCGGCCTGCGGCATGCAACGCACGAGAAACTGGTCATCGCCGACGACGATGTTCGCTACGACGAAGCTGCCCTCAAGCGAGTGGCTGCTCTGCTGGAAGACGCTCACGTTGTGCGGCCGCAGAACTACTTCGAACCGCTGCCCTGGCATACTCTGTGGGATACGGGGCGCACGCTCCTCAACCGTATGACCGGGGGCGATTGGCCTGGCACGCTGGGAGTGCGGCGATCACTCCTCCTGGCGACGGGCGGCTACGATGGCAACGTGCTCTTCGAGAACCTGGAGCTCATTCGCACGGTGCGTGCTGCCGGAGGAGTTGAGGTCGTTCCGCTCGACCTGTTTGTGCGGCGTTTTCCTCCCAACGCCCGCCATTTCTGGTCGCAGCGCGTGCGTCAAGCATATGATGAGTTGGCTCGCCCATGGCGCCTTGCTGTGCTGCTCTCTCTGCTCCCTCTCACCCTCGTACTCCTTCTTTTACGGCACTGGACCGCTTTCACGGCTGGTCTACTGGCAATCATCGGCCTCGCTGAACTGGGAAGGAGGAGAGATGAGGGGTGCAAGGTGTTCCCGGTTGCGGCTTCCCTGCTTGCTCCAGTGTGGCTCGCAGAGCGTGCGGTATGTATCTGGTTTGCTCTTGGTGTGCGTCTCTGTACAGGTGGTATTGCCTATCATGGGTCCGTTATTACGCGGGCCGCTACACCAATGAAAGAGCTATGCCAACGCCACAACAACGTGCGAACCACCCTTGGAATACGAAAAAAACGTTCCTCTTTTGCTCAACAAAGCACTTGAGACAACTATGACGATGTTGTTTGGTACAAGCAAGCTTACATAAGGATAATCATAGTATGATACCTGCACCCATCAATGAAGATTGGCAGCATCTCAACCCATTCAATAGTGACCTCGCTCGTGCGAACAGCAGTTACGCCGCTTTCCAGCAGAACAAACTAGTACGGCTACCCAATACTGAACAACATCCCACTCCACTTATGGAACATGTTCACCACGCTTTCCGCTCGTGTGTGCTTCATCCCAGCTTTTCCTGTGTTGGCGCAAAAGCGGCCATACATCGAGGCACCTATCGCTTCGGCATGTATGGTGAGATGAACACGCAGGGGACGACTGCCGGACTGGCGCGGGATGTGTTTGCCTTCGTCCAGGAACAGATGGAACTGGACGAGTTGTTTACCACGTTTGTCGCCAGCTTCATAGGACCGCATACTGACGATGAAAGGAGCTTTGAACGACTTCTCTGGTCGCAACTTCAAAGCCTACACGAGCAGGATCGTTTGCATCACACCTGGGACCCCTCCGTTGCCTCCGATCCTCAAGACCCGCGTTTTGCTTTTAGCTTTGCAGGACGAGCCTTCTTTATAGTTGGTTTATCTGCTGTAAGCTCGCGTTGGACCCGGTGCTTTGCCTGGCCTACCTTGATCTTCAATGCGCACTACCAGTTTGATCGACTGCGCGAACGAGGGAAATATACACGCATACAGCAGGCTATTCGCGAGCGGGAACAGGCGCTGCAAGGGAACGTCAATGCAGTGCTCAGTAATTTTGGCGAGACCTCTGAGGCACGCCAATACGCAGGGCGCATTGTGGAAGAAGACTGGCAATGCCCTTTCTCCCCACAGAAGTAGGAAGAAGAAATGCATGCAGAAATTTGACAGCAAGGAGAGATAGTCATGGAAAATGGAACACGCTACCACCTGGAACCACAAACTGGTACAGGGTTTGAGTTGAAGAAAGGGCAATTCCTGCGGGTCATTGATCCACAAGGAGAGCAGGTCTCCGACCTGATGGCCTTTGCCCGCCCGGACACTTCTGAGTGGCTCTCTTCAGGGCGCAGCTTTGACTACAACAATACCATCTCCCTGACGAACGG